>JAABUQ010000742.1_pt1 | contig 75425 bp, 44 predicted proteins | sample 5560001 | NCBI WGS metagenome assembly JAABUQ01 (sample SAMN10711888, study PRJNA513371) | rock metagenome | isolation source: Antarctica rocks | place: Antarctica: Victoria Land, Finger Mt nord | collected 2015-12-18 | reverse complement strand
GGAGTATCAGCCGCGCGGAGTATCAGCCGCGCGGAGTATCAGCCGCGCGGAGTATCAGCCGCGCGGAGTATCAGCCGCGCGGAGTATCAGCCGCGCGGAGTATCAGCCGCGCGGAGTATCAGCCGCGCGGAGTATCAGCCGCGTGGGGCGGGCCGCAGGGTAACCGACTGCTTGAGTGTCCGCATTTCGCGCTTCAATCGGCTGGATTCAAGCTGAGTCATCACCAGGCGGCTTAAAGAGCGCAGCGCTTCTCTTTGTTCGGGGACGAGCGTGCGCGGGACGTAGTCCACGACGCATAGAGTACCGAGCGCGTAGCCGTCGGTGGTGAGAAGAGGCGCTCCGGCGTAGAACCGGATGAACGGATCCTGTGTGACCAGGGCATTGCGGGAAAAGCGGGCGTCTAGGTGCGTGTCTTCCACCACCAGCATTTCCGTGCCGACAAGAGCATGGGCGCAGAAGGACGCTTCGCGGGAAGTCTCGCAGGAGTCAATGCCGCTTTTCGCCAGGAACCACTGCCGGTTGCTGTCAAGGAGGCTGATCATAGACATCGGAGTATGGCAGATAAACGACGCCAGCCGTGCAATATCGTCAAAGACGGTGCTGCGGAGCAGGCCGAACGCGCCGTAGCGGCGCAGGGCTTCAAGTCGCTCCGGCTCATCTCCGGGGACCGGCGTGGAGCTATTGAGGGGGTCAGCAGCCAAGGTAAAAGCTCCTGTCAGGATTACGGCCTAGTAGACTTAACGGTTACTAGTGCATAATCCATGCCAAGAGGGAAGGCCGCTTGAAAAATAAAAAAGCCGCCTGGGGGGGACTCGAACCCTCGACCTAGAATTTAGAAGATTCTTGCTCTATCCAGCTGAGCTACCAGGCGACGGGGCGGGAAAACGAAGGGGAAACTTAACGGGGAAAGGAACTTAAAGAAGAAAAGCGGGGTAAGAGAATCGAACTCTCGACATCAGTTTGGAAAACTGGGGTTTTACCATTAAACTAACCCCGCGCTGCAAGAGTATTATACGCGGTGCGAAGATGATTGTCAAGAGAAAAAAGAGATGAGCGAAAGAAATGAGCGAAATTGACGCCTGGATCAGCCAGCTACAGCAGAGCGCAAGCGCAGAGGCCCGTGCAGATGCGGCCGAAGAACTCGGCGAGTTCGGCGGAGACCCGGCGGTCGCCGCCTTGCTGTCCGCCTTGTCGGACCCGTCCGACACCGTAAAGGTCAGCACCGTTTTGGCCCTCGGCGAGCTGCAAGTTTCAGACGCCGCCGAGACGCTGCGGCTGTTTCTGGCGGACCCGGAGCCTCATCTGCGCGGCGCGGCGACGGTTGCGCTGGGACAGATCGGCGGGCCGGGTGCGGCGGCGCTTTTGCTGCCGCTGTCCGAGGACACCGAGGCCGCCGTGCGCGGCGCCTGCGCGTGGGCGCTGGGAACACTTGGCGACCCGGCGGCGTCCGACGTTTTGGCCCGGCTTGCCGCCGATCCCGACTTTGATGTCGCGGACGCAGCAGAGGAAGCCCTGCGGCGGCTGAACAGTCGCCGAAATTAGGCCAGGCGCCAAAATTAGGCCAGGCGCCAAAATCAGGTGGAATTAGGTACGACAAAAAACAATGACTGTTTTCCAATCTTTCGGCTCTCGCAAAGGGCGGGTGGCGCTTTTCGCCGCCTGCGCCCTGCTGCCGCTGCCGGCGGCGCTTGCGTCATCGCATCACCACCGCCATCACCCCGCCCCGGAGCCGCCGCAAGTCGTTTTGGACCTGACGCCGGTTGTCGTCCGGCCGTATGTCGTACCGCCGGCGGCAGGTCCAGCGCAGGCAAGCTACCTGCGGCGTATGAACCTGGAAAACGGCGTTGAGGTGCGCTCGACACGCGGCATCGAGCCGGCGGATGTCGCGACGCGGAATTTGTTTATTCTTAGCTTGACGCAGTCGCTCGAAGGCGGCTACGACTCGGTCAATGTCTATGACAAAGGTGTGCTGTCGTGGGGCATCATGCAGTGGACCGCCGGCACGGGCAGTCTGCCGCCGGCGCTGACCTATATCAAGCGGCGGCTGATCGGGACGGGCCAAAAGAAGGTTTGGGATAAAGTCTTTGCCGCCCAGGGCTTAGAGACCGATGTACGCGGGCTGATCGCCTACGGCAAGCCGCTTTCAACTTCGGACGACATGCGCCGGGCGTTTCGCGGCTCGGCCCTGCCCGGTAACTACGACCCAAAGATCGCAAGCTACTGGGCGACGGTCTTTGCCCGCGCGGGCCGCCAGCCCGCCGTGCAGAAGTTCCAGTGCGAGTATGCCCAGCAGATCGTTGACAAGCTGTTGACCCAGGCCGCGCCGGGGCAGAAGGCAATACTAGGGCAGAAGACGACGCTTGCCGATCTCTGCGGCAACGATCCGTTCGCCGAGGCCCTGCTGTTTGCGCTTTGGACGAATAACCCGCGCAATGCGCTGGAATATGTGTCGGACGCCGCGCAAGCCGCCCGGCAGAAAACGGGCGAAAGCGACCCGGCGCTGTGGGAAGCGGGGACGTTTCGGAGCGCCCTGCTGGCGCGGTGCCGCCGCTCCCGGTTTGGGAACTGGCAGGAGCGGGCTACCTTAATTGCTGGCCGGGCCGAAGCGCTGCACACGTCCGCCCCGTCCGCGCTGACCCCTTATGAGCGCGTCTGCCAGGCCGCGCTGTCCAAGCGCAAAGTTCAGCTTGCAATGCGCCGTAAGTCGGCGCTGCCGCTGCGCCCGCTGCTGTCCAAGCGCAAGCCGGCAAGGCATGGTATACTGAAAGTATCTTGAAACGCTTCTTAAAACCGTTTGTTGTTATCGCGGTGCTGGTCCTCTTTGTCGCGGTGCTGGTCCTCTTTGCCGTGGTGGTCGGGCGCTCGGTCACGAAGTCGCTGCACAAGCCGCCGGCCCCGCCGCGCACGGCGGCGGCGGTGCGGGGGGACATCACGATCCAGGTTTCCGAGACCGGCACGATTGAGCCGGTGGACAAAGTGGATGTCAAAAGCAAGGCGGCGGGACGCCTGCTGTCCATCCCCATCACCGAAGGCCAGTTTGTCCAAAAAGGCCAGCTTATCGCCATTGTCGACCGCTCGCTGATTGATCCCCAGCTTGCCCAGGACCAGGCCCAGCTTCGGTCGGCCCAGGCCCGGCTGTCCCAAACGCAGGCCGAATACGCGCTGCAAGTTCAGCAGACGGCGTCGGCGATTGCCGAAGCGAAGGCGGCGCTTGCGACCGCAAAGGCCCATCTTGCCGTGGTCGCCGCCGCCGCCCGCCCGCAGGAGCTGGCCCAGCAGAAAGAAGCCGTAGACCGGGCGCAAATCTCAGTTGCCGACGCCCTGCGGACCCAAAAGCGCCGGGCGGCGCTGCTGGCTCGCGGGTTCATCTCGCAGGCCGACTACGACAGCGCCCAAGTGGCGGTTGACACGGCTCAAAGCACGCTCGCCACGGCAAAGCAGGCCCAGGCACTCACAGCCGCCGGGCCGCGCGTGCAGGACGTAGCCGACGCCGAGGCACAGGTCGCATCCGCGCGGGTCCAGCTTGGGGCGGCGCAGGCGAATACCGGCCAGAACGCCGTCAAGTACTCGGATATTGCCCAGGCCCGCGCTGCCGTGGCCCAGATCGCCGGAACAATTCAGCAGCTTCAGGTCAGCATTGCCGACACGCATATTGTCGCCCCGGCGTCCGGGCTGGTGCTGAAAAAGTACAAAGAGCCGAACGAGATTGTCCAAAGCGCGACCACCGGGTTCTCCGATGCCCAGTCCATTGTCGCGACTCTGGGCAGCCGCCTGCAAGTAAGCGTTGCGATCAACGAAGTAGATGTCGCGAAAGTCGCGCTCCATGCGCCCGCCGTCATCACCGTGGATGCTCTGCCCGGCGCTCAGTTTCCTGGCACGGTGACGCAGATCGCCCCGGCCTCGACCAATGCGTTTTCTTCCGACAGCAGCGGCAGCAGTACCGGCTCGATTTCTAAGTTTTCGGTGAAGGTGGCCTTTAACCACAGCGACCCGCGCCTGCGCTCCGGCATGAGCGCAAACGTCGCGATTATCAGCCAAAAGCGCGTGCAGGTGGTCCTCGCGCCGCTGGAAGCCGTGCCGTTCGCGGACAAATCCGGCCAGGTAACGGTTTTGTCCGCCGGCAGGCAGGAAAAGCGGACGGTGAAGACCGGCCTGCGCGACGACACCCATGTTGAGGTCATTTCCGGGCTTGCCCCCGGCAACATCCTCGTTGTGCCGCTGGCAGACGGCTCCGGCCGCCGCAAGACGGATATTAGCAACGGCCCGCCCGGCAACTAAGCCAAAGCCCTTGCAATTATTGAGAGTTTCCCTTATAATAGTGTCAGCAGAAAACAGTCAAAAGAAAACATACAAAAAATCGCGCTAAGGATAACTGAGAGGATGAGAATGATTTTAGGACGTAAGCAGAGACGCTTGGCAGAGTATCTTGGACTGATCGGGCTTGGCCTTGCGCTGGCCCTGGCGGTCGCCGGGTGCGGCGGCGGAGGCGGCAACGGCAACTCCGGCGGCGGCACAAACACAAACGGAACAGCCACAGCAGGAACGGCCACAGCAGGAACAGCTACAGCAGGAACAGCTACAGCGGGGACAGCCACAGCCGGAACCAACAGCAATGGAAATACGCCGCCGCCGCCGCCAACCATCACGCCATTTACGAGGTAAGCGTCTGCCATGCTTCGTAATCCACGGGTGCTTTTAGTCTGTCTTGGGATGATCATCGCTGCTCTTGCAGCGGTTTCCCTGCGCTACTTTTCTCAGTACCAGCCCCTCACGGCACTGGGAAACGGCGGGCTGCTCGGCGGCGCACCGCAGTTTACGCTGGAAGCAAGTCAAGTACGAGTTGTCGGACGCAGCGGCGGCAAAGCGCAGTGGCGCATGACGGCGCAGACCGTGACCCTCAGCCGGGACCGGCGCACCCTTTCGGTGGGCGGTATCCGCCGGGGAATGCTCTACGCGCAGGGCAGCCGGCCCAGCGTGGTCGTTTCTGCCGACCGGGCCGTCTACGCAACGCCGTTCGGCTCGATTGGTCCCGGCAGCGCCGGAAACTTGTCGGTGTCGGGCCATGTCACGGCGTCCGTGCAAAGCGCGGAGCATCCGACTTTAAGAACGGAGCAGATGCAGTGGAACGCGGCAAGCAGCATCTTGACCTGTCCCGGCGCTGTCACGGCGACCGTGCCGAAGCTGACTGTCACCGCCGGCAGCGCAATTTACACATCACCGCCGGGCTTGCCGGCCCAGGGTGTTCTGGGTCTCAGCGGCGGGGTCCATGCCCAGTTCAACAGCTCGCGCGGTTTGGCCGTGCTGAACTGCCCCGGCCTTTCATGGAGTGCCGCTGGGCAGAGCGCTCAAACACATGGCCCCGTCTCGGCGCTCATCCCCGGCGGCCTCGGCACAGCCGCCGCCGCCGATATTTCGGTCAATACCCATACGGGCGATTTGATCAGTCATGGCTTCCGAGGAACGTTGCGGCTGTCACAAGAGGTACAATAAGCTATGCGATTTAGGTTTATCCCGCGCCACCTTGCTCTTGTTTCTGTGCCGGCGGCGGCGCTCGGTTTCCTGCTGCCTCATGCCGGCACGGCCATTCACGCGCAGAGCGCTGCGCCTGCAAAGGGTTCGGGGTCTGTCTCGTGTACCGCCAACACAAGTCAGTGGCTGGAGTCGCCGCGCATCGCCCAGCTCAGTAATGGCGTGGAGTTCGGCCAGGACGACGCAACACTCAAGACCGAGACAGTCGTGGCCCTGTTTGACAAAGATCATAACATCGTGAGCGCAAAAGCGCAAGGCCGGGTGCATATTTACGATCCGCAGGACGATTTGACCGGGCTGCACGGCTCGGTGGACTTCACCAAGCATGTGGCGACGCTTCAGGACAACATCGTTTTAATTGTCAAGCCCGGCAAGAATGAGGCAAACGCAAAAAGCACGTCGCTCCGCAGGCAGTTCACGGACCCGGCGACGCTGACCTGCCAGGCCATGACCTACGATTATAAGTTCAAAATCGGGCGCATTCCCGGCCCGCTGATTGTCACGCAGGTCATCCAGACAAAAGACAGCGGGCCGCTCACCCGAACGCTGACCGCCGACGCCGGGCTATATAACGGTAAAGCCGAGACAATCCAGCTTGTCGGCAACATCAGAGGCTTTGACAGCGACGGCAGGATCATCGAGGGCAACACGCGAGCGCTTGGCAAGCCCCTCGTTATCAATATCAAAGAGGGCTTTGAAACGCTTTTCGCCCCATTCATGACCACCGGCGTTTTTCCAGTTAAGTCGCAGGGGAAGAACAGCCAGGACGACGCAAAAGACGAGGAGCCGGATTTAACCCTGCCTACCCCACCCGCCCATACCCCGACCCCTAGCGACACGGCGCTTCCCCCGCCTCAGACGCCGCTGTCTGCCGCACCCCTTGCCGTCGGCGCATCCCCTGCGCCCGCCGCAGGCAAGCCGTAATGGAGCTTTTGCATGGGACCGCCGTCGCCCCCGGCGTCGCGATTGCCGCCGCCGCGCGTCTGTCTGAGGAGTACGGCGCAGTGTCTCTCTCCCCGGACCGGCTCCGGCGGCTCGGCGAGCGGCTGCGCTCGTTCGGGGTCGAAAACCCCGAACCCGAACAGATTATTCTTGTCACCGACCGCATTCCCCCGGCGTTCTGGCTCGCGCCCCTGCCCGGCGTCCAGATTGTCGGCCTCGCCGCCGAGTCGCCGTCGCCGCCGTCTCCGAAGCCCGAAATGCCGTCGGTGGTCGGCCTCGGTGAAATGCTTCTGCGCTCGGTTGAGGAAGACGACATTGTCATTGTAGACGGCGACCGGGGCCGGGTTTACATCGCGCCCGATGCCCTGACGGTTGCGCGTTACCAAGCCCCAGTGACGCTTTCCCGCCGCTTCTTTCTGGAAGGTGATCATCTGCCTGCCCGGACGGCATCAGATAACCGGGTTATCACCGTGTTGTGCGCGGCGTGGTCGCTGGCGCAGGCCGAGGCCGCGATGGCGTCCGGCGCGGATGGCCTGGTAGTCCCCGCCGGCAATGACTTCCTCGGTACGGAAACGGTGGCGCAGACCGCCGGGGAGCAGGCGCAGACACTCGGCGATTTGGCCCGGATTATCGGCGGTCAGCCCCTTTATTTAGATATTCCTCACGACAATCTTGCCTTGACGGCGCTGGTACGCGGCGCGGCTCGCCTGCCGCTCCATTTGGTGCTGCGCGACTGGACCGAGCGCGAAGAGCTTCAAGAGCGACTGGACGAGATTGAAGCGTCGCTGGAAGACGACGACGTGCTGTTCGGGCGCGTTCAGCTTGAGCTTGGCTTTGCGACCGAAGGCGGCGATGCCGAAGACGACCTGCCGGAAACGCTGAGCGGCTTCGCGGGGACATTTCTGACCGGCAGCCTGCGCGGAGCATCGTGGGAGCGTCTCTTGCGGGCGGTGGGCCAGGCGCGTCACGCCGGCAAGCCGGCGACGGTTCGGATCGGCGGCGACTGGTGGCCGCAGGTGTTGGGCGATGCTCTCGGCATGGGCTTCGGCCAGCTTATCGTTCCGCCTACCGCCGTCGCGGATATCAAAGACGCGGTGCGGGAGCTGTAGGCCCAATTTGTGAGAGCCTGATTAGGAAAGGCAAACACAAGGTTCGCCCTTGTTTCGGGCGCTCGCCCTCTTTTCCTCATGTTTACGCGCTTCTGTTTCGCCTCGATGCTATGCCCATCCCCCTCGCCGTCACCACCTCCGTCAGACCCGACCCAGCCATCGAAGCTCAGGCCCGCGCTTATGCTGCTGAACTCCAAGCCCCCTTCATCCCCCGCTTCGGCCTCTCAGTTGCCGACGTTTTCGCCGAAGCAGACGCGGGCCGGCTGCTGATCGCTGGGGCGGACCATCTGCGCCTGCGGGACCGGGCGACCGGCACGGAATACTTTTTCCATCCCAACCTCTTCCAAGTCCGCGCGGCGAATGTCCTGCGCGGCGCACCCGACCACTTTCTGGAAGCGGCCCAGCTTGCTCCCGGCGACTCGCTTCTCGACTGCACGCTTGGCTTCGCCTCAGAAGCCAGCCTCGCGGCGCTGATTATCGGTGATACCGGCTTAGTGACGGGGCTTGAAAGTGTGCCGGAGCTAGCGTTAGTGACGCGCATCGGGGTTCAGAGCTTCGCGCTGCACAGCGACCGGATGACGGCGGCTCTGCGCCGGGTGCAGGTCACCACGGCAGACTCCGCCGCGTACCTCCCGAAATGCGCCGATGCCTCGGTAGATGTCATCTACTTTGACCCGTTCTTTGAGCACCGGCTGTCTGGGTCGGAAGTCTCGGTCAGTCCGCTGTTTGTGTTCGGCAACCCGGCTCCGCTTCGCGCCGAGACAGTCGCCGAAGCGCGGCGGGTCGCGCGGCGGCGGGTCGTGATCAAGCACCCGCGCGACGAGCCGCCGCCGGACCCGGTTGCCGGCTGGGTCACGGAAACGCTGAACAGCCGCAAGCGGCGTGTCGTCTACAGCGTAATTGAAAGGCGTTAGAACCCCTCCCGCTCGTACCTCTCTCCCTCAGCACTGGCTACCTGGAAGGCCCCTGTTAGGGAAGGGCCAGAGTTTTAGCCCGACGGCGTGAGCGTTCCCGGTCCCGGCCCTTGTTCTTTATTGCCCTTCCCTAACAGGGGAGGGAGAGAGGAACGAGCGGGAGGGGTTCTTAGCGGTGTGCCAAAAAAGCGGTACACGTTTCGTGCCGGGTCGGGTACAATAGATGAAATCAACTCCCTACCCAAATACAACAACCTGATTACAACAAAACGTAAGTATCAAAGACAAGCAGGACTTATGAGCGATTTAGAAGAGTTTTACGGACCCAATGCCGGGTACGTGCTGGACCTCTACGAGCGCTACCAGCAAAATCCCGAAGCGGTAGACCCCATCACCCGCAGCGCGTTCCAGGACTGGAATCCCATTGCTTTGCCGCCCGCCCCGCACAACGGCAGCAATGGCAATGGCAGCAATGGCAATGGCAGCAACGGAAATGGCAGCAACGGAAATGGCAGCAACGGAAATGGCACACGCAGCATCACCCCGATAGTAGACGCGGCTCCGCCCGCACCGCAAGTAGACGTGATGAAAGTGGTCGCCGCCGCACGGGTCACACGGCTGGTGCGCGAGCTGGGGCATCTGACCGCCCATATTGATCCGCTGGGAAGCAATCCCCCCGGAAATCCAGGGCTGGAGCTTGGGACGCATGGCCTGACCACTGGAGATCTGGAGGCGCTGCCGGCAGCGGTTGTCGGCGGCCCGCTGGCGGAGGGCGCGAAAAATGCGCTGGACGCGCTGGGGCGACTTCGGCAAGCGTACTCCGGGACGGTCGGCTACGAGGACGGCCATATTCAGAACCCGGAAGAGCGGGCCTGGATTCAGAACGCCGCTGAAAGCCGGCTGTTCTTCCAAGACTTTACCGCCGAGGAAAAGCGGGCAGTTTTACAGCGGCTGTCTGAAGTCGAGTCGCTGGAAAAGTTTTTGCATACCACGTTTGTCGGCGCGAAGCGCTTCTCGATTGAAGGCGTGGACGCGCTGGTGCCGATGCTGGACAGGATTGTCCACGAGGCATCGGCCAGCCACACCCATGAAGTGGTCATGGGCATGGCGCACCGGGGGCGCCTCAATGTCCTCGCGCATGTTCTCGGCAAGCCGTACACAGATATTTTGCAGGAGTTTAAGTCGTCCAAGCAGGATGACAGCGCCTCGGTCGCCGGCGGATCGCAGCAGGGGTACTTCGGCGACGTCATCTACCACGGCGGCGCCCGGCTGGATTTCAGCGACAACGGCGTCGAGCAGATGCCGATCACCCTCACCCCAAACCCCAGCCATTTAGAGTTTGTAGACCCGGTTGTCGAGGGCCGCGCCCGCGCCGCCCAGGACCAGCGCCAAAATCCCGGACGTCCGGTTCAGGACCCGAAAGCCTCGCTTGCGATTATGATCCACGGCGACGCCGCCTTTCCCGGCCAGGGGGTTGTGGCGGAAACACTGAACATGTCCCAGCTTCCGGGCTACTCGGTGGGCGGCACGATCCATATCATCACGAACAACCAGATCGGGTTTACGACCCTGACCGGCGACTCGCGCTCTACGCTGTACGCCAGCGACCTTGCCAAAGGCTTTGAGATTCCCGTGGTCCATGTCAACGCCGACGATGCCGAAGCCTGCATCGCCGTGGCCCGGATGGCGTTTGCATACCGCGAGAAGTTCGGCAAAGATTTTCTGATAGACCTCGTCGGCTACCGGCGCTGGGGCCACAACGAGGGCGAAGAGCCGGCCTACACCCAGCCGCGCATGTACGAGGGCATCCGGGCGCATCCGACCGCCCGCGTGCTTTGGGCGAAAGAGCTGGAGCGCCAGGAAGTCGTCACCCGCGACGAAGCGCAGGCGATGGTAGACGGCGTCATGCAGCGTCTGGCCGAGGCCCGCACCCAGCCTACCGGCAGAGGTTTGGGAACAGGTCTGCCGACAGCGGAAAACCTGGCGGAAGATGCAAAGCTGATCCGCACCGCAGTGCCTGCCGAGAAGCTGATCGCGCTGAACGACGCCCTGTTATTCCGGCCGGAAGGGTTCACTGCAAACGCCAAGCTGGAACGGCTTTCGCTTCAGCCGCGCCGTGCCGCAATAATAACCGAAGGCGGCATTCGGTGGTCTCATGCCGAGGCGCTGGCCTTTGCTTCCATTCTCGCCGACGGCACTCCCATCCGCTTGTCCGGCCAGGACGCGCAGGCAGGCACGTTCAGCCAGCGGCATTTGGTCCTGCACGACCCGACCACGGGCGAGACCTACAGCCCGCTTCAGGCGCTGCCGGAAGCCCGCGCCTCGTTTGCGGTCTACAACAGCCCGCTGTCGGAAAACTCGGTGCTGGGCTTTGAGTACGGCTATTCCATCCACGCCGCCGGCTGTTTGGTGCTGTGGGAAGCCCAGTTCGGCGATTTCGCGAACGGCGCCCAGGTGATCGTAGACCAGTTTATCGCGTCCGGCAACTCCAAGTGGGGCCAAACGCCGTCGCTGGTGCTGCTGCTGCCGCACGGCCATGAAGGCCAGGGACCGGAGCATTCCAGCGCCCGATTAGAGCGTTATTTGCAGCTTGCCGCAAACGGCAACATGCGGATTGCCTATCCCACAACCGCCGCCCAGTATTTTCATATCCTGCGCCGCCAGGCGGCGATGCTGGAGTCCGCCCCGCGCCCGCTTATCTTGATGACCCCGAAGGGCCTGCTGAAAGTGGACAAGCCGCCGGTCGGCTCTTCGCTCAACGATTTGTCCGAGGGTTCATTCCAGCCGGTCCTCAGCGACCCGCGCCCGCTGGGGCGGGACGCCGGGGTGACTCGGCTGACTCTCTGCTCCGGCAAAGTCTATGTGGACCTTGCAGCCCGCGAGGATTACGCAGCGGCGGACACAGTCGCCGTGGCCCGGCTTGAAGAGCTGTATCCGTTCCCCTACCCGGAGCTGAAAGAAACGCTGGCCCGGTACCCGAACCTTCGGGAAGTGGTCTGGCTGCAGGAAGAATCGCGCAACGCCGGGGCGTGGGTCTTTGTCTCGTCCCGTGTCCGCGAGATCCTGCCGCCCGGCATTTCGCTCTCGTATGTAGGCCGGCCCAAAACCGCCACCCCGTCCGAAGGCTCCGGCCGCCGCCACGCGGTCGAGCAGAACCGCATTTTGTCCGCTGCCCTCAGCGAAGTCGTGCCGCCGGTCCAAGCCGGCGTTAAATCGAAAAGGAGCGTCCCTGTCCATGCCCGCTGAGATCCGTGTCCCGCAGATGGGAGAGTCCGTCACTGAAGCTACTATTCTGCGCTGGCTGAAAAAAGAAGGCGAGTCTGTCGTCGCCGGCGAAGCCATTGCCGAGCTTGAAACCGACAAAGTCAATGTTGAAGTGCCTGCCGATAAGGCAGGCGTTATTCAAAGCTTTGCTCATGCCGAAGGCGACACCGTCGCAATCGGCGACGTGCTGGCGATCATAGGAGATTCCGCCGCTGCCGAAGCGCCCGCCGCTGCTGCGCCTGCCGCCATTCAAGCCCCAGTTGAAGTATCCGCCGCTCGCAATGGCGACGCTCCTGCGCCTGCCGCGTCGCCGCTGGCCCGGACACTGGCCGAAGAAGCCAAGCTCGACTTGTCCCAGGTTAAAGGCACCGGCCCTGCCGGGCGCATCACAAAAGACGATGTCACCAGCCATCTCGGACAGGGCAGCAGCCAGACCGCCCCGGCCCAGGCCGCCGAGCGCCAGGAAGAGCGAGCCGCCGAGTACGGCACATCGCTTCCCGCCCCAACTCTTATCCCCGCTTCGGTTCCGGCTCCGCCCAAGCCCGCCCCGGCTCCCGCCGCGCCGACTTCATCCGCAAACGGTCGCCCCGAAAAGCGCAGCCGCATGACCCGCCGCCGCCAGACCATTGCGACCCGGCTGGTCGAAGCCCAGCAGACGGCGGCGATGCTGACGACGTTTAACGAGATTGACATGACCGCCGTGATGGCAATTCGGGCCAAGCGCAAAGACACGTTCAAGGAAAAGAACGGCATCGGCCTCGGCTTCATGTCGTTCTTCACGAAAGCCTCCATCGGCGCACTCAAAGCCTTTCCGCTCTTGAACGCCGAAATCCAGGGCCTAGAGATCGTCGAGAAGGGCTACTACGACATCGGGGTGGCTGTCGGAACCGACGAGGGCCTCGTCGTTCCTGTGGTCCGGGACGCCGACCAGAAGACGTTCGCGGGCATTGAAAAAGCCATTGCCGACCTCGCAAAACGCGCCCGCGAGAACTCGCTGACTTTGCCGGAGCTTCAAGGCGGCACATTCACCATCACCAACGGCGGCATCTTCGGCTCCATGATGTCCACACCGATCTTGAACGCCCCCCAAGTCGGCATTCTGGGCCTGCATAAAATCGAGCCGCGTCCGGTCGTCGTGAACAACGAAATCGTCATTCGTCCCATGATGTACGTCGCCCTCTCCTACGACCACCGCATCGTAGACGGCGGCGAGGCTGTCCGCTTCTTGGTACGCATCAAAGAGCTAATTGAAGACCCTGAAGCACTGCTGCTGGAAGGGTAAGCAAGCAAAAACTAAAAGCCGCCCTAGTCAGTGTGACCGGGGCGGCTTCTGGTTTGTTAGGCGCTCTTAGACTTTGCGTGTGGATCGTCCGCGTATGGTTAATGGCGGCGGGTCAAACACAATTTGCTTGGCCTTGTTATCATAATGCATTGGAATAGGAACAGCGGCTTGAACCACTTCCAGGGGCACATAGCAGTCGCCTCCAATGGCGACCGGCTTACCGGACATTTTTTCGTCTTTCCATTCAAGACATAATTTGAAGAGCCGTAACGCACGATGACTTGACGCTCCGAGCTTGTCATGGCAACTTCTTTATGTTCCCCTTTACCTAATCCTATTCGGCTACGCTGCGTTGCAATGGCAGTGTAGCCAATGTACATATACGGGCGGTTGTTTACCAAAATGGAGGGACGGTTCAGCGTCACGATCTTTCCGGCCCAAGCGCACTGTATGACAGTCTTTAGCGGGTGTTTAGCGACCGCTAAACGAACTCCCAGAGCGTCCACAACCGACCTGGTTTTCGGAAGCTGTGCCTGTATTGCTTTTGCCATTTGTCCACCTGAGTTGAGGCGCTGGACAAAAACATCTTCTCCACCCGCGCAAGGACCAAAAAGACTGGCGCTTGTTCCGCCAGCTAGATAAAGACGATCCTGAGTATCCACAGCGATAGACGCAAGGTTAGTGAAGGCACCGTACTGAATGCCCGAAATCAGATTGCCGTTTGAGTCATACTTCGCAACAACGCCGTTGTGATCGCTTCCAGTGAAGGGCGCAAAGAGCAGTCCCGCTGTTTCACCTACGGCGTAAATATTTCCCTGGCTGTCCAAACATATATCGTTTACCGAGTCGTCGGCAGCGGTCGCCCACCGTTGAGTCCATAGACTATTGCCATTCGTATTAAATTTGGTGATATAGCCATCTCCAGTATCAGGATTCCCATCAATGTCATCATGCATATTTGTCCCACCCGCAACATAGACGTTGCCGCTGGCATCAACGCATAAGCCGTAAGAGTCAGTTCTGTCTCCGGGATTTACAGAGCCGAACTGCTTGCCCCACAGCAATGTTTTAGTTGGAGAGTACTTAGCGACATAGGAATCATAACCCGTAACATCCGGTCCGAACAAACTGGCTGTTCCTCCTGCAACATAGAAGTTACCAGCGTTGTCAAATCGAATGCGGTCAGCAGAATTTGTTCCACCTGCCCCAAATTGCTTGGTCCACAGTTGGTTGCCATTCGTGTCATATTCGACGATGTAAGCATCAATCGCTGCATACAAATTTGCGTCAGCGCCTGAATTCTGCCCAAAGAGGCTTCCGCCTGTTTCACCAGCGACATAGACGTTATTTTGGGCATCTACAGCAACACTGTTGGCAAAGTCCTGTGTGGGGGTGCCAAGCTGCTTACTCCAAAGAACAACTCCATTCGGCGAAAATTTTGTCACAAAAGCATCAGTGCCCCCGGCATTTGTTCCGAACAGGTTGCCGTCGGTAGTTCCCACGACGTACAGATTGTTACCGCTGTCAACACAGGCAGAACTTATTAGGTCTGTTGAACTAGACCCGAACTGCTTACCCCATAAAAGATTACCGCTTGTGTCATATTTGGCGGCGAAGCAGTTGCTAGTGCCTGTGTTAGTTCCGAATAGACTCCCCGCAGAACTACCCACGACGTAGACTGAGCCGGAATGATCTACCAGAATAGGGCTGATGCTTTCATTACCCACCGTGCCAAACTGCTTAGGCCAGCCGGGACTGCCGAGAGTAGTGCTGGAAGGCAGGTAGCAAAAGATACCGTCCGCCCGCCAGCCGCCTGGGAGTTTATCGTTGTACTCATCAAGATTGCCTGTCACAAAGTAGGAGTTTTCAATCTGGTTGTACGCTTGCCATAATGGCTGACTGCTTGGCAGGCTTGTTGAGGATACATACCCTAATATCGTTTGATCTATGATCGAAGAACCGCTGCTTAAAGTTGCGGATGAGTGATGAATTGGAGGTATAGGATCAATCGGGTATAAAGGCAAGGTGGGTAGGGTGTCTATCACAACTAAGGAATATGTTCCACCTGCTATATTCGGATCACTCGTGTTTATTCTGTACAGTGCTGCCGTACAGGAAGAAGATGAAGACGCACAAACGTGTCCAATGATTTTCTCATACGTCCATCCCTGGTTGATAAAATTGTCACGTTCGGCATCACTCGTCGTCCAATAGTATTGATCAGTACTATAGTTGTGCAAGCGATACAAAGGCACTGTGGTAACACTGCTTGTTGACTGACTGTGTGCAATTTGCTGGCTGCTGTCAAGCCGGATGATAATCGCTATCAGCACGAAAAAAGTAACAACCAGTAGTAAGACACGTTTCATCGCTCTACCCTCCTTCTCTATTTGCCAGTGTCGCAGACGGCCAGCACATAATCGGTAATGATTTGGGGCGGACTAGAGTATCCTTGTGGTGCCCCTTGATCTGTTTGGATGTTGCCGCCGTTTTGGTTTACGTTGCGGTAAGCAAACATCGTACTCCCACCCCCATCCAGCATGACCGCGCCAGAGATTGAAACCGTTTGGTTATACTTGCTCTTGATTATTTGAGGTAAGCTAGTGACGAAGAAGTTTTTGACATCATCCCATGTTTTTCCTTGAAAACCTTCCGGCGTATTGTGAATGCCGTTGCAGGTGACAATGAAAAAATCATGGTTTTTGGTCCAGCCAAGCGCCGTGCGCGGCTCTTGGGCTGTCGGGCTTAACTGCTTTGTGTTCCACTGATGTTCGAAGTCATCATAACCCACTGGTGCGCCGTTATTGACCAGCAATCCGACACAACCAAATCCATAGGGGTAAACTTGCTGAATTGAGTCGGCAACTGTGTATCTTTTTATTCGTCGGCCATCCTTCAACATAGGAACAAGTTTCATTGGGGCAGTGGCGAAGCCGCCGCCCTGCGCGGTCATCCCAAAAGAGAACAGCGGTCGTTCAGCGTATTCATGTACACCGTACCAACTCCCTGCATTACCCAAGCCTATCCCAGCAATCGGCGGCAGATTGTCCAAGTAGCTGAACAAAGAGCCGTTGCTCGCGGCTGTCACAGTGCTTGGAAGAGTTACCCCTTGCTGAAATTGCTTGGTGATAAAGTGGCCTGTTCTTGCTGTCTTTGCAATCTCTTGTGTACTGAGACCAAACGGCTTACCACTTCGACACCAGGCAACGTGCCAGATATCGGACTTAATATAGACGATAGGCGGCAAGCCAGGGCCTTTTTGATTGTGCTGCAACGCCCAGCGATGACCGTAGTTGGGATCAGGGTTATTATCCTGAGCAGAAGCTAAAAAGACATATTTTCCGTCAACAGTAGGCGATGGGATTGGAACAGAAACCGTGTGTTGCCCCTGCGTCAAATCACCGGATTGCATTGTATAGGTGCCAACGTAAGCCGCATTCGGATCATAGACATCCACTTTGCCCGCCGCCGCCGAACGTGCCGGGGTGTCTGTGCTGGCAAGCCCGTAGGAAACTTGATAAGTAGCCGTCGTGCCATCATCCGAAGCAAGTATAGCGTTTGTGGCAGGCGAAGTAATCGGCGAGAGAAAAGAAGATTTATCCGCATCAAGTACGTTTCCGCTATCGTCAACCAGATTAAATCGAAATAAGTACACTCCCGGCGGTGCCATTGTGCCGTTTGCTTCCATGCCATCCCAAGTGAATGATGCTGTGCCGTGACCGCTTTCATCAAGACCTACTGGCTGTAAAGGCAGTATTGTAACTTGGTTTTGTGCACTATCGTACAGAGTTGCTTTAACTACAGCGTAACCGAACTTTGGGCCAGTGAGCATTGCGGACAGTGGCACAGGCAATGATGTACTTGTAGTCAACACAATTGGAGTTGGGTTAGAAGGGTTGGTGCTAGTAATAATGCTGACACCAGTGGCAGGCGGAGGTATTGAAGCGCTAAATTCAACTCCTGCTTCCGCATTCCAAGCAGAAAAGTAGTTTGGTGAGGTAGTGCCAATCGAAACGTGGGCTTGAGGATTACAAGTAACAGTGAACAAAAATCCTGGTTTAGCTATATAAGTGTAGTAGTCACTCACGCATGAGCCGGAATTTGGCGAACTTATGACGGGAGCACTTAAACCATTGTCACAACTTCCACTCCATACTATGGGTTGAACCACAACAAAACCAAGCCAGTATGACTCAGCAGAAGCAAACCAATATGCCTTGCAGTGTTTGTGGATGACAATACCATCAGGGGGAAGATCGTTTGGTTTACCGTGGTTATTCCAGGTAAATGTATTTGTAACGGATAGCCGACTCGTGGATTCGTAGCTCCAATTTCTGGGGGGCAGAGACAAGTTTGATCCAATTATGGCTCCGCATCCCCAGTTAGGATATGCAAAATCACCAAGATACTCGAAGCCCGTGAAGCGCCCAGTCGAAACCATAGCAGGACTAGAGCTGGTGGTCACATCGTAATTTCCAGCGTGACTATCAAGGGGAACCAGTAGAAATCCGACTAAGAGACCATAGAAAAGAAGCACGGGAAAAGAAGCACGGGGAAAGAAGCGCGGGACAGCGTAGGAGGCAAATACATTGAGTTTCTCCACACAGGTCAAGTCGTAGGAGACGCCCGGCGTTCAGCGTCGTGATCTGATTGTATCACTGGTTAGGCATCTTGTCAAGCATTATCTCTGAGGTCTTCAAACCAAAAGCCGCCCCGGTCAGACTGACCGGGGCGGCTTTTGGTTTTGCTTCGCTTAACCGGCAGGGGCGACGGGAACCGGCGGGGGCGGGGCAGCCTGGGAGGGAACGCTGAGGGAGGATTTCTGGAACGCGAAGATCCAGTAGCCGAGATACGGGGTCAGCGAGTCGGTGGCCGGGTTCAAGGCCGTGTAGGTGCTGCCGGTGAAGCTGTACAAGGTCGGCTGAACGGCCGCGCTGGCCGGCAGCAGGCCGACGTTGGTTCCGGCGGAGTTCACGACGGAGATGGTGGACAGGGGGACAGCAGCGGAGAACGGGTCCCCGATCTGGTTCCAGCCCTGCTGCAAGGGGATCGAGAAAGCCGTGGCGGTGGAAGCAGGCGTCCCCCCAAGATGGAGGTAGGTCGCGCTGGGGAACCGCACCCAGTAGCCCTGGCCGAGACGCAGGGTGTCGGCAGGGGCGGTCGGGTAGAAGACGTAGCTGCTGAGGGCCGGCGCGTACTGGATCAAGCGCGGACTAAGCTGGGCCTGCTGCTGAGTAAGGCCGAACACGGCAGCAAAGTCGCCGATGCCGGTGTAATCAAAGGGGGCCGAGATCATTTGCAGGCCGGCGGCATACGAGTAAGCCGGGGTCAGCACGAAGTTCTGGGTCGCCGAGGCACCCGCCGTCAGCGCGGCGACTGAAAGGGTCGTGCCGGTAAAGTGGCCGGTCGCCGGGGACGTGATCGCGCCGGTGCCGACCGTGATTTTCAGCGAAAGGCCGCCCGGAACCGAGAGCGTGTATGCGCCGGTCGCATCCGTGGTGGCCGTTCCCGCCACGGTGCCGGTGGTGGCGACAACGGCGGTCACAGTCGCCCCGGCAATCGGCACGGGCGGCAGGCTGTTGTCGGTCACGGTGCCGGAGAGGGTCGCCGTGCCGGTTCCGGCATTGACATTCACGGACAGCGCGGCAAGAAGCGGCGCTCCCTGGAAGGAGCCGAGGCCGGAGGCATCATCATAGCCGGTTCTCGCCTGGTAAAACAAGTTGGAGCCGGTGGTCACATCATGGAAGTCGGCGGAATAGCCGCTGCTGGCGGCAACCGGGTACAGCACGGGGTTCATAAATCCGACCGGGCCGAGGCCGTTCACCGCCCGCTGCTGGTTAATAAGAGCCGCGTATCCGGCCCACAGCGGCGCGGCGGCGCTGGTTCCGCCGACCACTTCCGCCGCCCCGTTGACAAAGATGGAGTAGCCAGTGTTCGGGTCGGCGTTCAGCGTCACATCCGGGACCTCGCGCTTGATTCCCGAAACCCCGAACCCGGTCTGGTAGGACGGCTTGACCCAGACGGCGCTGACGCCGCCGCCGCTGCCTTCTGGGTTCAGCGTCGGGGTTCCGGCGCTCCAAACGGTCTCGCCGACATACGTTCCCGCCGTAGCCACGCCGGCCCCAGCCGCGCCGGGTTTGACGTAGGAAAGGGTCGTGCCGCCGACGCCGGTGGCGAACGGCTGGGAGGCCGGATTGTCTACCGCCGGTGAGGTCAGCCCAAACCCCGTCACGCCGTAGGAGTCATAAGCGCCGCTGTCGCCGGACGCGCAGAACACGGACTGGCCCTGCGCGGCCATCTGCTGGAACAGGGTGTTTTCGCCGTTGTAGATGTTCGGGTCTTCCCCGTCCTCCGAGATGCCCCAAGAGCAGCTAATGACTTGCAGCAGCGGCGTTTTGCTGCCGTTCGGGTTTAGGTCATTCGCCATGCGCGTGAAGATGGTCAGCGGAGCGACGGGATCGCCGAGGCGGGTAGCGGTGCCCTGGTCGTCTTCGTAGATATACAGGCCGGTCGGGGACGGAGCCAGCGCCAGCACCATGTCAATATCCAGGGTGACTTCCGACTGGCCCCCGACCGAGAGTGGAGCGCCTTTGTAGCCGCCCAAAAGGATGTTCGTCACCGGCGCTGCCGCGCCGGTCAGGGCCGTCGGCAAGGCAAACTGGGACGTATACAGGGCAACGTCGGCGGGAAGGTAGCCATCCAACTCAAACAGACCGATGTTCTGGCCTGCGCCGGTCAAAGCGCCCGACGGGGCGGCGGCGGACGTGCCGTACAGCGGCGTGATTGAGCTAAGATTGTAGGCGTACTTGACATCGTTCGGCGACAAGCCGCCGAGCGGCCCGCTGCCGATCCCGCTCCCGCCGCCGGTGATGGGAACCGGGGCGTGCGGGGCCAGCGCAGGGTGCGGGAACCGCAGGTGCGGGTGCATTTGGGCGACATTGCTGAGGCCCGCGATCCCGGCGAGGCGCACGCCGACCGAGCGCGGCAGGATTGGCGACGCGCTGTTCGAGAACGCCACGCGGCCATCCGGCAGGCGGTAGCGGCTCATTTGAACGCCGAAGGCGGCTTCAATCTTAGCTGACGGGCCGGTAACATTCAGCAGCGTTCGGCCCGGCGAAGTGACGGAGACGGTCAGCCCCTGAGCGCGGGCGTAAGCAGCGACGGCGTCGTAGTCCTGCTGGGTCGGCCCGTAGAGCGCCGTGAAATCAGGCGGGGTTAAAAAGTGATGGTACAGCGGGTCGCCGGGCGTGTACTGCCGGCGGATCAGCGCGGCCAGCTTGTCCTGGTTCCGCAGCGGCAGGGTGAGTCCGACTCGCAGGCTCGTTTGAGCATCCAAACGTCCAAGCAGATGCGCCGAGCGCAGCCGCGCCGACGGCGAAACCGCGCCGGCAAGCGCACCGCGCGGCTCGGCGGCATGGGCCATTTGTCCAAGCAAACCGGCGGCGGCGACGGAAAGGACAGTCGTGAAAAGTGACCGCAGCAGGGCGGGGGAAGTCTTAGCAAAGTGCATCGAGAGCAGGCTCCTTCAATCGGAAAGACAAATCTGTCGAGAAGCGGAGACGGGGCGAGGAAAAGCGGACAGCAGGTGCTTCTCGCGATTACTTCTGTTATAATTACTTCTGGTACAGCTACTTCTATTATAAGGCAAAGAAGCCGCGCTGTCAAGCAGGAAAATTAGTACTTAAAGCCGCTGCCCAATACTTAAAGCCGCTGCCCAATACTTAAAGCCGCTGCCCAAACGGGTCGTCGCGGATTTGCCCGATGCGGCATAGGCGCAGCGCGAAATAGACCGGCAGGGCAAGCCCCGTGTTGTAAAGGACTTCCTCGCCGGTCTGGACCCCCCAGCGGCGCAGGTGGTGAAGCGCCGGGTTCGGCGCAATCAGTGTGGAGACGCCTTCCGCCAGCAGGCTGGCTGCAAGTGTCACCAGCGGCGGCACCAGCAGGTTCGCCCGGATCAAATTGCTGCCGAGGCTGCCGGCAAAAGCGCCGGCGACGATCCGCCCGGCAAAGACGCTGCCGTAAGCGACGGGAAACGACGACGCGGCCAGCAGGCCCGCCCAAAACCCCAAAATGCTCCCGCGCAGGCTGCCGACCAAAAGGGCGCTGCTGCTGAGGACAACCAGCGGCAGGTCCGGCTGGGCGCCCCGAAAGGCGACTGCGTGGGCGACGCGCCCCTGCAAAACTGCGGCTAGCCAGAGCAGAAATGCGGCCAGCACCATCTGGCGGGTCGGGATCATGGAGCTGCCGCTCCTGGGGTCGCCGCTCCTGGGGCCGGAGAAGGCGCAGACGGGGCGGCCTGGATGACAAAAGCTTCTTCCAGATGGTCGAAGTCGGCGGCGGGACGCAGCAGGGCGGTTTGGAGGGAGCGCGTCTTGTCCACTGAAATGGACTCAATTGTGCCAAGCGGAAGCGCCGGGGGGAAAACGCCGCCGAGGCCGGAAGTGATCACGCTGTCGCCGACATGCAGCTTGGCGTCGCTTCGCAGGTAAGTCACCTGCATCCGCCCCTCGCCGATCCCCTGGCACAGCCCAACCGGACCGTGCGGCGCGTGGTTTTCCACCACCGCCCCGACGGAGCTGCCGCTGTCCGTCAGCAAGAGAACGTTGGAGGACCCCGGCAGAACATCCAGCACCTGCCCGGCCAGCGCCCCGCTTGGCGACAGCACCACGGAGCGGGGATGGACCCCGTGTGCGCTGCCACGGTTCAGTGTCAGCATATCGAAGTGCGGGTTCGGCTTCAGCGCCGTGACCTGGGCGGCCAGCAGAGGCTTGAGAGACGCCTGCTCGAAGCCGAGAAGCTGCCGCAAGCGGGCATTTTCCGCCTGCGCCGTCCGCAAGCCGTTGTTCTGAGCCGAGAGTTCCAGCACACGGGCGTTCAAGGCGGCATTTTCGCGGGCGAGCTTCGGGCCGGACAGCAGGGAGCCAACACTGAGATGCCAGTGCTGTCCCAGCCGTGCGACTAAAGTCTGAGCCGGAGTGAGGCCCTGGTCCTGAACTGTGCTTGAAACCGGGTCAGCCTGCCCGCGAGACGCCGACCGGGCGTGCAAGGCGGTGAGCAGTCCGCAGGCCACAAGCGCCAGCAGCAGCGCTCCAAGACGCCATTTGTCGCGGGGAGGTCGCATAGAAGAAGGTTCTTAGAGTTTTGAGATAAGGTTCTTAGAATGTATCTCAAAACGCCCCCCCGCCCCCAATAATGGGGGAGCAAGAGCAGATTTTCCCTGTCCGGTTCCCCCATTATTGGGGGTTAGGGGGCCGCTTTTCGGGTTTTGAGATAGATTCTTAGGGTTTTGAGATACGGACGAATGACTAAAGTCGCTCGTCCTCTTGGAAAAGAAATGTTCCTCTAGGCCCGGCTCGGCATGGTGTAGTGGCCTAACCGCGTTTCGGTCAAGAGAACTGAGCGGAGGGCGCTGGAACGGGACGCTTCATCGAGGCACTTGCCGGTTCCCAGCACAACGCAGGAAAGCGGGTCGGGGGCGATATGCACCGGCATTCCGGTTTCGCGGGAGATCAGGCGGTCCAGACCGCGCAGAAGTGCGCCGCCGCCCGCCAGCACGATGCCGCTGTCCATGATATCGGCAGACAGCTCCGGCGGCGTGTCTTCCAGCGTTTCTTTGACGGTTTCGACAATCGCGTTGATCGGGTCGGCGATTGCTTCCCGGACCTGCTCCGACGTGATAGTTGCGGAGCGCGGCAGGCCGGTCAGAAGGTCACGCCCGCGCACCTGCATTGTCAGCTCCTGCTCCAAGACTGAAGCCGAGCCGATTGTGATTTTGCATTCTTCGGCGGTCCGGTCGCCGATAAACAGATTAAACTGCTGGCGCACATAAGTCACAATCGCTTCGTCAATCTCGTCGCCGGCAATGCGGATCGAGCGGGCTGCCGCCATCGCGCCGAGCGAGATGACAGCGACTTCTGAGGTCCCGCCGCCGATGTCTACGATCATGGAGCCGATCGGGTCGGAGACGGGCAGCCCCGCGCCGATGGCCGCCGCCATCGGCTCTTCAATGAGATACGCTTCTTTTGCGCCGGCTTTTTTCGTCGCTTCAATGACCGCCCGGCGCTCGACTTCGGTAATGCCCGACGGGATGCCGACCACGACAATGGGATGAACAAACCCTTTGCGGCGATGAACTTTCTCAATGAAGTAGCGCAGCATCCGCTCGGTCTGGTCAAAGTCGGCGATGACTCCATCTTTGAGCGGCCGAATGGCGACAATGGAGTTTGGGGTGCGGCCCAGCATCCGCTTCGCCTCCTCGCCGACTTCAATTACCGCGTTGGTTTGCCGGTTGACGGCGACGACACTCGGCTCGCGCAGAAGAATTCCCCGGCCCTGGACATGGACAAGCGTATTGGCCGTACCGAGGTCAATGCCCATGTCGCGCGATAACCGGCCCGACATCCGCCGTATAAAGTTGAACATGATTAAGAAGTGCCGCTCCTGGGGTCCGAACCGGTGACCGCTGCCGCGTCCAGTTCTGCCAGTCATTATAGCACAAATACCAGGCGATTGGGCGAGCTGCGAGCGGATTGTGTCGGGAGTGTTTCGCAGAAAGTGTATGTCAAACTTTTTTTCTGCTCCTACTCATGCGAGCAGAAAACCCATAGTTTTGCGCGTTTGCACCTAATGGCCGCCGGGTAAAGGGTGATGCCGGGGGATGAACTCCGGCAGAAACCACCCTACCACAAAGAACAGACACAAGGAACAGAAAACCATGGCAAGCATTGTCGTCGGCTTGTTCGAGCATCGCTCGGACGCAGAAGCCGCGCTGAACGATTTGGTCAGCAACAATTACGATCGCTCTCACATTGATCTTAAAGAGCAGTATTCGGAGACTTCTCAGCACTCGCTCGCGTCTGTGCGCCATGAGCTGGAAGGCGAAGGCGTCCCCGAAGGCGATGCAAAACTCTACGAGGAAGGGATGCGAGCCGGAGACGCGCTGGCAATCGCCCACACCGACGACGACCGCGCCGAGCTGGCACGGGAGATTATGAATCGCCACGGCGCTCTGGACATTCATGATGCGTTCGCCCAGCGCGGCAGCTACCTGGATGCAGCCCCGATTGTGGCCGCCCCGGTCGTGGCCGCCCCGGTCGTGGCCGCAGCGTCTACGCTTGAGCGCCGCGAAGATGTCAGCGGCGAAGTAGTTGTGCCGGTCGTCGAAGAAGAGCTTGCCGTCGGCAAGCGCCAAATCCAGCGCGGCGGCGTCCGCGTCTTCCAGCGGGTCGAAGAGCGGCCTGTTTCCGAGTCCGTCACCCTGCGTGACGAGACAGTTTCGGTTGAGCGCCACGCCGTAGACCGCGCCGTCGCCAGTACGGACACGGCGTTTGCTCAGACCGCCGATGTCGTGCTGACCGAAACCCACGAAGTCCCGGTCGTCACGAAAGACGCGCGGGTCGTCGAAGAAGTCGTTGTCGGCAAGACCGAGACCGACCGCATCGAGACCGTCCGCGATACGGTCCGCCGCACCGACGTTGAAGTCGAAGACATCACCGCCGATACCACGAACAAGAGGATTTAACCCATGGCCGAAGAATACAAAGACAATTCGTCCCGCACCGGTGCGGAAGGCGGCGCACAGGTCTACCGCGAGAAGAAAGGCGGCATCCCGTGGTGGGCCTTTCTTCTGCTCGCCCTGCTCCTGCTCGGCCTGCTGTATGCTCTGCTGCATCACAGCACGCCGCAGACCGCCAGCACAGCCCCGGCCCCGGTGACGGCGCCGGCTACTCCGCCAGCAGCGCCAGTTCCTGCCGCTACGGCCGGTGACCCGGTCGCTCCGACACCTGGCAATGACATCAAGATCCACAAAGGCTCCGACATCACGACCGCAAAGCCGGAGCAGGCCAGCGTTCCCGGTGTCCCCCTGAGCGATGTCGTCGGGTTTGCCGCCGCCGCCGATCCCTTGACGTTTGTCGGGCGCAAAGCCAAGCTGACGGCAGTGACGGTGCAGAAGGTCCTGAGTGACCGGGCCTTCTTCGTCGGCCCAACCCCCCAGCAGCAGATGCTGGTGCTTCTCGACAAGGGTCTGGACGCTGGCGCAAGCGGCGCCAGCAAAGTGACCATCGCCACCGGCCAGCCGGTGTCTTTGGTTGGCATCGTCGAGAAGATGCCGACTCAGGAAGCGATCAGCCAGCAGTACCAGATCAGCGGCGATAACTACACCGCGATCCAAGACCAGAAAGCCTACCTGCACGCTACCGTCGCCCAGCAGAAGTAAGCAACTTACAGCAGAGCAGAACGAAAAGCGCCGGTCTCAAGCTGAGGCCGGCGCTTTTGTTGTTGTTTGGAGCGGCTTTGTTGCATAATTCCGAAACCATGCCTTGAAAGGCACGGCTATTGAGTGCGGACGCTACAAAGTACCGCTTCGTGGCACTGGAAGCAGTCCACTCTGAGTCCCACGAAGTGGGAGTTCTCGGCGTCCGCGCCCCTTAGCCGTGCCCTTCAGGGCATGGTTTCAGAAGTTTGATCGACCGCCGCTTCTTCTGCCTGCTTTTCAACCCCTGCGGCCAGCGCCTGAAGCTCGGCCTCGGTCAGCACAGTGACACTGGGTGTTCTAGCTTTTTCCAGCTTTCTGCCAGCAAGAGTACCAATCCTTGTCTGGTATAGGGCGACCGTTGCTATCTAAAAACCGGTGTGGAAATGCTCGGCTAAGTAGAACAGAAAAAATCCAACAAGCGCCAAAGCCATGCAAGGTACATACAAGCAACCTAAAATTAGGCGTACCAAGATTTTGGCAGATGAAAAAACAATAAACGACAATCCAGTAAGAATAGAGAGAATCAGAGCACAAATATATTGATAGAAAGCAGCGTCAAGATTATACAGCGTCATCAAATAAATCGTCATGATAAGAAACGGTATAATTATAGCCCCCGAAGATGCAACACCATATCTAAAAATCAAGGTTAGTATTCCTGCTTGCAGGTCACCACCGAGCCGGGCAAAGTTCGAGAACTCGCCAAATGGTTCGATGGTTGAACAACTTGTGTCGCTTCGACACTGGGCACTTTTCAGCCTCGCATTTCAATGCGCGGCTCATCCCGCTCTCTGCGCGGCTTCTTCCTACTCCGCAACTTCCATTTGCGCTTCAATTCCCGCGGCCAGCGCCTGAAACTCAGCTTCCGTTAGCACGGTGACGCCAAGCGTCCGCGCTTTTTCCAACTTGGAACCGGCACTGTCACCCGCGACAACGTAATCTGTCTGCTTGGAGACCGAGGACGACGCCCGGCCCCCCAGTTTCTTGACCGTCCCCTCGGCATCGCCGCGCGTCATCGTCGTCAGCGTCCCCGTGAAGACAAATGACTTGCCGCTGAACGTGTCGGCTTGGGGCACAAACTCGTCGGCGGACGGCTCGACGCCCGCGCTTGTCAACTTGTTCAGCATCTCAGTTGTCTCCGCCTGCCCGAAGAACGCGACAATATGCTCGGCGGTGGTCAAGCCAATATCGTAAATGGCTGCCAGTTCTTCCGTGGTCGCCACCGCGAGTTTTTCCAGCGAGCCGAAGTGCCGGGCCAAAATCTCGGAGGAGTGTTCGCCGATCATTCGAATGCCGAGGGCAAAGATCAGGCGCGGCAGCGGCGGATGCTTGCTGCCTTCAATCGCTGCGAGAATGTTGTCCGCCAGCTTGTCGCCCATGCGCTCCAGCGGCAGCAGGTCTTCTTTTTTAACGAAATACAGGTCGGCAGCGTCTTTGATCAGGCCCTGCTCCACAAGCTGGGCGGCATGCTTCTCGCCGAGCCACTGAATGTCCATCGCCCGGCGCGAAACAAAGTGGATGATCCGCTGCACATTCTGGCCGGGACAGCCCGAACTATTGGGACAGCGCGTGACCGGCGTGTTTTCGGGCCGGACCAGGAGAGTCCCGCAAGCTGGGCAGTGGGTAGGCAGACGGTACGGCTGTGAGTCGTCAAGGCGAGCGTCGAGGACCACTTGGACAATCTCCGGGATGACATCGCCCGCTTTTTGGATCACCACCGTGTCGCCGATCCGAACATCTTTGCGGTCGATTTCTAGTTGGTTATGCAGGGTCGCCCGCTGGACCACCGAGTTCGGCGGCAGGGTCACGGCCTCCACAATCGCCACGGGAGTCACCGCGCCGGTGCGCCCGACCGACGCAATAATGTCCAGGATTTTCGTCCGGCCCTGCTGCGCCGGGAACTTGTAGGCAATCGCCCAGCGCGGGGTCCGGGCGACCGCGCCGAGGTCCTGCTGCTGCCCGAAGCTGTTGACTTTGACCACAATGCCGTCAATATCATACGGCAGTGACGCTTTTTTGTCGGTCCACTCAGCGATGTACGCGATCACGGCGTCCATATCGGCGTTGACCCGGACATTCGGGTTTGTCCGCATCCCCCACCCCTGCAAAGTTTGCAGCAGGCCCATTTGCGAGTCTGCTGCCGGCCCGCTGACATTCCCTAACGCATACAAAAAAAGGCTGAGTCTGCGCTTCGCGGTCACTGCCGGGTCAAGCTGGCGGACACTTCCCGCCGCCGCGTTGCGCGGGTTCGCAAACACCGGCTCTCCGGCGGATTCCCGGCTTGCATTGATCCGGGCAAACTCGGCATGGTCGAGATACACTTCGCCGCGTATCTCGACACCTTGCGGAAACGGAGGCCGCAGGCGCAGGGGCAGGCCCGCGACGGTCTTCAAGTTGGCCGAAATATCCTCGCCGACCACCCCGTCGCCGCGTGTCGTGCCGGTTTGAAACTGCCCATTGTTGTAGGTCAGCGAGACGGCCAGCCCGTCAATCTTCAGCTCGGTCACATACTCGACCGCCGCGTCCGCCGCCAGCCCCAAATGCCGCTTCACTTTCTCATCAAAGGCGCGTAATTCGTCGTCATTAAACGCATTCGCCAGGGACAGCATCGGCTGCTTGTGCGTGTGCGGCTTGAAATCCGACTGCGGCGACGCCCCCACCCGCTGGGTCGGCGAGTCGGCGGTCACGATCTCCGGGTGCGCCGTTTCAAGATCAATTAGCTCCCGCAGAAGATGGTCATACTCCGCGTCCGCCATCTCCGGCTGGTCTAACACATGGTAGAGATAATTCGCGTGGCTGAGATTCGCCCGCAGCTCTTCCGCCCGCGCGGCGTCTTTTTGCAAGGGATCGAGTGTGTCAGTGAGTTGTGTGATGTTGGTCATGAGTTTTGATGTGGGCTTTTGAGGCAGCCTGCCGTAGCATTCCAATAACTTCCCGATAATTTTCGTCTTTGAGCACCCCATCAGGAGGCATCGGCTGGTTTCGCAGAGACTCACCGCCGGGATCATTCGGCACAGCAACAACACGTTCTATATCATTTTGCCGGTGATAAAGCGCCGCCTGCATCGCCGTTGCTTCATGCGGCACGGCAGACCGTGCATGGACATCCGCGCCCTGAGCGAGCAGACGCCGCACTCGTTCCGGGTCCCCAGCGGCAGCCGCACGAATCAGTGGGTTCTTCTGCGGGTTTTGGCGTTCGAGGCTGACACTCTGACCAGGAACGGGCGCGTTGTGCTTCAGGATGGACAGCATGGCCGCGAAAAAGCACACAAGCATGGCAATCGCCAATGCCGGCAGAACGAGCGTCTTGAATCGCATGGATACTGCCTCCTGACAGCGCATTTTACCCGATGCACATTAGTAATGGAACCTCTTGACGACAAGCGTAGTCCTATGCTATACTAGGTGCTATGAACAAGCCGCACACTTTAGGCGACCAAGAACTATCCCTGCTGCGCTATGTCACCGACCATGCGCCGGTGACGGTGCGGGAAGCGGCGGCGCAGTTTGGGGAGCCGCATGGGCTGGCCCGAACGACAATCCTCACGATGATGGAGCGCCTGCGCCAAAAAAACTATTTGACACGGTTTAAGGAGCAGAGCGCGTTCCAGTATAAGCCCGTCGTCGCCAAGACCGAGCTGATGCAGTCGCTGGTAAAAGACTTCGTCGAGAAGTCGCTCGGCGGGTCGCTGTCGCCGTTTGTCGCGTACCTGAGCGAAGCCAAGCTTTCGGAGTGCGAGATCGCCGACCTGCGAAAGATGCTGGATACGCCGGAAGAGTAGTTTTTTAGGAGTAGCCGCAATGGGGGAGTTAGTCTCGGCCTGGGTGCTTCAACTGGGACACGCCTGCCTGTGGGGCAGCGCCGGCATTGCCGCTGTCGGCATTGCCTGCCGTGTTCTGCCACGCCTGCCGGCGGGGGTTCGGGCGTGGCTTTGGTGGCTGGCCTGCGCCAAGCTGCTGCTCGGTTTTTGCCTTACGTCGCCGCTTGACCTGGCGGTCCTGCCCGCACCGACTTTACTGCCGACGGCCTCCATTGCTGCCGCCCCGCGCACAGCGTCATCTTTCCTGCCGTCCAAGCCGGCTGCTTCTCCGCACGCTGCCGCATTTCCTCTTGCCGACGCGCCGACGCCTGCGGTCCGAAAAGCGCCCCGCTGGCCGCTGATCTTGTTTGCCTTCTGGCTTGCCGGCGTCGCCGTTTCACTCGCGCTTGCCGTTCGCCAAACGGTTGCGCTGATAAAGATGCAGCGCGGCACGACTGCCGTGTCTCTCGCCGACCTAGACGTGGACGCGCTCGCCAAACAGACGGGCCTGCGCCGGGTGCCGCGCGTCTTGACCGGGCCGAACGTCCAAACGCCGTGCGTCGTGAACTGGCTCAGGCCAACCATCTTGCTGCCGCCGAGTCTCAACTTCACGCCGACGGAGCTGCGCCTGACGCTCGCGCACGAGATGGCCCATGTGCGGCGATGCGACCTGCTGCTGGCGCTGGTCCCGGCGCTCGCCCGAATAGTGTTCTTTTTCAGCCCATTGATCTGGTGGGCGTCTGCCGAATGGGCCGCCGCGCGGGAAGAAGCCTGCGATGCCGAGGCGCTTGCGGTCACGAACACGCCCCGCGCCGAATACGGACGGCTTTTGCTGAAGCTTGCCGCCCCGGAAGCCGCTGCGCCCGCGCTTGGCCTGTCGCCCGGCTACCGGCATCTGCGCCGGCGCTTGGCCAGCCTGACCCACACGCGGCAGACCCCGCGTTGGGCACGTTTCTGTCTTCTTGCCCTGCCCCTGCTCCTGCCCTGGCGTCTCTCTGCCGCGCTGCCGACCGGCGCAGGCACGTCCGACGCGCCGCTGGTGCGCTACAGCGTCACGCCGCTTGCGGGCGGGAGGGACGGCAGCGTTTCCGGGCTGAACAACGCCGGGCAGGCCGCGCTGTCGGCTGACGCGCAGGGCTATGTCGGCGACGGAAACACGCTGGCGGCTCTGAGCGCCCTGCCGAAGCATCACGCGAGCTTTGCTTACGCGATCAACAATTCCGGGCAGGCGGCCGGGTCATCGTTCAACGTTCTCGGTCACGCGCGGGCGTTTTTCTGGGACGGCGCGACCCATAAAATCGGCTCCCTGCCCGGCTACCCTTACAGCGAAGCGCGGGGCATCAGCGACACCGGGCAGGTGGCAGGCTTCGCCGAGACCGGACGCACCGACCGCCTTCATGCCTGGGTGTCCCGCGCGTTCCTGCGCTGGCAGGACGGCTCCCTTACCGACCTCGGCACGCTGGGCGGTCCCTATAGCGCGGCTTACGCCGTCGGCGCATCGGGGGCCGTCGCCGGCAAGGCGGACACCGACACCGGCGCGACCCATGCGTTCCTTTGGACTGACGACGCCGGAATGACCGACCTCGGCACGCTCGGCGGCGCGAACAGCGCGGCGTATGCCGTCAGCAGCACCGGCTCCGTGGCCGGCGTCTCCGAAACAAACGACAGCGGCACGCGCCACGGCTTTTTGTCCACGGGTGGTTCCCTGCGCGACTTACCTCCCCTGCCGGGCATGGACGACAGCACCGCCTATGCCGTCAACAGCCTGAACCAAGTCGCCGGCACGTCGCAGACGGCGGCAGGCGTCAAACGCGCGACCCTTTGGCAGAACGGCAGGCCGACTGACCTCAACACACTCCTGCCCCCGCGTTCCGGCTGGGTTCTCACCGAAGCCCGCGCCGTCAACGACCACGGCCAGATCGCCGGGCAGGGCTTTCGGAACGGCAAACCCTGCGCGTTCCTGCTGACGCCGCGTTAGGAAGACATCTTTGATGACATTCACGAATCTACCAGCATTGAATAAATTAACTACAAGCGTCGTTTTACTGGCTCTGTTTCTTTGTTCAGCATCAGCCTCTGCACAGCCAGAGTATCGCGTTACCGATCTTGGAAATATCGAGGGAGCCTCTGATGAAGTCGGAGCAATGGCGATTAACGACCGGGGACAGGTCGCCGGAGGCAACGGTCATGCGTTCCTCTGGACCAATGGCACACTTCGGGATTTAGGAACTCTCCGACCGGAGGAGTATGAAGACAGTACGTCCGCTGTGGCTAACGGTGTTAATAACCAGGGAGTCGTTGTCGGCTGTTCCGGCAGCTTCAGAGCCGTCTTTGGGACCGGGCTGCAATCTGCAAGAGGAATTGTGGTGAAGAACAATCACTTGCGGCAGTTCAGCGGATACAATGTGTCGTTTATCCCTTATGCCATCAACGACGCAGGCCAAATTGTCGGACAGAATGCTTTTCGGGGCTTCTTCTATGCCCAAGGCAAGATAATCCCGCTTGGCACTTTTAGCAGCGTGCCAAACGGCAATTTCAGCACGGCACATGGAATCAACCAAGCAGGGCAGGTTGCGGGATGGTCTACTGCCAGCCACCTGCGCGTCGCCAAATACGACCAGCTTGCGACCCATGCGTTTTTGTGGCAGCGGCATGGTAAGTCAGGCAGGATGCGTGATCTTGGCACCCTCCCCGGCTGGGTCAGCAGCTACGGTTATGGCATCAACCGTCAAAGCGAGATTGTCGGGTCGGTCAGCGATGCGGGCGGCGACACGAATGGGTTTGAGCGGGCCGGCCACACGGCGGCGTTCCTCTGGCGCAACGGCAAAATGAGGAGTCTTGGCACTCTACCCGGCAGCAAAAACAGCGCGGCGTTCGGGATGAACGATAGCACAGAGGTTGTCGGAACTTCCGACGCCCGCGCTTTCTTGTGGACGCGAGGCAAGATGCTGGACCTGAACGCTTGCCTCCCAAATAGCTCCGGCTGGATGCTGGAAGAAGCACGGGCGATCAACAACAAAGGCCAGATTGTCGGCAACGGCAAGCTGAACGGGCAGGAACATATGTTTCTGCTGACGCCCACGACTAAACGATAGGAGTTTCCCCAATGATAAAAACAGCCGAACCCCCGACTCTTTTGACTACAAAAGTAGTTATACAGGAGCTTCGATTACCAACCGCGCGGCTGCTGTTCTTCGGTACGCTGGCGGTTTACTTGCTGACGCGGACGCATCTGAACACATTTGATGCCGTGGCGTATGCCAACCAAATTGGGCTGGCTTCGGAAACGGGGAAGCTGCGGCCGCTGTTTCATCCGCATCACCTGCTATTCAACGCCCTGGGTTTCGGCGTCTGGCGGCTGGCACACACCCTTGGCTATGGCGGCGGGCCGCTGGTAACCAATCAGACGCTGAACGCTGTGCTGGGCGCGTGGGGCGTCAGGCTGTTTTACGCGACGCTGCGGCGTTTGCAGCCGCTTGGCCCTGGCCCCATGCTGATCGCGCTGGGCCTGGCGGGATCGTTCGGCTGGTGGATTTGCGCGACCGATGGGCGCGTCAACCTACCGAGCAGCGTCTTGATGCTGGTAGCGTTCGGCCTGCTGACACGCCTGCGGGATCGGCCTTCTGCCGGTCAAGCCGCGCTTGCGGGCCTGCTGGCGGGACTGGCCGTGCTGTTCCATGAAAGCGCCGGGCTGTTTGGGATTGTCGGCGTAGTCGGCATAGTCGCGGCAGTCTCAGGCCGAAGACGCTGGGTACTACTTGCCGCCTACGGCGCGGCCTGGGCGGCTGTCATTTGCGTTGCTTACGGCACTGTCGGCCTCTATGCGCTGCATCTGCATTCGCCGTCAGCGTTCAAGCACTGGATGAATGCCTATGCTGAGCGCGGCTGGTGGTGGGATTTTCACATATTTGAAAATCTGCGGCTGGATGTGTTCGGCCTGCGCCATGCCCTGTTTTCTCAGCCGCTGGGCCAGGCGGCGCTCGCTCAGACGCCGCTTCGGCCGCTGGGAACTGCCGCACTCGGCCTGCTCTGGGCGGGCTACGGCCTGTCCCTGCTCGGCATTCTCGCGGCGGGTTCTGTCATTCTTGCGGCCCTGCCGAGGCTGCTTCGTTCCGATACCCGGCCGATCACGGTCGTCTGCCTCACCTGGATTATCGTATACGCGGGGTTCTTCACGGTCTGGTGTCCCGGCGCGTTTGTCTTCTGGGTTCCGGTTCTGATTCCGCTCGGAACACTGCTTCTGTTGGCGAACCCGAACCCGCGCCTGCTCGGCATCTGGGTCGGGGTCTTTGCTGGGCTGAACTTTCTCGCGGGCATCCTGCCTTACCTGAAGCCGGTCGCCGGGCTGTCTCAGCGGGTCGCGCAGGACATCAAAGCGCACACGCTGCCGCGCTCGCTTGTGGTGCTGTCGGGGGTCGGCGACGACGCTCAGTGCGAGGTGGATGTCCCCTATTTCGCCGGGCGTCCGGTGCTGTCCCTGCATGGCCTGCTGGCGCACACGAAGACCCTGTCGGCGGCGCAGGCAGCGCTCGACCAGTCGCTGACCGGCGCGTTCGGCGCAAAGCGGCAGGTCTATGTCATGGGCGAGATGTGGAGCCGCCAGAGCGAAGTCGCCGGGCTGACACGGCAGTCGCCCGGCGTGTCAAGCGCCGGTTTGCGAGCGCTGTTCGGGCGGTATATGCTCACTCCCGCCTGGACCGGCCCGCGCGGGATCGTGTGGCGGGTCCTGCCCCCAGCCCCCAATAATGGGGGAGCATGATGAGAGTAAGAGGACGTCGTCTGCTTCTGCTCTGGCTCCCCCATTATTGGGGGCTGGGGGGACTCCTGAAAAAGCCGCCTGCCTCTTATGGAGGCAGGCGGCTTTCGGCTTGTGCGGCGCGTTTACGGACCGTCAGGTTTACGGGACTGCCGGGGTCGGGGCGAACCGGGGATCAATCGTTTCCGAATAGATGTCCGCCGTGCCGTTCCGGGTGCTGTTCCAGAACAGCCAGACCTTGTGCGGGTTCAAGCTGCCATTCGCAGCAGTCGTCCCCGCGTAGGGATCGAGGAACGCCGTGACGTTGTTCTCGTTTGTCGCCGTTTGGATCGGCACGAGGTTGTCAATCACCGTATCCAGTCCTGACGCCGAATCGGCAGGCGACGCGTAAGAAGCATCGTTTGCCAGGATTTCATCCTGCCACTGAACCGTATCGGTTGCAGGTGCCGCCGGCGCGGTGGCCGTGGTAGTACCATCGAGTGGCGTATAGGTGACACTATAAGTCGCCCCTTCCGCGCCCGACGCGGTTGGGAAGAACAAGCGTGTGCTGGACTGGTATTGCACTTTGCCGGTCTTTGGGTCCAAGATGGCCGGTATCACGTCTACATCCACGGGACCCATATAGCTTGTGCCGTTCAGCGTAATCGTCATCGTTTTGCTTGTATCTGCCGCAGAGGGCAGGTAAGCCGTCAAGCGCTGGGTCTTGAAGTACAGCGTCGCGGTGCTGCCGACACCGGCAACGCCCGTCTTGCGCCAGATTGTCCAGCGGCGGTTTGCTTCAACTGGTCTCGTGTACACTGAGTTCGGGATGCTTGCTGCATCGTTCGGTTTCAGTGCGATGTCCAGGAACGTCACCGGAGCCACGTCAGCACGGCTGTCCGTGGTCAAGCGCCGGGCCATCGGGCTGAACGTCGCCCGGATGGTCGGGAAGGTCTGGGTCGGCAGCAGAGCCGGGGAGAACCGGATTCGGCCTGTCGCGGCGTCTACATAGACCGTGTTTGTCGTATTTAGCGGCCCATTGGCAACGGGATTGACAATCGGCACTTGAACGCCGGTCAGCACCAAGTAGCCGCTGGCCTTGTCGTAGATGGCCTTCGTGAACCTCGGCGCAAAGGGTGCGGCTGTGCTATAAAGCAGCGACGGGTTCCGGAGTTTTCCCGTTGCGTCCGTATAAATCAGCGAGACGTTCAGCGCTCCGGTGCGGGACCAGGCGACATCGCGTGCTTGATACCAGCCGCCGGTGGCCCGCAGATTCTCGGTGACGGCTGGGAACGGAACCATGTCAAGCTGCGCCGGCGTGTTGGTATCCGGCAAATAGCGGCTGACATACAGGTCGGCGTTGCCGTCCGGCCCAATACCGCTATAAGTGACTTCCGCTACCGTCTGATAGGTCGGCGTTCCACTGGCCGAGGGGACAGGTGCCGTGTTCAGAAGCGGGCTGGCATCCGAAACCGCTGTCAGGCCCGCCGGCACCGGCAGCAGGCTAGTTGCCGTTCCCCACTGCTTGTTCCCAACTTTCGAGTTGTAGTAGAGCGCTGTTCGGCCCCGCGTGGATGCAGTCCAGAACGCCCATTGACTGTAGCTGAAGCTTCCACTTCTGCCGTCTCCTGCAAGCGCCTTGATGCCATATTTGACCTGGCTGGCATCAGACTGCGGCGTGACCGCCTGGGGATTAGACAAAGCTCCCGTGGATGGGTTGATGTCGTAGCTGTAGAGCGTATTGCTGTACGGCGCAGTGGTGACAGCCACATCGTAGGCGGTCGTTGATGTGAACGGAGAGATCGCGACGCTCAGGCCGCTGTTGGTGCCAGGGGCAAGGCTGGGCGTGAATGGCTGCCACCACTGAACGGCAGAATTAGTTGGCAGGAAGTAGCCGATGCCGCTCGTGTTGCCGCTCGGATTTGCCATGAACGGCAGATTGGCTCCGTAGATGCCGTAGCCGTTGACGCCGTTTGTGCTGCGCCCGGAGGTCCAGTAGACTGACAGGCTGCCGCTCGCCGGGTCACGGAACGCGGCAGGGGCAAAGTCCGGCGTCGAGAGCGCTGGGTTGTTCCCGCTCGCGGGCTTGGCAGGTCCACCATCAATCATCGGCACCGCGCCGTAGGTGAAGCCGTCAGTCAGCCGGTGTTCGATGACCGTGCCGGTAAGCTGGGTTCCGGTCGTGCTGAGCGGCTGAACACCGGGAGTGTAAACGTCTACCAATGGCGTGGTTGTTGTGCTGGGCGTTCCAATGCCGCCGACAGCATGGCTATACTGCGGCGGATACAGAATTTGCGGGATTTTCTGCGTCGGGGTCGGCGCGGCCAGGTTGTAAGACTGCTGACCGGGGTCCAGCCCTTCAAAGAGCTGGAGGGAGCCAATCTGCTGCCCGCCCAGAGTTGAGTAGGTGCCGACCGGAGTTCCGAACGGGAACGCGATGGAGACAAACGGCGCGGACTTGTAAGTCGGGCTGTTCATGCCGGGCTGGATCGGCGCTGGCGAGGAAGGCAGAGACGCACCCGCAACGTAGCTTTCCGGCGCATCCGGCACGGTCAGCGTGGAAGGCTGGTCGCTGCCGGCAATCGGCTTGTGGAACGTCGCGCCGGGATAAGTATCATTTATGTCTGTGCCAGCCGGTTCGCCGGGAAGATTAGTGTTGTACCGAATCGCCGGGTTTCGCCCATAAGCCTGCACAAGATCGCTGTCGAGCGACGTGCGGATCAGATACGACTGCTCCGGTACTACCGTCCCCGACAGCGGTATTGTTGCCCCTGACGAACTGAGGCGCTGACCGTTCGCGTTCTGCGCTCCTGTGACTCGGTACAGATCGTAACCCAAAATGGACGATAGCGGGTCAACCGCATCGGATGTGAGACGCAGAGTGACCGGCCCGCCAGAATTAATCTTCTGGTCGAAGTGAACATTCAGCAGGTTCACGTTGCCATCGTTATGCACTTCCAGTGGCTTAAAGTAAGCTTGGAACGGAGACGGGAGGTAAGTATTGGTGTTAGATACCAGCGAGCCATAAGGCGTGAACAAACCAGGCGGAGACCCTGGCGGATTAGGTGCCAGCGTATACTGCTCGGTCTGAACGCCGAACGCGGCGGGAACTTTGCCAACATCGGTGGTTGCGCCGGCAACGCTGGCGACGCTGGTTCGCATGTCAATCGGGACGCCGGTGTAGATGTGGACATCGCGGTAGGGGCGCTGGTAGCTGAACCTGCCGTCCGGCGGCGGCACATACAGGCGCTTGGCCGCGATGTACCCCATCGGGAACGCCTGACTGCGCGTAATCTGAGATTTGCCATCAACGTCTACCGGCGGAATCTCATGGTTTGCGGTGATCCCGCCACCGGTGTATCTCTCCCCAACGTTCTGCTGGTAAAGCTGCTGGTTGGCAGGCTGGTAGTGCGGTACGGTAATCTGGATCTGTACCGGATCGCCGTAGACCGTGCGGGTGTCAATAGCCGTGTTGGAGCCGGTCGCAGGCGGCAGGGTGATGCTGTTGGAGGTCAGGTCGCCGCCGGAGCTGCCACTCACGGAAACCGCGTTCTGGGCGATGTTGCCGGGCGCGATGTCCGGGTAATCCGGGCTTGTGTTGACGCCAATCGAGTACGGCGTCGGCGGGGTTTCCCACGGCAGGAAGTTGACTGTCGAGTCGTGATTGGTCTGGCCGAGGCCGTTGTTGTCGGCATTCGAGTTCCAGTACAAGCCGTCCCGGCTCAGGGGCAGGCCGTTCGGGGAAGTGGCTGGCACGGTCATTTTGACCCGCAGGGACTGGCCCAGGCTGTACAAGGCGCTGCGGTCAAAGGCGTTGAGGCCGTAGCCGCCGAAGCCGGTGACTTTCTGGTTATTTATGGTGACGTATTTCAGTCCATTGTCCCCTGTGCCTGATGCTTGACCGACGGCAACCTTAGTGACCGCATCCACACTTCCAGTCAGAGACGCTTCTGAGTTGTCGCCAACTTTGTTGTGCGAGATCGGTCCGGTAGCCGTGACGACAACTGCCGGGGTCGTCTGTGTGCTGACGCCGGTGGCGTCATTGGCGCCGTTCCGCAGCACGGTTGGGTCGCCGGCGACGCCGGACGACGACGGCGGGGCGGCGAACGGGATTGCGTCGCCGTTCGCGAGGGCTTGCAGGGCGTATTCGTCACCGGGCAGCCGCACCGTCGCCGCGCCCGCCGTTGGGATGCCCGTTTTAGGGTCGGTCGCCGTTGACAGAGTCGGCGGGGACTTGACCGAGCGGAACGGCCCAATCGCGTCGCCTGTCGGATTAATGGCATCGCCAATGGGAACGGCTGCGCTGCTGTTACTGAGCAGGTTGATTCCGCCGCCGCGCACGCCGAGCGGGTTCAGGATGCCGAAGGTCGGCTGATCCACGGCGGCGACGCGGGAACTCGCGTTGAAGCCCGGCTTGCCACCGACGGTTTGCGTTACCAAGTTCTCCGGCGTTGCATCGCCGACGGCGCTGATGATTTTGCGCTTGAAGTGGAAGTTGCCTGCGTCGTTCAAGCCGCCGCCTTGATAGGCGTACTCGTTGACGGTTTGCTTCACGTTCAGGACGCGCCGCCGGGCACCGGGCGCACTGCCAAGCGGACCGACATCGCCGACTGCATAGGTGTAGGTGCCGAGGAAGTGCTTCCCATCTGTCGTTGCTAGGTTTGTCACGACATCAGGGAAGGATACCGGGAAGCTCGTAGGCGGTCCACTGGCAGCGTCCACGACAAAGCCGTCCGGCGGGGTCGTGATGAGGCGCGGCTGCACCTTCTGCTGCCCGCCTCCCTGCTGGGACAGTGCAATCCCTGCCGTGGCGTCAACATCGGCGAGGTCGAACGTGATTGTCTCATCGGTCGTGCCATCCGCCGCGTAGAACGGGATTGGGTTGGTTGGCGTTGCGGCGTTCACATCCGCCGGCGTGTACTTGCGGGTGTCGTAGACAAACAGGGTCGCATCGAGATTGCCGTTCTTGTCGGGCGGGTTCGGCGGGACGGCGTTGGTAAACCGGATGTAGGCGCTTTGGCCCCACTCGTAGACCGGCAGCGGTGCGTTCAGACCGATAGGCTTTGCATCATTGCTGGACTTGCTGATTTGGGTGTCTACCAGGAACGTCTGGATGAACCTGTCGAGCGGCGGGGTCTGCACCGGCTCCGGGTCGTAAGGGATGATCTGGTTCAGCTCAATGGGAATGCCGCCGTAGCTGGCGTCAAACGGCGTAATGCCCCGGCAGTAGCCGCTGCTGCTGTCGCCGACATAAATCCAGTCGGTGTCAAGAGTCGAGAAGTTGCCCGTGTTCTTCGTCCCCGTCGTGTTCTGATTTTGGAGGAACAGTCTGGCACTATCAAAGTCGCTGACGTCTGCGCCGGCGAGGGTCGGGGACGAGATCGGGCCGATGCCGACGAAGGTGCGGTCGAGGCGGATCAGCGGGTAGGGCTGACCGGGGAACGGGTTCGAGATCGGCGTCGCGCCGTAGTCGTACATTGTGTTGCCGGCGACGGCATAGACCGCACCGCCGTTGCCGTTGTTGCCGAGGGCTGTATTGACGATGGTTGCGTTCGTTATCAGCGCCGGGGACGACTGGAAAATCGAGCCGTCGGGGGACGCTTCGCGGTAGATGGTGCGCTGGTCGGCGGTCGCCGTCTCGTCGCCGTCAATGTCCACGGCGTACAGGGCCGTGTCGTTGACGCCGCGCGTGCCGATATAAAGCATCGGCACGGCCCGGCCATTGATCGGTGCGCCGGTCGCGTCGGCATGGGCATAGGGCGTGTTGTCGCCCTGAGTGGTCACGTTCGGGAACTGGACAAAGCCGAGGGCGGGAGTTCCTCGCAGGAACGCGCCAATGGGCGGGACCGGCTCGGCAGTGGTGTCGGAATGGAAGTCATTCGGGTCGTTTGCCAGCGGGTAGGCCCAGATGTTGCCGTTTGCCCCCGACTTGGCAGTCCTACCGACGGAGCCATCCAAATTGACGGCCCAGACGCGCCCGGTCTGTGTTTCATCGGGCCGGGTTGCGGCGGGATACTCTTTGCCGGAGTTTGCGGCGAAGTAAATGCGGGTCTGGACGGCCGCTGTGTCGTCGGTGTTCGTGAAGACGACCGGCGAGCCGGTGATGTTGCCGAGCGCAGGCCGGGCTTTGCTGTTCAGGCTTTTGCCGGTCGAGTAGGTGTCTGTGCCGACGGCATCCGGGAACGACCAGTCGCTGGTATCGTTCTTGTTGAGCTGCGGACGCTGGCCGACATTGTAGTTAAACGATCCCGGCCCGGTGTAGTTTGCGGCCGCCGGGTTCGGCTGGGCCGCCGGGCTGGTGCGGCCATTGTTGCCGGACGGGCCATAAGTCCCATCGAGTGCATAAAGTCGCCCGACGTTCGAGGTCGTTTCCTGCTCGTGCGCCGAGCCGATAAAGACGGTCGGGCGGTAGGTCGTACCGACAAGGCCCGCCGAGGCTTTGACGTAGAGGGCAGGCGCGGACTCAATATCAGCGGACGACGTGTTGGTGGGACCGTTTGGGTCAACGCCGCGCAGGCTGAACCACCACAGCGGCTGGGGCGTAGGGACGCGCGGCACGAGGCCGGTTTGGAGGTCCTGGCTGACGTTGAAGGTGTCGCCCGAAGCCGCGAAGGCAAGGGCGGACGTGGTATTTCCGGGAGCAGTCGCGCTGTCGGGCGTGGTGCCGTTGAGGGCGACGCCGAGCGCATCCAGGGCATACAAAACGCCGTTTGTGTTGCCGAGATAAACTTTTGCGTTGGACTTCAGCAGGTTGGTCGCGTCCGGCGTCGTCGAAACGGTCGGGTCCACAAAGACAACCGGCGACGCCGTGTTGAAGGCGGCGGGAACCGGCAGGTCGGTGGTCGGGTCAATCGGCTTCACCTTGCCGCGCAGGTTCCCGATCACATATTTGGGCCGGTTCGAGTCGGGCCGGTAGACCCAGTAAGTGCCGGTCGTACCGACATGCGCCGTCGCGGCGGCGGTCGTTGCCAGCGTTCCGGCGACAAGCGGGGTGGCATGGTTCGGGGCAGCGGGGTTAAGGTCCGCGCCGTAGCCGTTGCCGGGATACGCCGGCACTGGGCCGGGATAGGCCGGCTGCGGGACCGTGTTCGGCTGGCCGGGAATGGGGCCATTGGCGTCTTTTGCCAGCACGTTGACATTGCTCGTGCCGTCGCCGTTGCCGATCGCATCCAGGCAGTAGACCAGGCCGTTGTTGTCGCCGACAATGACGACAAGCCGGCTTGCATAGACCGCCGGAGTCGTGACCGTGCCAGCCGTGCTGTAGACCGGCGGCGTGACCATGACATTGATCCGGGAAACGGCGGGTGACGAAAAGACCGCCGAAGATGAGCCGCCAGCCGAGCCGGGCGTCTCGTAGCGCCAGATGACACCCCCGTTGAAGCCGTCCACGCAGTAAATCGCGCCTTGTCCGGTTCCGGTCGAGACCGTGACCGAGTCGGCGACGACAACCGTGTTGGCCGGCGGCGCTGTCGTCAGGTTGTTGACGCTATACAGGCGGACGACGATGCTGGAACCCGCCGCCGCCTGGATTGCCCCGGTGGGCAGAACGACCAGCGCGTCGGTCCCCTGCGTCTGCTGGCTGATAAAGACTGGATTTGAGGTAACACCGTCCGCCGTGATGGTATACACGACATGGTTTGAGCGGACCTCGCCAGCCGGAGTCGCCGGGATATGGGCGTAGACAAAGAACCCGGTCCCTACCCCAGCATTCGGCACCGGCACGGTCCAGGTCGCGACCGGAGACGCGGTTGTAATTGCGCCCCCCGATGCCGCAGACACTTTGTATTCGCCGCTGCTGGCCGTAGTATTCGCCACCTGGGTACCGGTGCCGGAAAAGCCTGAAAGCGGGTTCCCGGAAGGAAGAGCCGCGCTGTCATCCACACTGTTGGAAACGCTTGCCGTGGGATCGGAGCGCCCAAAGTAGACGAGCTGGCGGATAAGCCGCAGCGGGTCGGCCTGGGCGCCTGACTTCAACACGACATTGCCGGCGTTCAGGGTGCTTGCGCCGGTTGCCGGGTCAACCGCGTTTACCGAAGCGAGGGTCGTGTCCGGGACGGCGCTGTCTACAAGCTGCTGGGTCGTGCTTGTTCCCGGCGGGGGCGCTCCATTGACGCCATTCGTCGGGATCAGAGCGGCTGCCGTCGGGACATAAATGCCCCAATACTGCAAGGGATGTGTCAGGGAGCCGAACTCCGCCAGGAAGCGGTTGCGGGTAATCGCGGTCGGCGCACTTTGGACATCGCCGACGCTCGGCTGCAAGGTCATCGAGTCGGCGACAAGATAATCCAGCGGAGAATTGTTGACGGTTTTACTCTGAAGCAGGGTCACGCCGACGCTGCCGCCGGACGCGACCTGGAACGGGCCGGCCAAAAACTGGGTATCGTTCGCTTCTGTCTGGCTCGCCGTCGCCGTCGTCGTCCGCGTCACATTGCCGGCGGCATCGCGGACGGCAACAAAATAGGTTACTGCGGTGCTGCGGACTTCCGTAGCGCCGGCGGCGGAGGGCAGGTCGTTTGGAATATGAAAGTACAGCGAGTAGTTCCCCGTTGTCGGCTGCACCAGAGTCCAATCCGCCCGGTAGATGTTCGCGTCATTTGCCGCACGTGGCGGCAGCCGCAGGTATTCACCGCTCGTGGCGGTGCCTGCCGAAGGGAACAGGGCCGGGTCGGTAATCGCCGTGAAGCCGTTCTGCGTGAAACCGCTGATGGTCGCCACGCCGGTCGCAGGCGTTGGAGGCGCCGCGCTGTCGTCTACCGTAACTGAACTGCTGCTGACCAGGTTATAGACGAAAGGCGCGGCCCAGGAGAAGATGGTGCCGTCGGCAAAGTGGTTTGGGAAATACTGGTTAATCGAGCCGCCCGCACCGTCGGAAATGAGGCCCGTCGGCGGGCGGGACGGGTCGTAGTTGCCTAGCAGGAAGCTTGGGATCTGGGTGAAGGTAGGTACTCCTCCGCCGGCCCGCGCCGCAATCTCTGTCGGCGTTCCCTGGAGCTGGCTTTGCAACGGGTCTAGGAGCGGGTCCAAATACGGCGCAGACGCCGTATCAATCGGATAGGTCGTCGTGCCGGGGCCGCCGCCGCTGTGAAAGACCGGGGCCTGGAACGGCGTCGGCGTCTCCGGCGAGGTCGGGAGCGGGCCGGTCACCGTCTGCGCGGAAGTGCGGGCGGCGGCAAGGCTCAGGCCCACGAGCGCGGCGCACAGCAGCGCTGCCGTGCGTCGAACCGGAATATGTTTGGTGCTGTATTTCATGGGTCGCATAGGGTTGTGCATGGTTATCTTGTTTAGGACCCCCCAGCCCCCAGTCGGGTGCAGTTGCTCCATAATGGGGGAGTCAGAGCGGAAGGAAGAACTTGTCTCTTCTGCCATTTCCTGCTCCCCCATTATTGGGGGCCGGGGGGCTTCTTACGGCAGCCGGACAGCGTAGGTCGGCTGGGTCAGCGGCCCGGTTAAATCGGGATGGCTGAGGGTCTGTCCGCCGAACCCGCCGACGGGGGTGCTTTGGGCGCTTGTGACAGTCGTGATGCCGGACGCGGAGACATCTATCTCAAAGACCTCGCCGCCAAGCTTGCCGAACGTGCCGGCGTTGGTGACGACCTGCGTGCCTAGCTCGCCCTGGCTGTAGCTTTGCGTAATTAAGTACCGCCGGGTCGTCGTCGTGGTGCTTGCGAGGCCGCCGTTCGCGGTGGTCTGAGTATCGGTAGACAGGGCTTGAACGCAGGTCGGAATGAACGGCAGGCGGGACCGTTGCGGCACCGTACTGGAGCCGAGTGTCGGGGTCGTCATAGCGGCGTAGCTCTTGATGTCAGCGGGATTAGACGTATTGGTCCCCGTCGGCGTGAACTGCAAGCGATCGGCGGCGGCGACAAACCCCTTCGGGCCGGGGCCGCTGGTGCTGAAGCTGAGGTCAAAGGCTCCATTGTCATCGGCGTACAGGAAGTCAAACGGCGCGACATTCGTATTTGGCGCGGTTGAACTGGCGACCGGCGTGTACAGCTTCAGGAAGCGTGGGTTACGGATTGCAAACGGCGTATAGGTCGTGCCGGACGTGTTGACAGTCGCAGCATAAAAGCTGGCAGCGGCATATTTCAGGTCACTCGCGGCGGCCGGACCGGCGCTGAACGGCGGCACTTTATCCGGGCGATTGAATACGACCAGGCTGCCGCCAGGGGCGTCCCCACTGACAGCGCCAAGTCCGCCGGTCGCGGTCAGCGGCGCAAGCCGGGTATTCACAACCGTTGCCGCGATGAACAAAGTCGGGGTCATGACATTGTTCACAAGAATTGGTCCTGTGTAATAATCGGCGCTGCCGTAGCGGTAGTTCCGCCCGTCCCGGTCGCCGGTGTGAGTAACCCAAGTCAACTGATGGTTGACAGTATTGTTGTTCGCGTCTACGAAGAGGCTGCCATCCGCTTTCACCCGGTCAACGACTTCGAGAATGCGGTCATGGCCGCTGTCGGCAACCAAGTAGTAGATATAGCTGCCGCCGGGGTTCGCCAGGGTTGTCGTCCCGCCGAGTGTCGCCGTGTCCGAGAAGGTCCGCACGACGACGCTGCTGGGCTGGCTTAACGTCAATGGCTGGCCGGCGGCCATGAGGCCGCTAGGGTCGGAGAAGCGGGTCAGCTCCCACTGAACATTGCCCGCGCTGTCGAACCGGACGCACCGGTTGGTGCCGGTGTCGGCGACGAGGTAGTCGTTCAGCGCGAACTGAGACAGGGCGGTCGGGTGGCTGAACGGCACTTTAGTCGCAAAGTTCGTTGCCAGGTCGGTGCGGGTCGTCGCATCTACGCTCCACACCGCCCCGCCGTCGCCGTCCACGCCGAGAATGCGGTTGCTGTCCGCGATGACCGTCACCTGCCGGGTCAAAGCGGCGATTGCGTTGCTGCCGTTCAGGACCATGACATTCCCACCGATGCTCGGCGGCGCACCGAGAGTTCCTAGCGTAAGCGGCGCTGCTCCCGCTCCTGATGCCGAGGCTCCCAGTCCAACCGGCGCCTCAAACGGCGCGGCGGCGACTTGCTTGCCGGTTCCGACCAACGGCTTGGTCGGGACCCGGTACAAGGTCGCACCGTCGGACAAGAAGAGGCTGCTGCCAACCTGGCTCAATCCCGCAACCGGACCATTAACGGTGAACGGCTTCAGATACCAAGCCAAGTTGGTCCGCATGTAGAGGGTCCCCATTGTGTGTTCGGTGGTATTAGGATCGGTGTAATCCGCCGTTAAGGGCGATGGCTCGGTGACATTGCCTGCAATTTCATTCTGCTGACCGCCTGGCGGGCGGTGGCCGAAGTTGTACAACGAAAGCGTCGTCATGGACGGGATAAACTGGCCGAACGTGGGCTTGGTCGGATCGTCCGGGCCGGCGTAAATCGTGTTAGGCTCGGCGTTGCCGCCTTCGTCTGACTGAGTAATTGTCGCACCCTTCAAGTCAAACTGCGGCCCGTTCGGATCAAAGCTCGCCGTGACCTGCTGATTGCCTCGGAAGCACAGCACGGTTGCCAGCGTTGCGGCAGTCGAAGCCGTGCCATTTGTTGCCAGCGCATACACATTGCCTTGATCATCTACCACCGGTGAGCCGACAAAGTTGAAGCCATTCAGCCGCGTGTAATCTACACCCTCTTGGTTGGGCACAGCCGCAGTCGGCATCAAGAAACGGAACTTGAGATGGACATTGGAATAGACCGGCGCATTCGAGACACCGACAAGGTAGCTGTTGACCATGCCATTCGACGAGGTCTTGGTTTCCGTGTAGTAGTAATCGCCGTGCCGGTCCATCGCCGGGGCGGACAGCGTTGTCGCGGCAGTCGGCGGGTTGCCGCCGACACGCTCGCCGTAGGAAGACGCGCTAATAAAGTTCAGGTTGACCTGGCTGGCGTTCGTCCCGCCGCCGGAGCTGACCGCCGCCGGGAAGTCCATGTTCCAATCGGTGTAGTAACCGAGCGGATTGGTAATCGAAAACAGCGGGTCCTGCGGGTTCGGCGCAAGGCTGTTCGCCGAGAGGCCCGTCTGGGCATTTCCCGCGCTGTCGTAAGCGAGCAGCGGCGGGACGGCGTTCAGGTCTGCGAAGATATTGTTGAGCTGGTAGCGCCTCTGGCGGTCAATGCTGTAGCCGGTCAGGGCGTTATTAACCAGAGTTGGGACCAGCGGCTCGTTTCGTGCGCCGAGAAGGACCGAGTAGACGTTGTACTGGGTCGAGACCGCCGCAACCAGCACATTCGTGTCTCCGTTGGTGATCATCCCTACCACCGGCGGCCCGGTCACCGGCTCCTTCATCGTGCTTCCCGTCGCCGGCTGCGTGTTCAGCGGCACGAACACACCGGTGACTGCGCCTGTCCCGGACGCCTCGCTGAGGTCATAAACGACGAGACTGCCGTTCGCCTGCCCGGCGTAGACTCGCCCCTCATAGTAGGTCGGCGACGGCGCGTTTGTGCCGGTAGCAAACGATGCCGGTGTGTACGGTGAGGGCGGCGTCGGGGCAGTCAGGGAAAAGGGCGCAGGCTGTCCCGTGACGGCATTGAAGGCACCTACAGAGCCGTTAGCCGTCTCCACAAAGACGTAATTTACGCCGCTGAATGAGGCGACAGTTGGGGCTGAGGTGCCGGCACCTAGAGTGACGTTCGAGGGTTTCAGATTGTTCCAAATCTCGTCATACGAAGTCGCCGGGTAATACGGCGCAGGAATGGTCGTGACCTGCTCTTTGCCGTTAGTGTCTGCCGTCCCTGTCAGGTTCTCTGACGGGAAGGCATCGAACGCATGGAGGGTGCCTGCGGCATCGGTCACGAAGACGAAGTTGCCCCAGACCGCCGCCCCCGGCGCAGTCGTGGTTGAGGTCACCGGGAACTGCCAGGCCGGCGAGAACGACGCCAGGCCCGCGTTTGAAGCGTTGCCGTGACTTGTTTTGTTCTCGCTGGGATGTACTTCTAATCCTTCAATTGCGTTTGCCAGTAGCTTTAGGTCCGGCGCAGGCGCGTTATAAAAGTCGCTCGCAACAGGCGTTCGCGTTTGGTTCGGCGCCGCAGTCTGCGGCAAAAAATACGCACCGTTTCCGGTGCCGACTACTGGCCCGATGCGGAGGGCGCTGGTGATCACCTGCCCCGCGCCGACCTGAGCGGTTGAAACGACAGGCACAAAGTTTGATCCCGTGTGCGCCATCAAGGCCGGGCTGAAGGCGGTGCTGAACTCCGAGCCGTGTAGTAGGTCATTGGGGTTCGCCGTCAGCGATAGTGCCGAACCGCTGGGGATCGTGTTGAACAGACTGGTCAGGTCAGATGTGTTCAGGAAATACGGCTGCGTGACAATCGGCGGCGCAGCGACAAGCTGTGGCGCAGGCGGCGTCGCCAGCACCCCTAGCGGCGGAAACGTCAGCGGCGAAGTTAGCGCGGAAACGGACGCCGCGCCGCCACCGATCCACAGGCCAACATTGTAAGGAGGCGGGGGTGTGGACGAGGACGCAGCTCCGTATTCCACTATGAGCTGACCGCCGTTGTCCACAAACCGGCGCAACTTTTCATTGATGGCTGGGCCGAACGTCGTGGTGGTCGTGTCTGCCCGCAGATACAAAACATTGTACTGCGACAGCTCATTGTCAGACACGCTGTTCAGCGGCACTTCCCAGTACGGCGCCATGTCGGGCGTGACCATTTGCCCCTGCGTGTAGGGCGCAACCGCGCCCGCAGCCGTTGGCGTCCAGCGGTTCAGGATCGCCGACGTGATCGAGGTCGGAGCCAACGGGTTTACGAGGGTCAGGTCCGGCGGCCGGATGTCAGCCCGATTGTTCAGCACATAGAATAGGTAAGGTGCAGGGTCGGAGTTTGGACCGGAGCCTTGTGTATTAGTTTCGTTGACCAGCACTCCGGCGTTGACGATATGCTGCTGGTAGACCGCGCCGCCGGCATGTGCCGCCGGGGCAAGCAGGCTTAACAAGCCGGCACCAAGCGCCGCTGCCAGTGCAGGCAGTGGGAACCGCTTCGGCGTCGAAGCGTAGGCTGGGGCGGGAGTTCGTTTTCGCATTTTTGTAAAGCGAGACATCAAAAGTTCCTCAAGGCACTCAAATCACGAGAGGGGAACCGGCACGGGAAGCGCCGGTTCGTCGCTTGACGCGCCCCTCTACTGAAGCAGCGGCGCTTCGCCGCTTTGGCCGGAATACAGCAGGCCCGTCGAAACCGGCAGCTTCGGCGTGAACGGCAGAGGACGCCCGTACTTGTCGCTCCGCAGGTAGTACGGCGTCGTGCCGTTCGGGGCAGCCGGCATCGGGTCATACGGGTAGCCGGCCTGCGGGTCATAGATAATCTGCAAGCCGATGGCAGGCTGTCCGGCGGTCGTATGTCCGGCAGCTTCCGGGCCAGGAGTCCCGTTTGGGCTGCTGGTGACAAGGCTGCCGTGGTACTGGGGAATCCAGCCCCACTTCTGCATCCAGGCGGTCTGGGCGGCGATGTCGGCAGGCTGCGCTTCCGAAACACTGCCGCTGATTGTAATCTTCAGGTCAACCGGCTGCCCGTATAGGGGGAACCGGCTGCGGTCTTGGGCTTGGGCGGCGGACAAAACGCTCGCATTCGGGCCTTGCAGGTCCTGACGTACCCCTACCCGGAGGTACTCGGAGATGTTGTCGGCGGCGTTCGTGTTGAACCATTCGCCGGGGATCACGAAGAACGAGCGAGTCTGGGCATACAGCACGGCTTCGATCCGAATGTCCATCGGCAGGACCGCAACCCGTTCCAGCGCGACATCCTGATCGGTGTTCGCTCCGTTCTCTAGGCCCGTTGCTTTAGATACGGAAAGCTGGAACGTATCTGTTCCTAGTGCATCGAACAGCGGGTTAGTTGTTGTCGGCTGTGTCACACGTGTGGACAAGTCAAATGTCAGATGCGTCCCGGTCGTGAATATCTGCGAGAACGCCGGGGCAGGCGGCGGCTGGGCGGGAAACACGCTGTTTCCTGTCGGGTCAAGGATGTCGAAGTTCGCGGTCGTCGAGCCGGCGGAAGACGGCCCGGCAGAAACGTAGAGCGCCAAGCTGTTATACTTTGCCGGTGTCGCCGTTCCTGTGAGGCCGAAGTTGAACTCCTGCAAGAGTGAATGCCCGGCATCAAGGCTCAGCGTGTCGCCGCGATCCGGCAAGTCGGGGTTCTGGCTGCCGTCCGTGCGGTCTTCGACATTCGCCCCGGCCAAAAACTGCGTCGTGTTGATGCAGACATAGTCATGGGCCAGAACGCTGATGCTGGAGTCAGGATCGCCTTTCAGCAGGTTGCCTTCAATGTAAGCCGTGCCGCCGGTCACAATCGTGATGTGGCGCGGGACCGTTTTCGTTTTTCGGCCTGCCCCAAACTGAATGGGGGACGCGGACTCATCAGGACTCAGGATGCCGCGCACCCGGACATTGCCCTCGGCGTAGATAACAATGTCATTATCGGACGCCGCCCCCGTCGTGTCCGTATCTAAAGCACTGTATTTGACGTTCATCTCCGCTCCGGCGGGAAGCTTGCCGTCGGGACCGACAAAAGAGTCGCCGACTGTGCGGATCAAGCGAATGCCGGGGCCGGCAGGGCTTGCCGGGACTGCGCCGTTGGCCGGGGTGGTCGGCAGGAACTGACCCAGGACGATTGTGACGCCGGGCGGGTTGTAAAACAGGCCGTTCCAGCCGCCTTTGTTAGCGGCGGTCGCGCTGGCCGAGGTCCGGTGCAGCCATTCATCGGTCAGGGTCGAGCCGCCGCCGATGGAAGCGCTTTCCGGCTGGACATCATTCGGATTGTTGACATAAATCGCCTTGCCGTAGCCGTACAGGCTGGGACTGAGCGCCCCAGACCCCGGTGTGTAAGCGGTGCCGTCCGGGTTCGTCAGGTTCGGGCGCGGCGCGGAGTTCATGGCGATGGCCCGGTAGCGCGGCATCTGGGACGCGGCATCCTGGGCATCCAGCGCCGGCGGGTCAATGCGTGTGATGGAGCGCGGCAGCCCGGCACCGTCATTCTGCATCGAGCCGTCCCGAATCAGGCCGTTTTGTGTGCTGAACGCTGGGGTAATGCCACTCGCATTACTGGGCGAAATATAGGTGTTGTAAGGCGGCATGGCGGGTGCGGCGGGCGGGTTTAGCATTACTGGCTTGGCAGCAATCGGGGCAGCAGTCAGCTTCGATAGGTCCACAGGGTTAAGGATCAGTGCCGCTTGCTGTCCCACTGGATTGGTTCCGCTCCTGTCCAGTGTCGAGTTATCAAGGGCCGCTTTCTGATCGTAGGTGTCCAGAAGCAAATCGCCGCCGATCTCCGCTGTGTCCTGAAACAGCGGCGAGTCTGTTCCAGCATTCAGGTAAATCAAGTTCGTTCCAAAGAAGCGCACGGGCATATTCGAGTGAATTGAGCCGCCGCCTGGTAGAGAAGAGTACCCAGGTGGAAGTGCAACACCACTTCCAGCAGCAGGATTGATGCGGAGTGGCCCTGACGTACCGCTTGGATAGAGGTAGGCGTCCGGCGCACCGTAGGTTGTCAGGACGGGATACTCTTGAATCGTCGGCGGTGCGTTGCTGCTTCCAGTGCTGTTGAAGTCCGAGACGCCGGGGGTTGCAATCCCGCCATCAGTATTCTGGGCATAGAACTGGCTGCTGACGCCGAGGTTTGCAATATCCGAGCGCTTGTCAGGATTGGTCTCAAAGCGGGCATAGTCCGTGATGCCAATCGGGACATACGCGACCTGGTACGCCTGTGTCCGGTCCGAGCTGCGGTTGTTGCCGAAAGTCGTCGGGTCAAGCGGGTCAATCACGCCTTCGCGCCCGATGGACTCGATTTTCAGATACTTGCCGGACGGCACCACACCCTGCGTCACGCTGACCGGGTCGTAGGTAACGCGCACGAGGAAGCGGCCTGCGCCGGTGTTGTACCGTGCGTAGCCGGCGGCAAGGTAAGTCGCGTCCGGGTCATTCGGATTGACAGGCTTTAATATGCCATTTGGATTGTTCGTCGGATCATAAACTTGCGATTTATAACGTTTGCGTTCGCGCGAATCTCCCGTTGAGACCGTTGACCCGTTAGGATAGGCAGGGCCGGCGGGTCCGACTCCAGGCCGATAGTCTGTGGCTCCGCTGGTTCCGTCCAACGCGGCAACTTGCAGTGTCGGACGCCAGTCGGCACCGTCCACGCTGCCGGAAAGCTGGGCGTCGGCGTAGGTCAGCCCGGCGCGGGCGTAGCTGTCGGCGGTCTGGACGCGGGCACCGTGCGCGGCGTTGACAAGGTTCCGGGCGACAATCGTGACGAACAGCGCCCCAGCGAGGCCAAGCAGCAGCAGCACGAGCAGGGCAATGACGATAGACTGACCGCGCTGTGTCCGGCGCAGCGCTGTCCGGTTATGGAGTTTGAGAGGCTGAGTAGTGAACATCATTGTTTGTGCTTTTAGGAGACCTACCGCACTGCTTCGCGTGGTCCTTCCTAAAGGAAGGATACCGAGAGTAAACACAGGCTGTCTTCGTAATCCTAATCCTTTCTTTAGGAAGGACCCTGCGAAGTAACTTGTTACGAAGCAAGGTGATAGGTCTCTTACCGATTGCTGTTGCCGATCTTGATCTTGGTTTCCGTCGGGATCACCTGCGCCCGGTTGTTCGTAATGTCGTAGATGCGGACGCCGATATTCACATCAATCAGATCGCGCGTCTGATAATCCACTTTCACCTGCATCGGCAGATAGGGATTGCTGCTGAGATCAAGCGGCACCGTAAACGTGCTGGGCAGCGGCGATGCCAGCGGCGTGGTCAAAGTCATATTCGCCTGGTAATCATAGGTAACTCTGACTGCGGGGAAATTAGTCGGCAAAGACGACATTTGCCGTAGCGTTAAGGTGCTGAATAGTTGGCTCAGGCGGGACGACAAATGTAAAGTCCCTGTGCCGTAGTCTACGGAAAATTGGTTATCTCCAACCGTGCCGACCGAGGCATTGACTTCCGTATAAATGACAGGCTGAGGACCGTTCGGGTTTATCGAACCCAACGGTGGCTGCAAATCTATTACTTGGTTTTCCCCCACTTGATTTGGTCCCGGCGTTAGGTCCGGTCCCGTTACTCGGACGGAGCCGGGAACAAGATGTGCATTCTGTACTCCAGTAGATACATTGCCGCTGGTGGTAGTCAACTGGTGGTAGCCTTGTAACGGCGAATCGGTCAATGCTGGGGTTGCACTAGTAGACAGAGTCAAATCGAGATCACCATTTCCATCTACCCCACCCGCATTGGCATCCGCCTGAGTTTGCACGTTCGTATCAGGTAATGAGCCGTAAATCCACTGCCGGTTCAGGCGGTCATAAGGCCCGTTCGGCAGGGATGGCGCGGTGAAGGCAAGCGTGCCGCTGTCCGGGTTAATCGTCATCGGGACGAAGTTCGTTCCGCCGAGCGTGTATATTGTCCCGCTCTGAGTCACTGGGAAGCCCTGCGTCACATCATAAACGAGTGTGCCTTGCGTGTTAATGTCAGTGTCTAAATGCCGGTACTCTAAAATGTCGCCAGGGTTAATAGACAAAGCGGTATTCGTAACCCCCGATGGCGGATAGCCTGACGGCGGTGTTACTGTGGCTGCTACTGCCGCAAACTGCTCGGTATCATAGTACATATTGAGCGCGGTCGTGGCTGTAGCATCAGTGCCTGTCTGACCATAAGTTCCCGGAAACACACCGACATGGAACGGCAGGGACCACGACTGGCTGCTGGCGGTATAGACGGTCGGGATATAGGTGTATCCCGCCTGGTCTACCGAAACGACGCCCTGCGTATTGTAATCTGAGGTCGTTCCCGGCGTTGCGTTGCCGCTGATCGTCGCCGGGCGGAACGTGACGCTGGTGTTGACAATCGGGTACGACTTTCCCGGAGTTCCTGAAACCGGGTCATGCGCCGCGCCGCTGTGGGCGGTGCCAGGAAACGCGCCGGTCGCTATGTCATATGTCAGCGTGTTGTCGGCATTGTGCGGCAACAAAAGCAGATCTACATTCGGGCCAGGGATCACCGGCTTGCTGATCTGCACCCACTTGTCCACGCGGGCATTGTGGCTGGCGACATCCTGCCCTGAAAGTGTTGTCGTACCATAAGTAACATGGTTGTCGTCCAGCCAATCTGTGTCGGCCCTGCTGACATACCGGAAGAAGTCCGGGTCATCCAGCTCAGGGATCGAAACATTACTGCTGTTATTGCGTGCCGCAAAGAGGGCCGGGTTCGGCGTAACACCAGTTCCGGCGGCATTCTTGATATATGGCTGGAACTCGGCGCGGTACAGGATATAGGTGTTGTCGTCGCTACCGTTTGCCTTGCCCTCGCGTGTGTTATTGTACGGCTTAGTCGGGTCTTTGAGGCCGACAAAGTAGCGGATCATGGTCGTGCCGGCAGCCAGCGGGAAAACATACGACGGGTTGCTGATGATCGCCGATCCGTTTTGCGACTGTGTATAGTTAACGCCTTCCTGCGAGTTCGCTGTCGGGTCAACAACAGCGCCTTTGCTTGTTCTTGGTAGGACAAAGTCGAGCTTGGCATTGTACGCATGGGCAACGACAGGGCTGCCGGTGCTGCTGAGTATCTGCAAGTCCAAAAAGTTCGTATACTTGTCATCGCCCGCCGTCACCGAGTTGGACGTTTGGAAGGGATGGCTGGTGCCATCGAATACGAAGACCGCGCTTCCCAGCTCGCGCGTGATCCGCTCCTTTGTAATCCGGGCGGCATCCTGCGCCGCTGTGACAATCTGCGCCTGCTGGGTATAGCGCAGGGCGCTGATCAGCGGGACAATCAGCAGAGTCAGCAGGACGGCGGTGAGGGCGATCACAATCAAAAGCTCAATGAGTGTGAAGGCCCGCGCGGCGGCTCGGCGATGTGTTTTCAGTGGTTTGCGGTCGTTGTTGTTCATCGCAGATTAAGCGCAAGGAAGAGGGCGAACATAAGCGCACCCGACATCGTTTGATTCCAACCCGAAGGGGCGAACCTTGTGTTTACCCGTCTTGGTTCTGTTCATCCTTTTTCCGGGGTTTCGTCTCTCTTCTACGGCGTCCGGCTCAGCACAGCATCCACGCTATGCACTTTGTACTGGTTGCGCTCTTTCCAGGCGACAATCGAGCGGGCGGAAAGGCCGCGCACGGCGCTGAAGGTCAAGGCTGCGCCGGGCGGGACCGGATGCTCGAATTTGCGGCCATCCGTCAGGTCAACGCGCAGGGCAGCATCGCCGTTGGCAAACAAAGTCGGGTCAATCGCAACCGTGTCCGAAAAGCCCTGCGTCGTGCCGCCTGATGTATAAGTGCCGTCAATCTCGATTGTCTTGCCGGCGTTGCACCGGGCGAAGTAGACAAATGCATCGGCGCTGTCATACGCATATTGGTAAGCGGCAAGCGCCGTGCCTCCCGTAGCATTCTGCACCGGCGACCCGCTTGACGTAGCAAGCGTCTGGAAGTATGCCGCCGGCTTCTGCACGGCGACGGTCCAGTCCAGGTCCGCCGTGTAGAAGATGCGGATACGATGCGCCGGCGAAGTGCCTGAACCTGTAGCTGGCAGGGGCGTCTGGTTTGGGTTCGGATTGTCCGCGAACGCATCCGAGCCAAATGTCAGGCGTCCGAGCGCATAGCTGATGTTGATTACTGACGGGTCATTTGGAACCGGACCGTTCAGGTCTTCATTGTTGAGCGGCTTGTCCGGGTTGGTCGGGTCAGCGACCCCGCTCGGCGCGATAATTTTGCCGGTGTCCAAGTCCATAATCACGAGGCTGTAATTGCTGCCGGCGAGGCCGAGGTTAATCGAGTTGTCTGGGTTCGCCGAGCCGGCCAGCTTCAGGTTAGGAACCGCCGTGCGGACGACAAACGTGCTGCCGGTCCCAGTCAGCGCCGGAACATCATGGTCCTCCCGCAGAATGCCCCACGAGGAAACGATGTACGAAATTTTGACCTTTCGCGCCTGCGCCCCCGAACCGCCAGCGGCTTTCGGGTTGAAGCTGATTGCGCCGGGATTGGCGGATTTGGGGTTGGTAGCCCCGATGTTCGCCGCAGTCAGCTCAAACTGGTACGGGTCATTCTGAGTTGGGTCATAGTTGGTCACGCTCATCACATCACTGTAGCTATGTCCCGTCAAAACGCCGGTATAAGGCCGGTACAATGTGGCGCTCAGCCACTGGATCATGCCGGTCGTGGGGCTTGTTCCAGCCGTTCCCGAAGACAAGTCTTGATACTGGGTCGTCGGGTCAAACCAGCCGCCTTGATAATTGTTATTCGGCGCAGTATAGGTGTCCTGGATGTAGGCTTGCGACTGCGTCAGGCTGGCGGAGTCAAAAGGCGCGAATGGATTAGTGCTATCACGCGGCGTTGCCGGCGGCACGTTTAAGTAGCGCGTGAACGTGCCGTAGGTCTGACTGGTGGAGTCGAAGTAGCTGACAGTCAGCACCATTTTCTGGCTGTAAGACACAGCAGTGCGAACACTCTGTCCGTTCGGTAAATTGAACGTAGCTCTGTCCGAAGTCGGCGTGTAAAGCGCATACGGCACGGCGAGTCTTTGGTTTACTAGGTCTACGAGGAACTTCTCCTGGCCGGGAACCAGCGTATCTTGGGGAATGTCCGTTGCCACTGGAACAGGTCCCCCCTTGACAACCTGCGCGGAGGCCGAATTGCTGGTGAGCGTAGTCCAATTCGGGCTGTTGACCGTGAAGTAGTTGGGAAGCAGGGTGACACTTGATGTTGTGTCCCCTGGCATGATGACCGGGCCGTACTTGACGACGTACACGGACTGGCCGTTGACGGCGCTCGGCACGGTGACGGTCTCATTGCTGACGACGCGGGCGTTTTCCAGGTTGTTCGGGTTGTCGGGGTCGTAGTTCGAGTACGCTGCGGCGTTGGTACTGTAGGAGAGCAGATCATCGGATGTTGGGTTATCTGGCAGAATAGCTTCCGGCAGGCTGGACGCGCTTTGTGTTCCCAGGTCAATCGCCGCCGAGCCGAGGCCATCGGCCAGAGCGGCGTTGCCGGTGCTTTGGATGGAAAAGAAGCCGCTGGGGAAGAGGCGGATAATGGTCAGAATGCCCGTGACCAAAATGACCAGGACGACCAGAATCTCAATCAGTGAGACGCCGCGCTGCGCCCGCTGCCGTGTTTCATTATATTGCTGTTGGCTGTCCATTATCTGCACTGAAAATGTCCTTGATGCCGAAAACGCCTATGGCTTGAGGTTAGCCGGGTAGTTGGGATCGGCGACCTGCCAAAATGTCGGAGCCGCATTGGAACCATCCAGGGTTGCGAAATCGTGGCCGGTGACTTTCTTGATCGCGCCGCTCTCAAACATTACCAGCACCTTGTCAGCGTTCTTGACATGATAAGTTGTCGCCGTAATTACTGCCCCGGCAGGCGGGTTCTGCCAGCGAAGCTGGTAACTGTAGCTCGCATCAGCCGTCGCTACATTCGCGGCAGTTTGCTCACGCGCGAGTTGATAGCGCACAATCGAAGTACCGCTGAACGTGTTGGTTCCCATCACAATCGGGCTGGTGTCGTAGGCATCGGCTAAGTAGAAATTGCGGGTCGTCCCAACGGTATTGCCGGCGGTCGGTGGCGGTGATCCGGCGCAGGCTGAAGCAGTGCCGCTTAATGTTGCATCGTTGACGGCGTTGCATGGAGCTACGAGATTGATGGCAAGCTGCCCAGTCAGTTTTCCTGCGTCACCGCTATTGACAGTATTGTTTGGGTCAGTAAATACTTCTGGGTCTTTGATATAGGCAGGGTACAAGCCAGGGAAGAAGAGAGCCGGATTATGCGAGGCAAGTATCGCAGGGTCTGTGACGTTGTTCTTAAGGTCGTTTTGATGGTCGTTTTGCACATCGCCCAGCGCACTTTTCATCGTTGAAGTGCGGTATGCATAGCCGAACAGCACATCCGGGTAGCGGTGGTTGTCGAGCTTGAACTGCTCCATCTTCTGCTGGATGTCCTTCATGTTGGAAATAGACGTGCTTTGACGTGCCCCTTCCCGCACGGACGCAAAGACGGGCAGCAGGATCGCCGTGAGAATCGCGATAATGGCGATGACGACGAGCAGTTCAATCAAGGTAAAGGCGTGTGCTGAAGCGGTTCGAGCAGGGCGGCGTGTGGATGCCATGTGAGACTCCTCGTGTGGTGTTCGGCAGAAACCGGCAGCCGTAACTGTTGCATGACGGCTTCTGTAACAGGATTGTTCCCAGGTTTGGGAAGAAATTGAAAAAGGATTTCGGAACCTGCCCTTCGGGCAGCCAGTGCTGCACCGGGACGAAGTCTGCCTGGACTTGCTGCCGGCGGCGCCGTCACCGGCGGAAACGCCAGATTGACATACCAAGCCGCCAGGGGCTGGCCGTAGAACAGCGCGAGCAGGGCACCGACCGCCATCGCCGGGCCGAACGGGATAGGAACACGCTCTCCCAGCCGCCGCCGCGTGCGGAGCAGGACAATCACGCCGGCGAACGCGCCGAGAAAAATCGCGAAGCCGAGCGAGCCGAGGGCAAGCGCAAGGCCGAGGTTCGCGCCGATAGCAGCGGCAAGCTTGCCGTCGCCGCCGCCCATGCCACCGGCATCCTCGTCTTCTTCGATTTCCGCCGCCGTAAATCCTTCCAGCGGCGGCTCCTCACCCCAGCGGGTTTCGGCATAGCGGCGCAGAGGCTTGATGACCGCGCCTAATTGGTACGCCGAGACATACGCCCAGTCTTCGGCATTCTCGCGCAGGTACGCCCCAGCGGCAGAAAGGGCCGGCAGGCGCTTGTCGAGAACAGACACCAAATAAACGTAGGAAAACAGGCCGATGAGGTAGATGACGGCGGCGTAGCCGAACAGGCCGGCCACGGCGCTGCCGAAGAAGCCGGAAACCGCCCCATGCACGAGGCCCAGCACGACGGCCAGGGCGCTCAGGCTGTCGGGAATGATAAAATGCTCTAAATCAATAAAGAAAACGCAGAGGAGGATCGCGGCGAAAAGGCAGTAGAAAACAGCGTCGTACCAGCGCCCGCCGGCGGCAAACGTATACCAAGCGACCAGCGCGAACAGCACGCCCGTCAGAAGCTCGACACCTGGGTACCGCCACGAGATCGGCTGCTTGCAGTACCGGCATCTCGCGCCCAGCAGGAGAAACGACAGCACAGGAAAGAGGTCGAGCGTGCCGAGCCGACGCTGACAATTCGGGCAGTAGGACCAGGTCGGCGCGTTGACACTCTGGCCGCGCGGCAGCCGCCAGATGACGACGTTCAAAAACGAGCCGATGGCGAGGCCATACAGCCCCGCCACCACAAGCCATACTCCTGCGCCTATTACTCGCCCGCGCCTTTTTCCGTGCCGTCGCCGCCCGACAGCGACTGGATCAGAACAATCATCGGCATGAACATACCGAGAATGATCAAAAGGACCGCAACGCCCAGGAAGCAGATCAGAATTGGCTCAATCGCAACCGCAAGCGCCGCCAGCGCCGCGTCCACTTCATCTTCGTAGAAGTCGGCGATCTTGGACAGCATGGCGTCGAGCGAACCCGATTCCTCGCCAATCGAGATCATCTGGACAACCATCGGCGGGAACAGCTTGGACTTGACCAGCGGGTCGCCGATCCGGTCACCTTCCCGGATACGGGCGCGGGCTTCAAGAATGGCGTCGGCAATAACGACATTCGCAACCGTTCCCGAAACTGTTTCCAAAGCCTGCAAGATCGGAACGCCAGAGGTCAGGAGTGTGCCCAGTGTCCGCGCAAAGCGGGCCAAAGCGACTTTGTGGTTCAGCTTGCCGAAGACCGGGACTTTTAGCTTGAACTTATCCCACACATGCGAGCCGAAGTTTGTTTTGATGAACGCGCCGAACGCGAACCGGACGGCGAAGAAGATCGCCAGCGCCAAATACCCTTTGTGCAGGAAGAAGTCGGAAACGGCGACGAGGCCCAGCGTCAGCGCGGGGAAGTCGGCACGGCCATGCGGCAGCATCGTCTCAAACAGGTTCAGGAACGTCGGGACAATAAACGTACACAGCCCGACAACAATGATGGTCGCGGCGATGACAACGATGGTCGGATAGGTCATCGCCGACTTGATCTTGCGCTTCATTTCCACGTCTTTTTCCAAAAACGTAGACAGCCGCTGCAAGGTTTCTTCCAGGACGCCGCCGACTTCCCCCGCCCGGACAAGTCCGATAAAGAGGTTAGAGAACGTATTGGGGTACTTCGCGAGGCTTTTCGAGAGCGTGTTTCCCGCCTCGACTTCGCGCTGAACATCAATGATGATCCGCTTGAACTTCGGGTTCGTCTGCTGCTGGGACAAAACATCGAGGCAGCGGACGAGCGAGACGCCCGCGTCAATCATGGTCGAGAACTGGCGGCAGAAAATGGACAGCTCGGTCAGCTTGATCTTCTGGATGTTCTCGAACCAGCTTCCGCCGAGGCCCTTTTTGGCTTTAGAGGACTTAATTTCCGAAATCACAAATCCCTGCTCGCGCAGGCGGCGGGCCAGAACGTCCGGGTTTTCCGCTTCCGAGGTCCCGCTCCGCATCGTGCCAGAGGCATCGCGGACGGTATAGGCGTATGTTGCCATGTGTATTTTGCTCCTTTAATGAGCGTACAGGAAGCTGGGGTTGTAGAAAACCCCGGCAGGAAATGTGCTTCGCACAAAGAGGGTACCGTCGGTCACAAAATCTGTGTCCGAAGGACATGCCTTGCCGGGGTTTTCTACAACCCCGGTATTCCGGAACTCTTTGTCTACAACGCAGTCCGAACCCAAAACGGTTCGGCCTCTGCAAAATTATCTTTACCGTCCGGGCTGACCGGGGCGCGGCGCACCACCGGGAGGGACGCCCTGCGAGCCGCCGGCACCGGTCGTGCCGTCGCCGGCCAGCATCCGCTTTAGCTCTTCTTGGTTTTGGGCGCGGCTCATCGCGTTGTCATAGGAAATCTTGCCTTCCATGTACAAATTACGCAAGGAAGCATCAGTCGTGATCATACCGATGTTCGCCGAGGTCTGGATAATGGACGTAATCTGATGGGCTTTCGCCTCGCGAATCAGGTTCCGAATCGCGGCGTTTGCAATCATAATCTCATACGCGCCGATACGGCCTCTGCCCGAAGATGCCTGGAAGTTCGGAGTCGTCGGCACAAGCTGCTGCGAGATGATTGCCTGCAAGTTGTTGGAAAGCTGCAAGCGCACCTGGCCCTGCTGGCCGGGCGGGAAGCCGTCCACGATGCGGTCCACCGAAGATGCCGCCGAGTTTGTGTGCAGTGTTCCAAAGACAAGGTGGCCGGTTTCTGCGGCGGACACAGCCAGCGACATGGTTTCCAAATCGCGCATCTCGCCGACGAGAATAATGTCCGGGTCTTCGCGCAGCGACGCCCGAAGCGCGTTGCCGAAGCTTTTCGTGTCCATGCCCAGCTCGCGCTGGTTGATGACCGAGAGCTTGTGGTTATGCACAAACTCAATCGGGTCCTCAATCGTGATGATATGCTCGGAGCGGGTGAGGTTAATCGCATGGATCATTGCGGCAAGCGTCGTGGACTTGCCGGAGCCGGTCGGCCCCGTCACTAGCACGAGGCCTCGCTTCAGATGCGTCAACTTCTCGAAAATGCCGGGCATTTCCATTTCTTCGAGCGTCGGGATTTTGGTTGGGATGAGGCGCAGGGACGCGGCAACGCTACCTTTGTCCTTGAAGATGTTGACGCGGAAGCGGGCTTTCTTTTGCAGCGCGTAAGAAAAGTCAAGCTCCCAGGTGCTTTCGAACTTCTGGATCTGCTCGTCGGTCAGAATCGCATACATCATCTGCTGGATGTCCAGCGGCGACATGTTTTCGTAAGGGGTCGGCTTCAGCTCGCCGTCGGCCCGGATGACCGGCGGAATGCCGGATGCGATATGCAGGTCGGAGCCTTTCATCCCGATAATCAGGTCCAGCAGCTCATCAATGTGCAGCTCTTGAACAGACTTCTTCTGGACGGGCTTTGCGGTCGGACGCGGCTGGAACTGCGGCGCAGTCTGCCCATTTTGTCCGTTGACTTGTCCATTCTGCCCATTGGTCTGCGGCATTGCCGCGCCGTTTGCCGGGGTAATGATTGGTTCGGCCATAATAACTGCCTCTTTCAAAACGTGTCGCGCAGAAAGAGCGAGGGAATAAACTCCTCTCGCGAGTGATATACGTCCTTCGGACGAAAGAGTGACAAGATAGGCTTTCTTATCTTCTCGTCCGAAGGACGCTATTCAGCGAGAGGAGTTTACTCCCTCGCTCTTCTTCCTGCCGATTCTAGAACCCGGCGGTGAAGACAACGCGCATGACTTCGTCCGGGGTCGTCATGCCTTCTAAGATCTTAATCAAGCCGTCTTCGCGCAGCTCGCGCATCCCGTTTGCTTTGGCGGCGTCGCGGATGTCGGCAACCGGAGCGCGGCGGACAACAAGCTCGGCGATCTCTTCGTTGATCGTCATCAGCTCATACAAGCCGACACGACCTTTATACCCTTTATAGCGGCATTCTTCGCAGCCCTTGCCCTCGTACAGCGTGACCTGTGCATTCGGATCTTCGGTTTTGTAGCCGAACTTCGAGAGAAAGTTCGCTGGAACCCGGTACGGCTCTTTGCAGTTCGAGCAGACCTTGCGGCAAAGCCGCTGGGCCATGATGCCCTGGACGGTCGCCGCAATCAGGTACGTTTCAATCCCCATATCGGCGAGACGCATAACGGCCGATGGCGCATCATTGGTATGCAGCGTCGAGAGAACCAAGTGGCCGGTCAGCGACGCTTCAATCGCAATTTGTGCGGTTTCGAGGTCGCGCATTTCTCCGACCATGATGATGTCCGGGTCCTGGCGCAGGAACGAGCGCATGGCGGCGGCGAATGTCAGGCCGGCTTTCTTGTTGATCTGCACCTGCGAGACGCCTGATAACTGGTACTCAACCGGGTCTTCGACCGTGATGATGTTCTTCTCAACCGAGTTGATCTTATGCAGAACCGAGTACAGCGTCGTCGTCTTGCCGGAACCCGTCGGGCCGGTCGTCAGGAACATTCCCTGCGGCTGAGCGACGATTTCTTCGAGCTTTGCCTGGACTTCGGGCGTGAAGCCGAGTTTGTTCAGACCCAGCAGAACCGAAGTCTTGTCCAGGATACGCATGACGATCTTTTCGCCGAACATCGTCGGCAAGCAAGAAACGCGCATGTCATAATCTTTGCCTTCGTGCCGGACCGGAATGCGTCCGTCCTGCGGCACGCGCCGCTCGGCGATGTTCAGCTCGGCCATGATCTTGAAGCGCGAGATGAGCGCGGCCTGAATGTGCTTCGGCACGGTCATGGTCTCGTTTAGAACGCCGTCAATCCGGTACCGGATGCGAACGCCTTTGATGCCCGGCTCGACGTGGATATCTGAGGCTTTCTCGCGGATCGCCTGCATCATAATCGCGTGGGCGATACGGATGATCGGCGCTTCTTCCGAGATCTTTTCTAAGCCGCCTTCATCATCCTCGTCCACTCCGATCCCGCCCAGCTCGCCCAGCTCATTTTTAATAGCGTCCGAGAGGCCGCTGCCGATACTCATGTCCGCGTTGCCGTTACGGCCCGGCGTCAGGTCGGTCGTGCCGTCGTTCTCTTTAATGATCGCCGGAACCTGACCGTTGCCGTTGATGACCGCCGGGAACCCCGCGCCGCCGTCCCGCCCGTTCAGCGGGCCGGTGACAGCCTTGCCGCCATTGCCGCTGTAGGCGCGAATAATCGCTTCTTCAATTTCCGACTTCGTTCCCAGGACCGACGTGATCTTGCACCGGGACACCAGCTTGACATCGTCCAGCCCCACCGCGCCGGTCTTGACATCGCCGATGGCGACCATCAGCCGGTTCGGGGTCGAAGTGCTGTCGCGCTTGATGGGGAGAATGTTGTAGCGCTTCGCAATATGCTCCGGGACAGATTTAATCGCCGCCGGTTCCGGGGTGACTTTGCTCAAATCTACAAACTTAAGCCCCAGCGTTTCCGCGCGGGCCGAGGTTACGTCTTTTTCAGAAGCCATGTCCAAATCTTGAATAATGCCGCCGAGGTCGCCCGGCGTCACTTTCTGCATTTCGCGGGCTTGCTGAAGCTGCACTTCAGTAATCGCGCCGCGCTCCACCAGCACTTCACCAATACTTTTTTTTGCCTGCATTACCATAGTGAAAACCTGCCTCCTTACGCAGTATTTTCCTTCGCTGCCGTTATCGCCGTCACTAAATTAGGTTGAGAGTAGAATTAAAAGAGCAATTTCTGCCGAGAAGCCATCGTTGAAAAATAAAAAACTGCTGAGAGCGAGGCCGGAGCCGGAACTAGGTGCGGGCGGTATCCACTATTATAACATAAACGTCAAATGGACGCAAGGGGTTCCCTTTGCCCTTCTTGCAACCTGCACTACGCGGCTGGAAGCGTTGCTAAGACAGCGCGTTCCATCACCGCCACAGGAATGTCCGATACCGGCAGCCCCGTCCAGAGCGACAGCGAGACCGCGCCCTGCTGCACGAGCATCTTGACCCCGTTCATGGTCCCGCACCCCGCCGCGTCCGCCGCTGCCAGCAGCCGCGTCTGGGCCGGCGCATAGATCAAATCGTAGACAAACGGCTTTGCGTCAAAGGCGCCCAGCGGCAGCATCGGCATTTCGCCGATACACGGCGACATTCCGACACTCGTTGTATTGACCAGCAGATCAAATGGTTTTGTTCCCATCCCCCACCCCGCCGCTTCGGCGCGGTTCGGATACGCCGCGTTGATTTCCGCCGCCAGCGCTTCCGCCCGCGCCGCCGTCCGGTTTGCGATCGTGCAAAAGCACCCGCGTGACGCCAGCGCGAACCCCACCGCCCGCGCCGAGCCGCCCGCCCCCAGCAGGGACACCTGCCGGTTGTCTACCGCCTGCCCGGCTTCTTCCAGCGACCGCAGAAACCCCGCCCCGTCCGTGCTATACCCCGTCAGATTGCCGTTCCGGTTGCAGATCGTGTTTACTGACCCAATTCGCGCCGCGTCTTCATCTATGACATCTAAATACGGCAGCACCAATTCTTTCAGCGGCACCGTCACGTTCACGCCGACTAGCCCTAACGCCCGCACTGCTTCCACCGCTACACCCACGTTCTCTGGCGCAACCTCAAACGGCACATAAATCCAGTCCAGGCCCAGTTCCCGCAGCGCCGCATTGTGCATCACCGGCGACCGCGAATGCCCCACAGGATGCCCCCAAACGCCGACGACTTTTGTTGTTCCTGAGATATTAGCTGAAGTGCCTGGCTTCACTTTACGGGCTGGTCTTTGTCGAAGTCCTTGATCACTAAGGGCCATACCAGGCTGCCGGGCCGCAGGTTTGTCCAGAAGCAGTGTGCCCTATTATAGCCGTGCTTCGCCACATAGCCAGCTTCGCTGGAAGGCACAAGGATTAAGTAACCTTTGTACTGATGAAGAGCAAAGGCACCCCCTAGCCGCTTGTTGAGCGCAGGGTTCACAAAGGTAATCTTATCTGCCTGCTGCTGCCAAGAGGCTTGTATCAGCGGCCCCCTACTAAAGCAGCCGCTATACTGAACAGTCAAAGTATGATCCGGGCGTATGATGAGGTTACAGTCGAACCCCGACGCGGTACCCATATACCAATAGCTTGTTGCCTGCACCGCATTAGGAGCACCAGTCACAGAAGAACAGCAAAAAGAAGCTATCAAGATGAGGCAAACAAAGCGTATCACGATAATCTTCCTCGCTTCAAGAGTTTCGATTACGACTTGCGCCGGGCGCGGATCACTAAGAATACTATCAGCGCGACGGCTGCCGCGATTAGCAGGCCGGAGCGGCGCTTGGCTTCGGGGGTACGCGGGTCGGGTATGGTGCCGAGCGCGGCTTCGACGGCGGCGGCGGCGGGCCACTGGCCGCGCTCGCGCAGCTTGCGGATGACGCCGTTTTCGACGTAGCGCACGAGCTGCGTGGAGACAAACTCTTCTTTGGACAGCGGCGGGCGCAGGAGTATCGTGTGCAGGTTGAGCCGGTTCCCCGCCAAAACATCGGTAAAAAGCTGGTCGCCGAAGACGGCCGTGTTGCTGGTGTTCGACCCCATCAGCTTCATCGCCCGCCGGAAGCCGCCAGTGCGCGGCTTCTGCACCCGGTCTACGAACGGGATTTTCATGGTGTCGGCAAGCTGCTTCAGCCGCTCGGTGTGGATGGTGTTGGACGCAATACAGATTTTGATGCCTGCGACTTCAAGCTTTGCCAGCCATTCAATGACGCCGGGCATGATCTCGTAGTGCTGCCACGGGACAAGCGTGTTGTCAAGATCAGTGATGATCGCCTCGATGCCCTGCGCTTTGAGGTCCGCCGGGTCGAGTTCTTTGACGGTTTCGACAACGCGGCTTGGGGTTAGGTTTTGGAGTGTGTAACGCATAAGGTTATGTTAATGAAAACGACAAGCGAGGGCGGTGTTACGAGGGCGTGAACGCCCTCGCACCGCCGCCCGCGTTCCTAAAGCGGACTGCTACTGCGTCCGCACCCGCGCAATCGCCGCATTCTGCTCAGCAAGCGTTCGGCTGAACACATGATGCTTGCCGTCGGGGCCGGCGACGTAGTACAAATAATCTACAGAGGCCGGGTGCAGCGCGGCCTCGATACTCGGCAGACCGGGGCAGGCAATCGGAGTCGGCGGCAGGCCCGCATACTTGTAAGTATTGTACGGAGAGTCTACCCGCAAATCCGCGTAAAATAAGCGGGCCTTGTGCTGAGGCAGCGCATACTGGACCGTCGCATCGCATTGAAGCCGCATTCCGAGCGCGAGGCGGTTCCGGTAGACAGCGGCAATGAGTGGCCGGTCGCTGTCCACTTCCGCTTCCCGCTCTACCAGTGACGCCAGCGTGATCGTTGCCGACAGGCCGCCGGGCGCATGGGCCGCACGCTTGCCGTCCGGCACGACCACCCGTGCATGGAAGTTTTGGAGCATCTGGGCGATGATCTCGCGCGGCGTCGCGCCTTTCGGGATCGTGTAAGTGTCGGGGAACAGATAGCCTTCTAAATTCGCATTCGGCGGCGTCCAGCCCGAAACCGTAAACGTCTTGCCCTGCGCTGTCGCCAGCGTCAGGAACTGGGCCTCATCGGCAAGTCCGGCACTCGACAGCCGCCGGGCGATCTGCCGCACCGTGAAGCCTTCGGGAACGGTGACGACATTGCTTGCCGTCTCGCCAAGCGCCATCAGCGCAGCAATCTGGCGCGGCGGCATGGCAGGCGACAGGGCGTAGCGTCCGGCGTGCATTTCGCCCGAAAGATGGTCCAGACGGCTGGCAAACACAAACGACAGCGGGCTGCGGATGAGGTGCTTCCGGGCCAAAATCTCGCCGATCTGTCGCGCACTCTTGCCCGGCGGGATCGTCACCAGCACTGTCGGCGCTTTAGGGTTCCCAGACACCGCCCCTAGCAGTTCGATGGTGTAGAGGACACCGGCGGCTACGGTCAGGGCCGCAAACAAAAGCAGCACCAGTAGCGACGCGCTGCGCCGCACCCGCCGGGGCGTATTCGCAAGATGGGTTTTTGTGCGGGAAGTTGGCATAAGGACGAACTGGATTTGGACCATGCCATGAATAGCACGGCTAGACGGCGCGGACGCCAAGAAGTGCCGCTTCGCGGCGCTAGGAAATTTCTTTCAACCCCGCGAAGCGGTGTTTTGTGGCGTCTGCACCGTCTAGCCGTGCCATTCATGGCATGGTCTTCTAGATTGTGGTCAGTACCAACCTGCGGCACGCGCCGCATCCGTAAGACGCTCTAGAGCAGCGGCGTCAGGAATACGCGCCTGTCCGCGAGCGGCTTGCAAAGTACCGTTAGGCCGTCGCCAAATAAAGCGAAACCCTGTGTCGGTCATGGAGTCGTCGTAGTTGTAGGTGCAACACTGGAAGCATAGACACCAGTTGCCTTCACCGATCATACCGTCAGCAACTTGCTCGTGAACTTTTACGTTTGCCATTTTTCTTCCTGAGAGCTGGGTGGTGTCAGCGTGTCGCGCGGAGCGTTTGTCATGCGGCGGTGCTGCAAGTAGCTTTCCAAAATCAGCGCCGCGGCGGTCTGGTCTATCTTGTCCCGGCGCTTGGCGCGGGAAACACCCTGGGCGATGAGTATTTCCTCGGCTTCGACACTGGACAGGCTCTCGTCCCAGAAGACAATCGGCACAGGAAGGCTATTCGCCAGCGCCTTTGCGAATCCCTGCGTCTTCAGCGCCTGCGGGCCAATGTCTCCGTTTAAAGAGAGCGGCAGGCCGACGACAATGCCTTCGGCTTCCTGTTCCACAGCAAGCGCGGTGACTGCCGCAACATCGCGCTTGAGGCTGCCGACGCGGCGCACTAAACCGACCGGGAAGGCGGCGATTTCCAGCGAGTCGCAGACGGCAACGCCGATGCGGATGTCGCCGATGTCGAGGCCGAGTAAGCGCATAATAACTCCACAAGAGAGGAGCAAGGGGAAGCGAGGAAGTAAACTTCTCTCGCTGAATAACGTCCTTCGGACGAAGGATTAGCAGACGATGACAGATCTTCTCATCCGAAGGATGCCATTCAGCGAGAGAAGTTTACTTCCTCGCTTCCCTCGCTCCTTCCCTCTTCCAAATATAGCCCGTGCAGCAGCATCAGCGCCAAACACTGCAAGATCAAGATCGCGGCGACAATGCCGGAGTCGTTGAACAAAAGCGCGACCAGGCAGCCCCAGAGGCCAGCCTTCAGCACCGCCGTCTCGCGCGGCCTGTCCCGCAAATACGCCGTAACCTGACGCCACAATAGCTTCCGAATGGCATATCCTAGACCGGCAAAGGCCAGCAGCCCCAGCAGTGTCCCCGGATGCAGGACAACCCGCACGGCGAGGCCAATCTTGCGGAGGCTGACCCCGGCGATGTAGCCGAGCCGCCCCGACCCCAGCGCGTCCGCCGCCGTTTCAAGATGGGTTCGGCGCAGGTGCAGGACATGGCTGAGAACAGCCCAAACAAAGACAAGCACGAAGCCGAGCGCAATGCTGACAGCAAGATGTGTCCAGCGCACCCGGCGCTGAGTGAGAAGCCGCCAGACAATGAGAAAAGTCGCCGTGGCCGTGACCGCCCCGCCTGCCTTTGCGCCGAACGCCGGGAATGAGAGAACAAAGGTCACGAACGCGAACCAGAGAATGAGGCCCCGTCGCGGGACCCACAGCGCAGCCAGCAGCGCCCCGCCGATCAAAACGCCCATGTACTCGTTGCCGATGCCGTAGAAGCGAATGCCGGACAGGGCATACTCGCTCAGTGCGGAGTCTGAGACCAAATGCGTTCCCGTCAGGCCGTCCAAGACAAGCACAACCGCCGTGAGACCGAAAATAAGCGGCGGCGACGGCAGGAGCGCGAGCAATCCGACCGCTGCGGCGATTTCCAGCAGGTACTGCGGAACTGTCTGCGGCGCAAGCAGCGGCGCAAGCAGCAGGGCGAGCGGCCAGGAAGAAAGAACGCGCAGGCCGTAGCGGGCGAGTGTTCCTGCATGTCCGGTCATGCGCCCAGTCCGGTAGAGGACAAGGCCGCTGAACACAATGCTTCCAGCCACTAGCCCGATCGCCCAGAAGATCGCGTCCTGCGCTTCCTGGTTAAGCCGCACCAGGCGGTCTAGGCGCACCAGTGCGCCGTCCGGGACAGACGCTGAATACGCGGCCGCGCCGGTCATCTGGTACGGCGGCGAAATGTTTAGCGCGGCCAAGACTGTCGGCGCTAAATCCCGCGCGGCGACGAGGCCCGGCGTCTGGGTCGTGTCTGAAGTCGCAGACAGTGGCGGGCCAGTATTCCAGGTCAAAAACGGGGTCAGCGAGTTCCACGCGCCGTTCGGCAGGAGCGGCGGCGTCGGTACGACAAGATAGATCGGGCCATGAAAGCCGTCAATCGCGTGGCCGAGATACGCCTCCAGCGCCGCCAGCGCCTGCTGCCGGTGCTGACGGTACGACGCCGGCAGGAGAAAGCCGCGCTCGTTTTCGCGCTCGATCCGGGCAAAGTCGCCAAAGTGAACAACGACAAGATCGGCAGCTCCAAGCGCCCTCTGCGTAGATACCCAAAGCCGGGCCGGGTCTTCGCGCTTACCGCCGCAGGCCAGTGGGTCAGTGACAACACCGTCGTCAGTGACGAAATCAGGCGTCGGCAGGAACAGCCGCGCAGGCTGATACGGCCCCGTGTCGTCGCCGTCGGCGTTGCCGAGGAGCGCGGTTCGGATGCCGGTTCGGCGCAGAGCATCGGCCATTAAGCCCTGCGACTTGTCTCCTACCCCAATGCTGTCGCCCGCGCCGAGGGCGGCGTAGACATTCGCCACCGCGTCCGGCTTCTTCGCCAGTCCCGGCGACATCAGCGCGAGGTGCCTCTGTGCGAGAGGGGGCAGGCCGGGGCGCGTGACATCGGCGAGTGTCAGGTGGTCGGCAAAGACGACCAAGACTTGCGGATGGGCGTGGAGCGGAAGGGCGAAGGTCAAGAGGAGGAAGAGAAGCCCCCCCGCCCCAATTCTGGGGAGCAATACGGAGAAGAGCCAAAGAGGGCCATTCCTCTCCCTTCTGGCTCCCCAGAATTGGGGCGGGGGGGCCGTCTTCACGCCCTCGCCATTTCGCCTGCTAGGCGCTCGGCGGCTGCCAGCGCTTCGGCCAGCCTACTGGGGTCCTTGCCGCCCGCCTGGGCGGCGTCAGGCCGTCCCCCACCGCCGCCGCCGACAATCGGGGCAGCGGCTTTGACAAGGTTGCCCGCGTGAACGCCTCGGCTTACCAAATCTTTCGAGACTCGCACGGCGAGCGACACTTTGCCGCTGTCGGTGCCGCCCAAGATGACGACGCCGGATTTCAGCTTGTTCAGCGCTTCGTCCGCCAGTGTCCGCAGCGTATCCCCGTCGGCACTCCCCGTGACGGCGTGAACCACGAGCGGGAAACCGAACTCGGTTTTAGCAGCAGCAATGAGCGCGTCTACCTGACCGCCTGCCGCTGCTTTTTGCAGTGCGTTCAGCTCCCGCTCTTTTTGCTTCAAGTCGGCTTGCAGCTTTTCGACGGACGCCGGGGCGTTCGCGAGCGGCGTCTTGAGCGACGCGGCGATGTCGGATAAAAGCCGTTCTTGATCCAGTGTCCGCATCAGCGCCCGCTTGCCCGTGACGGCTTCAATTCGGCGTACTCCCGCTTGGGAGCTGCCCTCGGATGTGATCTTAAACAGGCCCGCCTGCGACGTATGGGCAAGATGGGTTCCGCCGCAGAACTCTAAGCTATAGTCGCCGGCCTCAACGACGCGGACGATGTCGCCGTACTTTTCGCCGAACAGCATGGTCGCGCCCATGTCTTTCGCTTCGGCAATCGGCTTCTCGAAGGTGCGAATGGCGAGGTCGTCCAAGATCTTCTCGTTGACCAGCCCTTCCACCTGCCGCGCTTCCTCGCCGGTCAGCGCCTTGTCGTGCGAAAAGTCAAAGCGCAGGCGGTCCGGGGCGACAAGCGAGCCGCGCTGCTGAACATGGGAGCCGAGTACCTGCTGCAAGGCTTTGTGCAGCAGATGCGTCGTCGTGTGATTGCGCTGGATGGAGAAGCGCCGCCCCGTATCAATCTCGGCGTCTGCCGTATCCCCGACTGAAAGTGTCCCAGCGGTGACAGTTGCCGTGTGGAACCAGTAGCCGCTGTCTTTCTGCGTATCCGCAACTTCCGCCGCGCCGCTTTCGCCGTGAAGCTGGCCGGTATCGCCGACCTGGCCGCCGGCTTCGGCGTAGAACGGCGTCTGGTCCAGCACGATCTGCACGGTCTCGCCTTCGCCCGCGCTGTCTACAAGCTCGCCCTGACGGACAATCGCCGTAATCTGGCCGCGCGTTTTCGACTCGGAGTAGCCGACGAACAGCGTCTTGATGACACTGCGCTCGCGCAGGGCGGGGACAACGCTGTCGGCGAAGACTTCGCGCGTTTTGCCGCCTTCGGAGACTAGTAAGTGCTGCTGCCAGAGCTGCTCGTAGCGGGCCATGTCCACGGTCAGACCCGATTCGGACGCCAGCTCCGCCGTCATCTCGACGGGGAAGCCGTAGGTGGTGAACAGGACAAACGCATCGTCGCCCGTCACAATGCCGCCATCTAAAAGCGACTGCAAACGCGCTGTGCCGGACTCCAGCGTGCGGCGGAACTGCTTTTCTTCGATGCCTGCGTAGCGCAAAATCGTGTCGCGCTTGGCTTCGAGTTCCGGGTAGTCATCTTTGCGCTGCTCAATCACCGTCGGCAGGATTTGCTCTAAGAGCGGCGTTTCAATGCCGAGCGTCCGGCGGCCTGCCAGAATGGCCCGGCGCATCAAACGGCGCAGAACATAGCCGCGCCCGACATTCGACGGCAGAACGCCGTCGGCGATGCAGAACGCCGTCGCCCGGACATGGTCGGCCACCCGCCGGAAGGCAATGTCCTTCGGGTCGTCATCTTGGCTTGTGTAGGTCAGGCCCGACAGCGCTTCAAGCTGGCGCAGAATCGGCGCGAACAAGTCGGTCTCAAACGGCCCACGCAGGCCAGCGATGACCGCCGCTGTCCGCTCCAGGCCCATACCCGTGTCAATGTTGCGGCGCGGCAGCGGGGTCAAAGTCGGTCCCTCGCTGCGGTCGAACTGCATAAAGACGAGGTTCCAGATTTCAAGCCACCGCTTGTCGTCCCACACGCCGTCTGGGGTCGGCGGCAGGTGAGCCTGCGTGTCGTAGAAGATCTCTGAGCATGGCCCGCAGGGTCCGTTCGGTCCTTTGGAGACTGCGCCCGCCGGCCAGTAGTTATCGTCCTCGCCAAATCTGAAGATTTTCGCTTCGGGCATTCCCGCCTTGCGCCACAGGTCATACGCCTCGTCGTCGTCTTCAAACACAGAGACGCGGATATTCTTGATGTCCAGCTTCAGCACGTCAAACAGGAATTCCCAGGCATAGGCCACCGCATCGGCTTTAAAGTAATCGCCGAACGAGAAATTGCCCATCATCTCAAAGAACGTGCAGTGGGACGTGTCCCCGACATCTTCAATGTCGGTGGTCCGCAGGCACTTCTGCGCCGTCGTCGCGCGGGGCGCGGGCGGCGTTTGCAAGCCCAAAAAGTATGGCTTAAATTGGACCATGCCCGCCGATGTAAATAGCAGGGTCGGGTCGTTCGGCACCAGCGAGTCCGACGGCAGCCGCTTCGCGCCCTTCGCCTCGAAAAACTCCAAATATAAACGTCTTAGTTCACTGCCAAGCATAAACACGGTCTCCACGGAAGTCGGTAGATGACGGTAATTATAGCACAAAACACGGCATGACCCCGAATCAGTGGTCAAGCCGAGTATTATATTGAGGAGAGAAGGCGCGAGGGAGTGAACTCCACTCGCTACAGAAGGTCGTCCTTCGGACGAAAGAGCAGCAAACGCGCGGTCTTATCTTCGTCCGAAGGACGCCTCTCATCAGCGAGTGGAGTTCACTCCCTCGTTCCCTCTCCAACAAAAGGCAAACCTATGATCCTGCAAGAGTTTCTACAAAATGGCGGCACACTGACCGAACTCGCCGAGCAGTACGCGGTTAAGACCGTGCGGCACAAGACTTATCCCAACCTGATACTCTTCAAATACAGCCAGATCGCGTCTGATATGAGCCTGCCAATTGTGCAGGAATGTCGGGGCGTCATCCTAGACGAAGCCGACAACTGGCGCGTGGTCAGCCGTGGTTATTCCAAATTCTTTAACTACAGCGAGCCGAACGCGGCGGAGATTGAGTGGGCGACGGCTGTGGTGCAGGAAAAGGTGGACGGTTCCTTGTGTACGGCCTTTGAGTATGCCGGGACCTGGCACGTCGCGACGACCGGAAACCCGGATGCGGGCGGGCCGGTGAACGACAGCGCGTATACGTTCGCGGAATTGTTCAAGGAAACGCTGGGACTGTATCTCGGCGAAGATTGGGAAACGCCTCCCTGGGAAAATACCGACTGGTGCTATTTGTTCGAGCTGACGACGCCGCACAACCGGGTCATTGTCAACCACCTGACTGCCGGACTGACCCTGCTCGGCGTCCGCGACCGCGTCAGCGGACAGTGGGTAAAAACTTCGGAGACAGTCATGGCGCGGGTCGTGCCGGTCGTGCGCGAGTATCCGCTGCGCTCGTTCGCCGACATCTTGGCGACGTTTACCGGCATGGACCCGCTTCAGCAGGAAGGCTACGTTGTCGTGGATGCCGCCGGCAGCCGGGTGAAAGTCAAGCATCCTGGCTATGTGGCGATCCACCACATGAAGGACGGCGCGACGCCGAAGTCCCTGCTGGAAGTTGTCCAGCGCGGCGAAGTGCCGGAAGTCACCGCCCATTTTCCCACTCTTGCCGATGCCTTCAACGAAATCAAAGCCAAGTACGAGGCGCTTGCCGATGCGATAGACGCGGCCTATGCGCCGATCAAAAGCATTGAAATGCAGAAAGACTTCGCCGCGCAGGCGCTGGCGTTTTCCTACTCGGCGGCGCTGTTTGACCTCCGCAAGAACAAGGCGGAAAACGGGCGGGACTTTCTGGCAACAGCGACCATGCCCAGCCTCCTGCGGCTGCTAGGGATGAAGGAAGAGAGCGAAGTTAAAGAAGAGTAGGAACCACGAGCAACGGGTAGGAAAGGGCTGGCTCAAACTTTTTTCCATCTTCTGATGCCGGACCGCCACGCAGGCACAGCTCGACAAAGCCGATACAACAGCGGGACGCGATGCAGCATTTATCAGATGCATAGCAGACTCAAGCAAACTTCTGAGGCGAGGAAGCCTATCCCGCCCTTCAGTAGCGTTCTTGACTTTGACCCCTCAATTATGCTATGCTAAGGGCTGTTTTGAAGTATTTGCCGTGCCCGGAAGCCTCGCCTCCTCCCGGTGTCGCCCTTGCGACTAAAGGAAGAAAATTGCTATGAATGACGCCCCCACACCCCAAGATAAAGTCTCAAATCAAGATGAAGCGCTGGTAGAACCGGCAGAAGCCTATTCCGAAGATTACACGCTCGGCCTGCCCGAAGAAGAAACCGAAGCCGAAGTTAATGAAGCCGAAGTTAATGAAGCCGAAGTCAATGAAGCCGAAGTCAATGAAGACCAGCGGCAGGAGGTGGCCCGGCCGGAGTATGTGCCGAAGCCGCTGGTCGCGATTGTCGGACGGCCCAATGTCGGCAAGTCTACGCTGTTCAACCGGCTGGTCGGACGGCGCATCGCCATTGTTGATGACGCGCCGGGCATCACCCGCGACCGGCTGTACGCCGAAGGGGACTGGAACGGGCGGGAATACGCGCTGGTGGACACCGGCGGCATCCAGATGTTCGACCCGGACCCGCTGAGGTCCCAGATCCGAACGCAGGCCGAAATCGCGATGGAAGAAGCCGATGTCATTGTCTTAGTGGTAGACACGACCGTCGGATTAACGTCCGATGACCAGGAGCTGGCGAACGCCCTCCGCCGGTCGCCGAAGCCGCTGATTGTGGCCGCGAACAAAGTGGACAACGGCGACATGGAGAACCGCAATGTCGCAGAAGTCTATGCGCTCGGCCTGCCCCACGTTTTCCCCGTCTCCGCCCTCGGCGGGCGCGGGGTCGCCGATGCTTTGGACGCCATTGTCGAGCGGTTCCCGCCCGCCCCGCTCATCACGGAGCCGGCGGAAGACGACCGGATCAAGATCGCGATTATCGGGCGGCCGAATGTCGGCAAATCGTCGCTTCTGAACACTATCCTGGGCGAGGAGCGGGCGATTGTCTCGCCGATTGCCGGCACGACCCGCGACTCGACCGACACGGCGTTTATCTACAAGTCGCCGCAGGGCGACCGCGAAGTCGTGCTGATTGACACGGCAGGCATCCGGCGGGCGGGCAAAATCCAGGGTAGCGTCGAGTATTACACTGTTCTTCGGGCCGTCCGGGCGATTGAGCGGGCTGATGTCGTGATGCTAGTCGTGGATGGCATAGACGGCGTCACCGACGGCGACAAGCGGGTCGGCGGCTACGCGCACGAAGCAGGTCGGGCGGCGATTATCTGCGTCAACAAGTGGGATGTGGCCCGCAAAGAAGTTTTGGACGAGATGCCCGGTCAGAACCCGATGAGCGTCTTTTCGGAAGAACTGCGCGACGGGATGCACTTCCTCGCGTATGCGCCCCTTGCGTTCACCTCCGCGATTACCGGCAAAGGAGTCCCGGCGGCAGTCGAGGCCGCTTTAGACGCCGCCGAAGCGCACTCCATGCGGATCCCGACCGGCGAGCTGAACCGAATTGTCCGGGACGCGGTGGACGCCCACCCGTACAACGAGAAAGGCAAGTCGCTCAAAATCAAGTACGCGACCATGCCGACTGTCAAGCCGCCAACGATTGTTTTGTTCGTCAACGACCCGGAGCTGATGCACTTTTCCTATCTGCGCTACTTAGAAAACCGCATCCGGGAGACTTATTCGTTTGAAGGGACGCCGCTGCGAATCCAGGTGCGGAAAGCGGCGAAAGACAAAGAAGAGAAAAAGTAAGAACCCCTCCCGCTCGTCCCTGGCACTTGCGGCATCCTGCCTCAGTGTCGCTCCCTCAGCACTGGCTCCCTGGAAGGCCCCTGTTAGGGAAGGGCCAGAGATTTCAGCGCGACGGCGGAGGCATTCCCGATTTTGGCCCTTGTTCTTTATTGCCCTTCCCTAACAGGGGCCTTCCAGGGAGCCAGTGCTGAGGGAGCGACACTGAGGCAGGATGCCGCAAGTGCCAGGGACGAGCGGGAGGGGT
>JAABUQ010000741.1_pt1 | contig 75433 bp, 59 predicted proteins | sample 5560001 | NCBI WGS metagenome assembly JAABUQ01 (sample SAMN10711888, study PRJNA513371) | rock metagenome | isolation source: Antarctica rocks | place: Antarctica: Victoria Land, Finger Mt nord | collected 2015-12-18 | reverse complement strand
AGTTCACGCAGCTTCGCTGCTCGATACACTTCTTTTTCATTCATTTGCTTTTTCTGCATACGTCGGGCTCCGCCCGACGTATGCAGAAAAAGCAAATGAATGAAAAAGAAGGAGGCACGCCGAAGGCGTGCGCATGCGAGGGTGCGGAGAGATGCCCATCGTGATGGAGTTCCGGCACTCTCTCAGAATAGGAAGTTTCGTTATTTGCTAATCACTTCTACTATAGTGTCTCTACCTGCTTATCCTCTAGCTCGTTGCCTGCTTAATCTCAGACATGCGTTTCAGAATGTGCTTTTGAAGACGATCGATAAGAGTTCTTTGGAATTCAGCGCGTTCTACCTGCACAGGAGATTTGCTGAGCGGCCAATCGACATCTATCATGGTGAACAAACCTGCGGGATTTTGCGGAATTTCTAGAAGATCGTTTGCTGCATCCTGTAACCAGGTTGGAAGTGTACAGACGCTCACAAGGTTTTCATAGAGCGCTTCTGCCGTCTCGCTTTTTCCAAGAAAGAGATAGTAGAGCGCCATATTAAAGGCTATTCTCCAACGTTCACTAATTGAGCTGACATGTGCGAGTCTGGATTGAGCCAGCCTAATGGCTTTCTTAAGAAACTTTTCGTGAGCCTCTTTATTGTCAAGCAAGAAGTGGATAGTTGCTAGCTTGTAATAATGCCAATCGTCCTCATCAAGAACGATTGCCTGGCTAAAATCACTGAGAGCCTCTGCGAATTGACCCTTTGCTTGATAGGTTTCTCCTCGTGCGATAAGAGCCCAGGCGTTATCAGGGTTACCATCAAGGGCCTTATTGAGGTCGGTCAATGCTTTTTCATACTCACCTAACAGACGATAGGTGTCCCCACGTCTGGCTAAGGCATTGCTAAAGTTTGAATGACGAGTAAGTGCCTCGTTAAAGTCAGTCAATGCCTTCTTATAGTCTTTTAGAGCGTGATAGGTATCTCCACGCTTCGTCAGGATTGTGGCATTACGGGTACGGGGATCAAAAGAGAGAAAACGGTTAAAGTCAGAGAGAGCTTGCTGGTAGTTACCTATAAATCGATGCGTATCTCCACGTGCTGCTAATGCGAAGGTGTCATCTGGTGCGAGTTTGAGGGCTTGATCTAGATCAATGAGAGCATTTTCGTAGTTGCCCAGTATGCGATGCGTTTCACCACGTCTTGCCAGGGCCGTCGCGTCATCTGGCTTGAAAGCAAGCGCCTGATTGAGATCAGCCAGAGCTTTTGGATAGTCGCCTTGCAGGCGATAGGCGTCTCCGCGCAGCATCAGGAGAGTAGTATTCTTAGGATCGAGGGAGAGGGCGTGATCGAAGTCTGCTAATGCCTTCTTATAGTCTGAGAGTTGTTTGTATGCGCCTCCTCGATAAATGAGGGCGAAAATATAGTCTGGATCGAGAGCGAGTGCTTGATTAAGAGGTTCCAATGCGTCTTGATGGCGATCACGTCCAAGCAGGGCCTCTGCCTCCGCAAGCCAGCTCTCTTTTGTTTTGAGCTGGTTGCGGAGATCTTTGATCAGGGGGCGGAGGTTTTTGACGATGTCGGCGAAGGCTGCGTCGAGGTCGGGCCAGCTTGTGACGGGCTGGGCGTTGGTGGGGAGGACCTGGAGTTTGCTGAAGGGGGCGTCTTCCCAATCGACGGGGCGCAGGATGATGGGGACGACGCGGGCCTGTTTCTGCTCGTGGCGTTCGAGGGCGCGCTGCATCTCGATGCCATAGCAGTAATCGGAGCCCATGAAATTCGGGCTGACGAGAAGGAAGATGATGTCGGCGTCGTTGAGATGTCGGTCGATGTCTTTCGCCCAGTCTTCGCCGGGTGCGATCTCGTGGTCGGCCCAGGTAATGACTGAATTCTGCCGTTTGAGTGCGCTGAGGTGCAGATCCATCTCGTCGCGCAACGGCTTATCCTTGCGAGCATAGCAATAGAATATCTTCAGTACTTTTGACTCTGTCGTCTCCATCGGAGCACTCCTTAAGCATGGAGAGTGTAAATCGTCGCTCTGCCCATCATATCATAATGCAGCAATACAGATGCATATATCATCCCATGTAGCGACGACCCGTATGGTTGTCGTCTTAGAGATGATTTTACCTTTTTTCATTTTTCATACTTTTTTGTGCAGAGCACAAAAAAGTATGAAAAATGAAAAAAGGTAAAATCATCTCTAAGAATCATTTCAAGCAGCGAAGCTGCACACTACTTTCTGCTCAGAAGGTGGAGACGATGGGCGTCCGGCACTCTCATATTACTCATCGGGGTTGCAGGGTGAAGCGTCTTTTCGGTAGTGTTCGCCCCAGCGGGCGATAGCGTCGATAACCTCGCGTAGTGCAAGGCCAGCTTCGGTCAGCTCGTAGGTAGTGCGAGGGGGCATCATAGAGTAGACGGTGCGTTTGACGATGTCGTTTTGTTCGAGCAGCATGAGGCGCTGGGTGAGGGTGGTGGTGTTGATTCCGTGTGCGCGGCGGCTGAGCTCGTTGAAGCCGATCGGTCCCTCAAGCAGGCTGTAGATAATAAAGAAGACCCACTTCTCTTGTAGTAACGAGAATGCTGAGAAGAGCGGCTCACATTCGGCCATGTTGATTCCGCTGCCGCTGGCATAGGGCTGGCAGAACTCGTTGACATGGCGGCGCGATTGTGAACGTCCACGCTGCTCTTTGTATTCGACCCTTCCTCCCTCTCTATTTGCCTCGTTGGTGCGCCCTGCACTCTCTTCGTTTGTGGATGTTTTGTGTTCAGGCATGCTCTTAGTATATGCTCAGAAACTCGAAAGGTCAAGCACTTTACATTATTATGCAGATAAATGTATAATGCGCTATGTAAATTGTTGTTTGTAGACCTCTCGCGAGGGGCGACCACAACAACCGCAATGGATTGTCGCTATGCGGGAGGTGTGGATGCGTGCTGTTATAGCAAGGAAGGATGAATTTCTTATGATAGATATTGGTATTTCTTTGCCGCAGATTGGTGCGAATGCTTCGCCGGCGGCGCTTGTACGGGTGGCGCAGGAGGCGGAGCGGCTGGATTATGCATCAGTGTGGGTGCTGGAGCGCTTGCTGCGGCCTACTTGTGCGATCTCGCAGATGCCGGGGATGCCTGCCTCTCAGCTTCCTGAGTATTATGCGACGGTGTATGATCCGATTGAGACGTTGACGTATGTGGCGGCTCATACGCAGCGGGTGAAGCTGGGGACGAGTGTGATTAATGCGCTCTTCCATGTGCCGGTGGTGCTGGCACGGCGTTTCGCGACGCTGGATCAGTTTAGCAATGGGCGGGTGATTGCGGGTCTGGGTCAGGGGTGGATGGAGGAGGAGTTTGAGACGGCGAATATTCCTTTGAAGCGGCGTGGGAGCGGGATGGAGGAGTTTGTGATGGCGATGCGCGCGGTGTGGGGCCCTGATCCTGTACGCTACGATGGCCGCTTCTACCATATTTCAGAATCGGATATTGGCCCGAAGCCGGTGCAGGCTGGTGGACCTCCTGTGCTGATCGGAGCCTTTTCGCCCACCTCACTTGAGCGCGCCGGCCGTTTCGTAGATGGCTTCAACCCTGGTGCCTGGAGTTGGGATATACTAGAGCAGAGCATTCAGAGCTTTCGTCAGGCGGTGCAGGCGGCTGGGCGCAATCCAGATGGGATGCCGATCGTTGTGCGCGCGAATGCTCAGTTGAGCACACAGCCTCTGCCCGATCCACGCCCGATGTTCAGCGGTACTGTCGAGCAGATCAGGGAGGATATAGCGCGCATGGAGCAGATGGGCGCAAATCATGTCTTCTTCGATCTGAATATGTCGAATACCTCAATTGATGATCAGTTGCGTCTATTAGAACGACTGCGTGCGACGGCAGATATATAACATGCTCAATCCTGCGTAATAACAAAACCTTGCGGTTGTCATGCAGTCTTGTGGATATTAGAGTCTTTCTCTTCAACAGAAAAGGAGGTGAATGGAGAGCCCGCTGCTTTCGCACGCGAACCCGCGCTTTCGCACGCATCCTTTCACCTTTCTTACTATTTGCTCTGTTGCATCTACGGCTTTTTTAAGAGGATAAGAGGCGTTGCTGCATGAAAAGGTAGCGGTTCTCTAGCATAAAGGGGACGGCGTGCGAAAGCAGCGGGCTCTAGCATATGAGGGATTCTGTCGGGGAGAGAGGGTATTAGGGTACAAAACGTAAAGGAGTGCCGTATGACTTTAGTAACGAACATGATTTCTTATCCATCGGGTGGTGCGCATCATGAGGCGTATCTGGCGCGACCAGAGGGGGCGGGACCATTTCCCGCTATCCTGGTCATTCACGAGATCTTTGGCCTGAACGAGAACATCAAGGACATTGCGCGCCGCTTCGCGGATGAGGGTTACGCGGCGCTGGCGATCGATCTGTTCGCTGGGCGTAACCGGGTAGTGTGCATGTTCCGTTTCTTTGGCCAGTTACAATTCAATCCTTTGAATAATAGTAGCATTGATGACTTAAAGGTGGGGCTGTCCTATCTAGCGGGTCTGCCGGAGGTGGATGCCGAGCGACTGGGGGCGATTGGCTTCTGCATGGGCGGAGGATTTGCCTCGGCTTGGGCGTGTAGGGATAATCGGCTCAAGGCGATCGCTCCCTACTATGGCGTGAGTCCGCGTCCGATCGAGGCGATCCAGCGCTCGTGTCCCGTCGTTGGCTCGTATCCCACCGGCGATTTCACGACCTCGCATGGCCACAAAATCGAGGACGCTCTGGAGAAGTATGGTATTCCGCACGACATCAAGTTCTATCAGGGTGCCCGGCACTCGTTTTTCAGTGATAAAGGACCAACGTACAACGCCCCCGCAGCCCAGGATTCATGGAGCCGCGTGCTGGCCTTTTTTCAGCAATATGTTGCGACTACACCGTAATTAAGGAATATATGAGCTCAACCGCTGCTCCACCTGTGGAGCGTATTGACTACACAAAAACCCTTTCGAATAATACAAAGACAGTGATCCTGCTGGGCGTCTTCCTGGGCCTGTTTCTTGCCGCCCTGGATCAGACGATCGTGGCGACTGCGTTGCCGGCGATTGTATCTGAGTTTCGCGGTATCGATTTGCTAGCCTGGGTCTCGACTGGCTACCTGCTCGCCAGTACAGCCCTCACACCGATCTATGGCAAGCTCTCGGACCTGTATGGCCGGCGCAGCATCGTGCTCTTCGGCATCGTCGTCTTCCTGCTTGGCTCATCGCTCTGTGGTCTCTCAGGCAATATGCTACAGTTGATTATCTTCCGCGTGATTCAGGGCATGGGCTCGGCGGCACTGATCACTACCGCCTTTGCCATTCCTGCCGATCTCTATCCACCCAACGAGCGGGCGCGTTCACAGGGCTTACTGGGTGCGGTCTTTGGCCTATCCAGCATCATCGGCCCCTTCCTGGGTGGACTGCTGACACAGTATGTGAGCTGGCGCTGGGTCTTCTATGTGAATGTTCCAATCGGTATCATCGCCCTGCTCGTCGTCCTACTTCGCATGCCGAAGTTTGCTAGCGGCGTTCGTGCCTCCATCGATTGGCTGGGGACTTTCCTGCTGATCGTAGCTGTAGTGCCGCTGCTACTGGGCCTGACGTTGGATAAGACCATCTTCCCCTGGACCTCGCCGCTTGTGCTTGGTCTGCTGATCACGGCGGTAGTTGGCACGATTCTGTTTCTTATAGTCGAGATGCGCGCGAAAGCTCCCATTATTCCGCTGGATCTGTTCCGCAATCGCACGTTTGCAATCCTGAATATGCTCTCTCCTCTGGGTGGAGCGTCGTTCTTCGCCGTGATTTTGTTTCTGCCGATCTTCATGGTCAACGTGGTCGGCGTCTCGGTTACCTCGGCTGGACTAGTCTTAATTCCGCAGACGCTGACGCTGGTGGCGAGTGCGGTGGTGGCCTCATTCATCCTACAACGGACGGGTCGTTATAAAGCGATGGTGCTGATCGGCTCGGGGCTGGTGATTGTTGGTCTGGCCGCATTTGCCTTCATTGGCTCGTCGCCAACGATATGGGATGTGCTCTGGCGCACTATCGTGCTCGGCATCGGAACAGGTATGACAATGCCGCTCTTCAATATCATCGTCCAGAACGCCGTTCCCTATAATAAAGTTGGCGTCGCGACGGCCAGCACGCAGTTTTTTCAGCAGATCGGTCAGTCGCTTGGCTCTGCCATCTTCGGTGTGATCCTGGCGGCGATTCTCTCGGCCCAGATCGCGGCGAATGTAGAACCCGTCGTGGCCCGTCTGCCCGCCTCCGTCCAGCACTCGATCGATATCAACCAGCTCAAGAACGGTAGTACGGGCACACAAAATGGCAATAATGCCAGCACGAATGCGTTGAAGCTAAGCGGGGCGGCGGGCAAGCAGGTGCAAGATGCCGTGAGGATCTCCTTCGCTAACAGCATCACCAGCATCTACTTCTACGCTATGTTTCTGGCGGTGGCTGCCTTCTTGCTAGCTCTCATCCTGCCCGAACTTCCTTTACGAAAGAGTAATCAGGAGGAGCCGCCCGATATTCGCATGTAGAAAAGTCTGAGGGATGCAGGGCAACGGCTTCGCACAGATAGTTGCTCAACGGTGTTCTTTCAGAGCCGAACGAGACGGTAGAAGCTTGCTCGCAAGGGCGTATACCATCTCGTTGCGCTTAGGAATCTATAATTTTGTTGCCCTTACAAGCAAGAGCTACTTGTCTTTCGCTGAGGCTAGACGTTCGCGTGCCTGTTCAAGGGTGAGGGGTTGGTTGTAGACGGCGGAGTCGGGCTGTTGCAGGCGACCGCCATCGCGCAGCGTGCCGGTGTCTAGTGGAGCAAAGCCGATCTCCTGGATCAACTGGCCGACGACTGATTTTGCTTGTATATCATCGCCCGCCATAAATAGAACCAGGCGTTGGTCGAGAGGCTTTTCCGGGTGTGCCTCAGTCTCTAGAGTGTGTGACCAGAGAGTATTAAAGGCTTTCACCAGGCGTGCTCCCGTCAGATGTGCAGCCACCACTTCGCTCGACGTTTGCGAACCGAGCTGAATCTGACTGTCTCGTTGAGGCACATAGTTTGATGCGTCAATCACAATTTTGCCGCTGAGCGGTGCGGCTGGAATGGATTGATAGGCGCTAAACGGAATCGCGACGAGGACGATGTCTCCGAAGGCCGCAGCGTCTTCAATGCTTGCTGCCTGAGCGTGCTCTCCCAGGCGCTGCACCGTCTCAGCAAGAGATGCGGGGCCGTGCGTATTGCTCAATGAGACAGAGTGACCTGCCTTTATGCTGAGCTGTGCAGCTGCTTGACCAATGTTGCCAGAACCAATAATTCCAATTTTCATAGTTCAGTTTCCTGTTCTTTAATCCTCGTAGCGCTCATAGCAGAGCATTTGCTCTGCTATAAATCGTGAGAGTCTATTGCTTATTAGTGTATCTTAAAGCTGGCGCGAAGAGCAATGCAAAATCGTAGTTGTTGTCGCTGGCGTAGTCCTCAACGACTTTGCCTGCACGAACGCGAATCACGTGTGTCTCAATCATTGTAATCTTCTTGCCGTTTGCGGGCACACCTAAAAAGGCGGCGTGATACGTTCCTGTCGCTCGGAAGCGAATCACGGCTCGCTCGGAATCATCTGCGGCAAATGCATCTTCGATAATCAAGTTGAGGTCGTCAAAGGCAGTGTGAAGTCCTTGCAGTGCTTGTTTAATGGTTTCTCGCCCGCGAATAAGTCCCGACGGAGCGAGTCCGGTGTAGTAGACCATGTTTTCGTCGAGTAGTGTATCCGCCAGACTCATCTCGCCTGCGCCTGTAATGCGCTCAATATATCGACGTGCAAGTGCTACTGTCGAATCTTGTGAGGTTTCCATTTAGTTGCTCCCTGGTTATAGAAACAATGTTGTACTTTTCAATTTATAGCTGACCTGTCTTTACGCCTGCTGGGGCCACCATGTAGGTAGAGGTAGATGACGGTCTTGCAATGATTGTGAGATAGCGGGCAGACCGATCAAAGGGAAAAGATCCCATGTATTCAGTCCTGCTTGTGTATTCGGGTAGCTTGCCAGAGTTATACGAGCTTCCTCGACGCTCGGGCTTTCTAGAATCATGTAGGCTTCGGTATAGGTAGGGTCCATGTATCCTTCGATGATGAAGCCTTGCTCAAAGAACTGTTTTCCTTTTGCTACTTCATCATTCATACCACGTGTAAGTGCTTCTGGAGTGGCTTTGGGAGTTGATTTGCTGATAGCGAGAATGCGCATGAAATATCTCCTGTATGACAGTATCTTTCCTTGTTGTGAGAGATGAATAGTAAGATACTCTGGCTTTAGACCTGTATCTTAGAGCTGGCTTCCAGCGCGTTTTAAGGCGAAGAAGATTTGTCTCTCACCCTCTTAGGATACAAGCAATCGGTGTCTATGACCATGCGCGATCTTTCGCTGCTATAGCAGGATTTTTCGCTCCTGCTCTTTTGGTTGGGGAGAACGCCAGGCGTGAGGAGTCATGCCGTGGAGACGTTTAAACTGGTTGATGAAGTGACCTGTATGGCCGTAGCCCACGACTTCTGTGATCTGCTGGATCGTCTGATTCGTCTCGCGCAGGAGATAGCGTGCTTCGGCCATCCGGCGCTCAACGATCCATTCCAGGACCGTACGCCCTGTCTCGCGGTGTACAAGGTTGGTGAGATAGGCTGGTGCATGGCCGACAGTTGCCGCAACCTCACGCAGACTAATCGCATCTCGAAAATGGGCGTCGATGTAGCGGAATACTTGCGTCAGGAGGAGGCGTGAGGGAAGGACGAGCGGGTTTTCCTGGTTGAATGCCAGACGCGCGATATCAGTGAGAAGCAGCACAAGCAGAGATCGAGCAGCTTTCTCATAGCCTAGCCGTCGTGTGCGCAATTCTCTCTCTAAAAGGGAGAAGCGTTCAATCCAGCGTGGACGATCGGATGCAGGGACGCAAAAGTGTTCTGTTTCTATATCAAGGGGTCGAAGAAAGGCGAGAAGGAGCAATTCGTCAGTTGGCATTCCGAAGGTAATTGCGTCGGTATGGCTTGGATTCAAAGCGTCAGCTCCAAAGGCCACCACCCACTTACACGCACCCGTCAGACCAGTTGTATCGTGTATCTCGCCGGGCGCAATAAGAAACACGTCGCCCTCTTTGGCCGGAACAACATGGTCCTCAATACCATGCATACCCTCGCCAGCTTCGATATACACAATCTCAAAATATTGATGAACGTGACGTGATACACATGGTCCATCGAAGCGAGCAGCCGAGAGGCGAGGCGCTTCGGGCAAAATAAAGCCAGAAATAGTACGACTTCCAGATGAGGATGTCCGTTGGACACATGTTTGCATCTCTTGATAATTCCTAACATTTTTTCTCTTGTGTCTACATTCTCGCTACGTAGCGGCCGCAGCTTGTCCGTCGATAGTGAATCACTACTCTCGTTCTGTCTACTCTCAACGACAACCGCGAGGGGTTATCGCTACGTAGGCGGGGATCGATTGTGTTCCCAACGACCCTCTTCCTCTTGTAAGTATACTAATGAGAATGTAGAATGCAACCCCCAGAAGATGGATTACTGCTCTTTGGAAATAGAATATATGCTCTATTAGGGAAGAGGGTTGCAGACGTGTGCGCTCCCCGAAATTAGGGAGCGCAGCGACGTCGTGGCAGGCAGGCATCTATTCTGGCGGGGTTACATCATCGTAGATGCGGACAGCCTGTAAGTGATTAGCGTCTGCAAATGCATACACTGCCATGCCGGTCTGTGGTGCAAATGTAGCCTTTCCCCATTGATCACAGATGTATTCGACGCCAAAGCTTGCTCCGTCGAAGGTAGCGCTACAATGATGAAGTACAATCCCATCGGAACGGAGGGCCGGGTCGTAGAACTCTTTGCGTCCCTCGGGCCCTGCATGCTTGTAGCGAGATCCACTTGGCTCCCGAAGATACCCGTCTTCGGTAAAGAGGGATAAGACCCCCTATTCCCTCCCCTTTGTCGCTACGCTGACAATTCCCCACACCTTTTGGACGTTGCCCGTACAGCGGCTCGATTTAACCAGGCATTCTAGAAGCAGTATATCATCTCTCAGGTGTCGATCAGGAAAGTACCCTCCCGATCGGCGATTAGATGTAATCGATATATATGTTAGCCGTTTGGATGATCGGTTGCGCCCATCCAGAAGTAGTGATCCTGTACTGAGTGGCCCCAGTGGACATTTCCGTTTACATCCTCTCCATGCACCACTTCGAAGTAATTAAGGATGGTGCCGTGAGGATAGAAAGAGACAAGGGTTGAGTTGCTCGTGGCTTCGGCACGGACGTTTATGCCAGCCGATGCGGTGACTGTGCAATTGCTGACTGGTCGGTCGGTTTTGGGGATGAAGATTACCTCTCCGGGCTTGATGAGGTTGTGATCTGGTCCGATGAGCTGTCTATTCGCGTTATAGATGACGGGCCAGTCGTTGGGTTTGCCATACGCTTGTTGAGCAATAGACGAGAGTGTATCATTTGGTTGGATGGTGTACTCCGACCCTGGAGTGACATTGGCCATAGTCTTGATCCTCCTTCGCTATTCTTCGATATTTTGAACATGGCGGCACAGTGTGAAGCAAGGGGACAAAGATTCGATAAGCGTCTCCCTTCCCCTTGTAAGTATACCGACGAGAATGCATAATGCAATCCCCCAAAAGATGGATTACCGCTCTAACCGCGTAGCGACAACCACAAGGGTCGTCGCTACGCGGTTAGACGGGGAATTCTTCGTTCCAGCGGCGGAAGAGGGCGCTGATCGAGCGTCCTTCGTGCAGCCGCAAGATGGTTTCGGCGAGCAGGTCGGCGACGGAGATGACGGAGATCTTGTGCATAAGTGCAGGGTTTTGGGGTGGGATGGTGTCGGTGACGATGATCCTTGTGATTTCGGGCATGCCCAGCAGCTCTTCTGCTGGCGAGCTGAAGACGCCGTGGACGGCAGCGACGGTCATGTCGGGGAGCGCGCCGCCGTCCAGCAGTGCTCTGGCGCAGGTGGCGATGGTGCTACCAGTGGCGATGATGTCGTCGATGATGATTGGTCGCTTCCCCTCGACAGAGCCGACGAGAGCGCTGACCTCGATACCCTCGCCCCGCTCACCGCTGCGCTGCTTGTGCATGACGACGAGGGGCAGGTTGAGCAGGTTGACGTATTTCTCGGCGACTTTGACGCGTCCAGTGTCGGGCGTGATGAGCACCGCGTCTTGCAGATTGGTGATAGCGCGGATATGGCTGGCGAGCAGCGGGACGGTGGTGAGGTGGATCATCTCGATGTCGAAAAAGCCCTGAATGGCTGGCGAGTGCAGATCGATGGTGACGACGCGATTGGCTCCGGCAGTTGTGAGCAGGTTGGCAACGAGCTTGGCGGTGATGGGTTCGCGGCCCGTCGATTTCTTTTCCTGACGCGCATAGCCGTAGTAGGGTATGATGACGGTGATGCGACTGGCGGAGGCGCGGCGAAATGCATCGAGCATGATCAGTAGTTCCATCAGCCGCTCGTTTACGGGCGTACAGGTGGATTGAACGATGTAGATGTCACGCCCGCGCACGCTGTCCTGAATCTGGACGTGGCACTCGCCGTCGGGAAAATGATCAAGCTGTCGCCTCCCCAGCGTACGCCCCAGTCGAATCGCAATCTCGTCCGCCAGCTCTGGTATGGCTGAGCCGCAGTAAATATCCAGGTCAGGTGCTCCTCCCGCATCAATCGCCAGTTGAAGCGTCGTCTTTTCCAGCATGATGTACCCCGTTCTGTATGCTTACACAACGCCTGTATTGCCTACCTGTGCAGTTGCGGGTAGTTTTTGTAGAGGTGTGTAATGAAACGTATACGTCCTCTGTATACTATCGTGTGTTCATTGTGCAACAATTGTGCACCGAGTTTCAACATTTTGAGGCGTTACACCGATGGAAAATGTATATTTACTCCATGCTAACAAACTCTTTTCTAAGGGAGTTGTTTGATCCACGTCGTCTCCACCTTCTAGCGACCGGCGTTTTCGCACTGCTCTTTCCGATTCTTTTCATAGTATTTGCTTTTTCTGCAATTTGGGCAAAGCCCAAATTGCAGAAAAAGCAAATACTATGAAAAGAATCGGGCACGCCGAAGGTGTGCGGATGTGTGAGTGAGGAAAATGGCGACAACCACCAGGGTTGTCGCCAGACAGAATTTATGAAATGAAGTGCTTTAAGGCTAAGAGGCGGAGTCACCGTCCGAAGACGAGCCCTGGGCGTTGTCCGGGTTGGCTATATCATCTTTGGGTTTTGCATCCTGATTTGCCGTATTTTGCTGTGCCGCCCCTTGTGCCTTCTGCTGTACTGGCTGGCCACCTGGCTGTCCCCCCTGTCCCGCTTTCTTCAACGCCTCATCTGCCTCCTGAGTCGCTTGCCTTGATTTGCCGACCAGGTCGTTGAGATTTGAGCTGGTGGATCCACCACCCTGCTCAGTTGAGCTTTCGTCTCTCTTCTGAGAAACATTTTGATCATCGTGCTGTGTCATGGTATTGCTCGCTCCTTTTGTGTTGCCTCTGCTTCGCAGTTGCGAAGCAGAGGATTGTGATGAAATGGGTTAAAATGTTACGCGGGTACTTCCTCCATTTGTGGGCGGAGCCAGTGGCGGTGTTGCGCGATGGCTTCGGCGAATTGTGTGATAAAGGGCGCGAGGTTGGCTATCATCGGGCTGGTGACGATGCCATAGGAATTGATGATGCCTCCGCTCTCGCTCTTTACCTGGTCACTGGCGGGCCGGGTTGGGATCTCGATGCTCTGGAGGAGTTCGGCACCCTCGCCGGTGGCTCCGATGGCCTTGCCGTGCTTGTAGGCTTCGGCGACGAAGTGGCGCGCGTCACCCAGCCGCAAGAGTGCGGAGACGCTGGCGCGGCCACCGGGAATAAAGACGGCGTCGTACATGATGGAGCCGACGGTTGCGGCACTCTTGTCTACAGGGATCACCTGGTTGTCCGCGCCGGCGATGGTGCCCAGTCCTTTGGCGATGACGTGGACTACTGCGCCCTGCTCTATGAGTGTGCTCTTGACGTTAAGTAGGGTGGCTGCGTCAACACCGTCTGCGGCTAGGATGGCGACGCGGCGGCTCTTGATGCTGTCCTTCGCGGTGTTCTCCATGCTAAGGGAGGGCGAGGTCGCGACCGTGCGTCGGTGTTTAGGCGGAAGAGTACCGGGGCGCTCGCTCTGTGCGGGGACCGAGACTCCTACGGCAACGGCGACGCGGACGGCGAGGTCGTGGTCGATAAAGTCGAAGAGGCTGATCATGCGCTCGCGTACTTGTAGAGATTCGACCTTGCCTAGCTCAAATTGTCCTGCCGCTACCAGGTGTGCCTGTTCGGCCTCGGACAGACTTTTCCAGAACAGGGTGGCCTGGCTGAAGTATTCTTTGAAGCTCTCACTACGCGCGGCTATCTTCTGTCCATTGACCTTTTCGGGGTAGTGGACGTAACCACCCTCGCTTCCCGGAGCGAGAACGGGACAGCCCATACCCAGCGAGTTAGGATAGTAGCTGGTGCGGCTCCTGTTAACCATATGCTGATGGAAGCCGTCGCGCTGATTGTTGTGCACGGGCGCGAGAGGACGGTTGATAGGAATCTCGGCGAAATTGGGTCCACCCAGCCGGCTCAATTGCGTGTCCAGGTAGGAGAAGAGACGCCCTTGCAGCAGCGGATCGTCGGTGAAGTCGATGCCAGGAACGACGTGGCCCAGGTGAAAGGCCACCTGCTCGGTCTCGGCAAAGAAGTTTTCAGGATTGCGATTCAGAGTCATCTTGCCAATACGTTGTACAGGAACCAGTTCTTCGGGAATGATCTTGGTAGAGTCGAGCAGATCGAAGGCGAAGGCGAACTCGTCGCTCTCTTCCACAACCTGTATGCCTAGCTCATACTCAGGATACTGCCCCTGCTCAATCGCCTCCCACATATCGCGCCGCAGCCAGTCGGGATCTTTACCCGCCAGCTTCTGTGCCTCATCCCATGCCAGCGAGTGCACGCCCAGCACCGGCTTCCAGTGAAACTTGACGAAGCGAGCCTTGCCCTGCTCGTTGACGAGACGGAACGTGTGCACGCCGAAGCCTTCCATCATGCGGAAACTGCGGGGAATGGCGCGGTCCGAGAGCACCCACATCGCCATGTGCATCGATTCCGGTAAGAGTGAAATGATGTCCCAGGCCGTATCATGTGCCGTGGAAGCCTGTGGCATCTCGCTGTTCGGCTCCGGCTTGAGCGCATGGATGATATCGGGGAACTTGATGGCATCCTGGATGAAGAAGACCGGGATGTTATTGCCCACGAAGTCGAAGTTGCCCTCTGTCGTATAAAACTTTACCGCGAAGCCGCGCACGTCGCGCACGGTATCGGCTGAGCCGCGCGAGCCTGATACCGTCGAGAAGCGAACAAATACCGGCGTTTTCACAGTGGGATCTTGCAAGAAGGCCGCCCGCGTGTACTCTTTGAGCTGAGGGGCCGCCGACTCGTATACTTGAAAGTAGCCATGTGCACCTGCGCCGCGTGCATGCACCACCCGCTCAGGAATGCGCTCATGGTCGAAGTGCATGATCTTCTCGCGGAAGTGGAAATCCTCCAGCAGCGTCGGCCCGCGATCACCCGCTTTTAACGAATCGTCTGTATGGCTGATACGTAGCCCCTGATTCGAGGTGAGATACTGCCCCGCCGGGTCCTCACGATTTCGGTCCAGGTCCTGCTGCTTGCTCTGCCCATCTACGGAAATGTATCCTGTGTTCGTCGGATTCTGGTCATGTTCCGTCATTTTATGCTGGTCATGTTCCGTCATTTTATGCTCCTGGTCTATCTAAATTCTTTCCTTGCTTATTCCGTCTTCCGTGCACAGCGATGACCCTCGTGGTTACCGTGTGTCTACGCGCCTCTATCCTCTTCCCGATAGAGCGTGTAGTCTTTTCTAGACAAAGGGACGGTGACAAGCAGGTCGAGAAAAGCAAGCAACCTTTTCAATGATCGGGCATGTTTGTGATTACTCTCCGGCTGAAGCCAGCTTGTGCGCGATAAATCGGCACCTCTGCCTTCAAGAAAGGGTTGCTTGAACGCGTTTTCTATCGAGTCAAAAAGCTTATTGCGCGGTCTTCACGCCCAGATTGTGTGCCAGTGCTGCCAGTTTCTTCGCCGCCGCCTCTTCTTGCTGTAGATTCTGCTGGAAGAGTGCCGCGCATTCCGTCTGGCCCAGCGCGCTGGCTGCGTCGATCAAGGCGGTGTAAGAAGCGATCTCCAGGTACTCGCTCTTCGATCCGGCTGAGAGGTCAAACATCGTGAGCGTGGCCGCCGAGGGGCCTTGCTGCAGAAACGCGTCGTGGTCTTGCTTCAGGCCGATGACCGCGTGGTTCTCCACCGGAATGGCCGGGCGGCCAAGAATCTGGAAGCACTGCTCCAGGTTGCTTACATGCTGTAACGTCTCCTGCTGATGCTGTAAGAAAGCATCCTTTACCGGCTGCTCCTGGCTCTCCTGTGCCAACGTCGGGAGTATCTTCGTTAGCTTCTGCTCTGCGTCGTAGATTGCGCAAAGGTTGAAGAAAAATAAATCCTGCGGAGTCTGTATCGCCATAATAGAAGTTCCCTTTCTCTTAAGCTCTTCTTACTTGATAACTCTACCATTACATGAAAGGCTGTTTAGCCCCTCGTCATGTATCACGGTGGTGTGAGCAAAAAAGTTACTTAAATTGTTTGTGATGGTGCGTATTCATCCCAGCCTCACCAGAGGCACCGCATTCATCGCGCGCAGACCGGCTTCAGCCGAAGAATCGCCGACCACGTTGCCCCGAAGCGCTGCTCATACTACGTTTTCGGCTTGGACACAATGAAGTTTGATACTGCAATTACTGCTTTGTCGAGCGTGATAGTGTGTTGAAAGCGCAGGATGTTGGGTGGATTTCGGGGCGAGCAAAGGAGGCGGGCGAGGTGTACGGACGCGATAGAGCGCAGGGCAAGCTTAGTTAGCAATAGCTATCTAATCAGGTCCGTACATTCTTTTGCGCTAAAGGGCAAGGTACGAAAGGAGGATGCTATGACGTTTGACAGAGCAGTATGAACTCGATAAGGGATTGTTGCTACGCGGTCTAGAATTATCCTTTTGACTATATTGCCTTCCACCTATATATGCAGGTACAATGGGGGTGCGTACTCTAAAAAAAGGAAAGAGTTGAGGATAAATATGGAAATGATAAGCGTCCAGAATGTACAGGCTGCTCTAGAGCAGGCTGGTTTCAAGTCTCTGGTTCCGCATCTCGACGTTATTACGCGCCCATCGATCCGTGTGCATAGTACACCGGCTGGGGATGCTGCAGTACAGCCGGGGATGTCGAGGCTTGGCGGGCTACCCGATCTCGCGCCCGGCACAGAGTGGCCCGAGTGGCAGGGGGTACCGCAGTCGTTTGTGGGGCAGATCCGGCTGGCGGATGTGCAGGCATATGACACGGAGAAAGTGTTGCCCGCGAGTGGTCTGCTCTCTTTCTTCTATAATGCGAAGCAGGATACCTATGGCGATGCGGCCAGCGATGCCGGTTCGTGGCGTGTCCTCTTTATACAGGATACGGCGAATCTGAAGCAGGCAACCGCGCCCGCCAAACTGCCCGCCGCGGGCCAGTTCAAGGTCAGCTCACTCACCTTTAGCAGCCAGCTCACCCTCTCGCCCCAGCCGCAGCTAGAGGTTCCTGGCCTACCCTGGACCGACACCGATCAGCAGAAGTACGACCCCATCTACGCCCAATTCACTCAAGATCCCAAAGACACCTCGCCCCGCGACCAGATGCTCGGCCATCCCCTCACGCTGCAAGACGACATGCGCGTGCAGTGTGAGATCAACTCGCAGGGCCTCACCGACAACACCGATAGCCCCGAACTCGCCAAAAAAGCCCTGCGCTGGCACCTGCTCTTCCAGATCGATAGCGACGACCGCATCGGCATGAAGTGGGCGAGCGCCGGCCTGCTCTACTATTGGATTACCCGCGAGGACCTGCGCGCCTCCAAATTCGATTCCACCTGGCTCGTTCTGCAATCGGATTAGCCTGGCCGGATTAGGGAAGAGCGGAGGTAAGAGTAAGTCGTCAGAGCTTCGAGGTCTGCTATGCACAACTGCATAGCAGACCTACCATTATGATAAAATCCTCCAAATCTGTTGAAGACGAGATTTGTGGCTATGTTGCCATCTGAAAGCAGTAAAAAGCAACTTTGGTGAGATTTCTTCGTAAAAGGGAGGGAGCATCTCTGTACCCCTCGAAAGCAGGAGCAAGACCTATGGAGCATGAGGTAGGAGTAGACCAACCACGTCCGAATATGTCGTTAGCTCAGGGCTGTCGGCTGTTTGGTAGTATCTTGTATGTGCTCATCCTGTTTTTCTTGCTTGCTTGCATTATGATTCTCCTCATTGTCCTCAATCGTAGTGGCTGGTTTGCACTCTTGAGTGGCGTCTTTGGCGCACTGCTCTATTGCACCTTGACTTTACCTGTAATAGTGTTTCGTATGCGGCAAACTTCTTTAGCGCAACGTCAGGTCAGGCATGACACCGCTGGAATGCATGCGCGAAGAACGGCTGAGCGGCCAACGGTGAGAGGTACATTGGGAGGGCTTCTTCTCTTTAGTCTGGTGGGAACAGCGGCCTTTGGTGGACTGTATTTTCTTCCCGGTCAAGGTCCAGTCTTTGCTTTGATCAGTGGTGTTCTAGGTATTTCCTTCTTCTTCAGTCTGTTCCAGGTTGGTATATCAGTGTTCGGCCTCGTTCTCATTCAGAGAGGGAGAGCAAGAAACGCATCGCTGGAGGGACACGGTGCCCCTCCTTCCGATGGAGGAGAGCACGAGGCAGACGAGAGAACCCCTTGAGTCAGATGTTTTGCACTGAACCGACACACTTCTTTTTCAGCCAGGCTGTGGAAGATTCATATTTCACGTCATTTACTAGCTAGCGAATAGATGTATGCGAATGTTATATATTGATAGTAATAGATGCAGAGGAACGTATGAACTAAAGCACGATAGTGCCCACAACGTCATCGCCTGTGCTCGTGCAGAGGCGGACTCGAAAAGAGAGGTATGCTCAACTATGAAATATATTCTTTCGCTGGCATGCATTGCCGCTTTGCTCCTTATATTGACAGGTTGCGATGTAAATGTCTCCACTGGCCCTAGCTCCACTGGCTCCGGCTCTGGGAACGGCGGCTACTCCGGTAACAATGGCTCGTCCTACAATACTCCAGCAGCCAGCGGTACAAAGCGTGCACGAAAATCCACTGGCTCTAACGGCTCCGGTAACACAGGCTCGACAGGTCAGGGCCAAACGATCGGCCAGCAGACAAAAACCTCTGGCTGCCAGGCGCAAGGAGCCTATCAAGATAAAGCCTGTACTCCTGGTGCTATTTTTCCTGATGCAACAAAGGATCAGATCTGTCAATCAGGTTACTCCAGTGGTGTGCGTAATGTGCCTACAAGCGAAAAGACTCAGGTCTACTCCGAGTACGGCATCCAGAGTCACACTACAGGTCAATACGAGGTTGATCACTTGATTAGCCTGGAGCTTGGTGGTTCAAATGACATCGCTAATCTCTGGCCAGAGGCGGCCTCTCCCAAGCCGGGCTTCCACGAGAAGGATCAGGTCGAGAACTACTTGCATAGCCAGGTCTGCTCTGGGGCTATAACTCTACATCAAGCACAGGTTGAGATTGCCACTAACTGGATCAATGTTTATAACCAGATGTCAGGTAGTAAATAGCTGAAAGATTGAAATGTGTCAATCACTGCCCGTACGATAACCTCTTAAGGTTGTTGCACGGGCAGTGAGATGGTATTTATTCTGCAAGTCATGGAGATGGCTATTTCTGTTTTGCGATAAGATAGTCAAAATCTTGTTATATAATGTAGAAGATGTAAAGCATGCTCTCCATACGATCTACCCTCTCTTCCCTGCTCCAATCAATGCTAGGATCACCTTTTTCATCATTCTAGTACCCTCTCCCGTTCAAACTCTACTATCTTTGCTTCTAGTATTATAGAACGAGAAGAATTCCTGCTCTTCAAATCAGCACAACGAAATGTTTTGGGCCAATTTAGTACTAAAAGTAGATAGATACATGTTAATAATATATATTGGTGATGATAGATGTATAGAAGCGTATGAATTAGATGGAGCACGTTAGCGCTTTGTCAAAAGTTATTGCATCGCTCAACGAGGCAGAGGTGCCGCTTGAGCGTACAGACTCTATTTCAGGGAGATGAGTGGTCAGATTGTCCCGAAGTGCTCAGCATCTTTGGTTTTGGCTGCAATAAAGTTTGACAAAGTGGTAGCGCTCATAGTGCTATTGCTCGCTCTCGCGTGGATCGAGCTGGAAAAGAGAGGTTTGCAATTATGAAGTATGTTCTCTCGCTGTCATGTATTGTCGCTTTACTCCTTATATTGACAGGTTGCGATGTAGGTGCCTCAAGTGCCTCTAGCTTCGGCAACGGTGGCTACTTCAGTGGCAATGGCTTAGACTCTAGCATGAAGCTCACGACACAATTGAAAAACTCTGACAATACTAGCTTGGTCAGTCAGGGACCGAATCCTGGTAACAGAACAAAAACCTCTGGTTGCCAAGTGCGGGGACCTTTACAGGATAGCGCTTGCACTCCAGGTGCTATTTTCCCTAATGTTACAAAAGAGCAGATCTGTCAGTCAAGCTATGCTAGTAGCGTGCGTAACGTGCCTCCTGGTGTCGTGAATCAGGTTTATGCCGAATACGGTATTAATAGCCATGCACCAGGTCAGTACGAGGTTGATCATTTGATTACTTTGGGGCTTGGTGGTTCAAATGATATTGCCAATCTCTGGCCGGAAGCGGCCTCGCCCAGGCCTGGTTTCCACGAAAAGGATCAGGTCGAGACCTACCTGCATAATCGGGTCTGCTCAGGTGCTGTTTCTCTACAGCAAGCACAGATTCAAATTGCTACTAACTGGCTTAATGTCTATAATCAGATGTCAAGCGGGATGTACTAATAGAAATCGGTACGGGTAATCTGTTTGTAGATAAAACGGAAGCTAGCACACCGAGAATAATCTGCCTCAGTGAGCGAAGATATATTTGTCGCTTACTGAGGCAGTGTAGTACTGGTTATTCTGCGAAGACCTGAAGATGACTATTGCTGTTTACTTGGCTAGCAAGAGGCCGTTCGAGCTCAGCAACAATTTCACGTCTACTAATGCGACTCTGACTTTGCCTTCCCTGAAGTTAGCTTATTTTTACATCTTCCAGAAAGTCATGCCGTGCGTTTCCATTTTCGCTTGCTATATCTGAGAGATCAATTAGAGGATTCGAATGCGCCAATATAGCAAGCGGGTTTACCATGCTTATTTCTACCTGATCGTAATATACCATGTTGATCTCTAGGAATACGCTGACGTTTATCGTCGATGCATTCCTCTTGAGGAACAGCATTGATAGCTGTATTGTCTTGACTAAGACGTAGTGTGTGTATATGGTAGAAAAAACCATTTTTCTTTAGTGAAGTAGGAGTAGAATTAAATATCTTTTTAATGTTATTTACTGATTGATCAGTTTTATGTGCTGTATTTGGAATAAAATCTGCGGCAGACATATTTTGCACTAAGTTGTAGCCTCCCGATGTCATCATTCCTCCTGCAATTGGTGATATCTTATCAGCATCTTCCCCTGCTATAATGCTTTCTCTCGTATTTACTACGACCATACGTCCAGGTGCAGTCTGACCAAGAAATATACCACTACCGTTATTTCTAGCCGCTTTATTATGATAAAGTGTACAGAAGATAAGCTTTGTGTTGAGTGTACTCCAGGAGAAAGATAAGCCACCACCAGATCCTCTAGTTATGTTATCTGAGAATATGCTATTGGTTGCAATGATTGTACTATCATTATCAGAGATGCCACCACCAAGATCATCAGCAGTATTATTTGAGAATACACTATCAACTATAGTAAGAGTACTATTCTCATAATTATGTATACCTCCACCAGAATTTTTGGCTCTATTGTTTAAGAAAACGCTATTTGCTATGGAGAGTTTACTATCGTCATTGACAATACCTCCGCCATCATAGTTAGCAGTATTATAAGAGAACATGGTGTTTGTGATTAGTGTAAGATTGCTGTTGGAATTCTCAATAGCGCCACCAGAACCGCTAGATCCATTATGCGATATAGTACTATTACTAATCTGAAGAGTACCATTATTATAGATTCCTCCGGCTCCCGAACCTGCGTTTATATTACGAGATATATCACTTTTGTTAATATTTAGAGAACCGCTATTATAAATTACCCCTGTATCGGAACCAAGAATCACATTATTTACTACATAGCAATTATTTAAGCTGAGATTCCCTTCATTAACAAGGAAGCTCAAAGTTCGTCTAGCTTTATTGCCCTTAAATACTAAGTTGCTAATGGTGACCGAGGCAGAAGAATCGATAATTATACTTGAGTCAGCGGCTCTACTAATGATGATGGGAAGCTTGTCGTCCAGACCTTGAATAAGCAGGTTGTACTGTATATGTATATCGCCCTTTGCCAAAACAATGGGTTGGTTTGCAAGACTTGGGTCGAAAGTGATCTTTCCATCTTGCGCAGCGTTTTGGATTGCCCAACGTAATGAACCAGGGCCAGAATTATTTGTATTGGTAACATAACCGGGTGTGGATTGCGAAAAGGCGAGCCACCCAGCAATTCCTGAAGATGTAATTATAAGAAGAAATACTAATATCCACCTTACAATAACGCGCACTCGCTCAATCTTGCTAGCATGCAGAAAAGTTTGCTCTTGCTTACTTACGCTCAAGATGTTGCGGGTGGCCCAGGTGCGGGCTTGTTTGAGCTGGCTGCCGCGGTAGAGGCGATCGGGTGGTTGGTTGTTTTGTTGCCATTGGGCGGCGTCCTCGCTGATCTTGCGTTGGAGGGGGAGGTCGTCGCGGGCGGCGCGCAGCCAGTCGGCGAGCTGGGGCCAGGCGCGGATGAGGGCTTCGTGGCTGACTTCTATGGTTGTTTGTCCTGTAAGCGGATAGGCGCTGCTGGTGAGCAGGCGGGCGGAGATGAAGGTGTCGATAATGGCCTGCATGCGGCGGGTCTGGTCGGGATTGGAGAAGGCGAGTTCGCTGAGGCTGGCGCGGCGGCGGGTGCTCTCTTCGGGCGCGCTGCCGGGTTCGAGCAGGCGCAGGAAGAGGATGCGAGCGAGTTCGCGCTGGTCGGCGGGCAAGCTTTCGTAGGTGGCCTGGGCGTAGCGGGCGAGCGCGCCGTTGACCTCGCCGATCTCTTTGTAGGCTTTGAGGGTGAGGCGGGAGCCCTGGCGGCGCTCGTAGAGCTGTTGCAGGGTGAATTGGAGTAGGGGAAGCGCGCCCGCCTGCCGCTGGACATCGAAGAGCAGGTCGCCGAGCAGATCGCCCTCGAAGCTGAGCTGGACGTCGGGCTGGGCGGCGGGTCGGGCGATGGCGGCGCGCAGCTCGGAACTCTGGAGGGGCAATAGGGGATACAGGCTAGGGGCGAGCAGGGCATAGAAGTCGGGATACTCCATGAGGCGGGAATAGAAGTCAGCGCGCAGGGTGAGCAGGATCAGCAGTGCGCCATCCGACGCGCTCGCCGCCGTGGACAGCAGATCCAGGAAGCGCCGACGCTCCTCCTCGCTCACCGTCTGCGTGAACAGTTCCTCAAACTGATCCACGAACAGCACCACACGCCTGCCCGACTCCTCCCGCCGCGTAAGCTGTCTTGCCAGCCGGTGCAGCCCGTCCGTACTATCATCTGTCAGGTCCTCGCGCAAGCGCCGAAAGCTCGCATCCGGAAAATGAGGACTCAGCGTATCCACCAACGCCTCAATCGGCCTGCTGCCCGGCACTATGCGCGACAGATAGAGCCATTCTTTACTCTCAGCATCCTCCTGCAAACGCGGCAGCAGTCCCGCCATCACCACACTCGACTTCCCCGACCCGCTCGCCCCAATCACCGTCAACAAGCGCCCCTTCCGCTCCTCCTTCTCATCTCGCTCCGAATCCAGCCTCCGAACGATTTCCGCGTGCAGATGTTCCACAAACGCCTCGCGTCCAAAGAAATCGGCCCGCTCCCGCGCCGTAAATGCCCGCAATCCTACATATGGATTGCGCGGCACCTCCGCCTGCTCGGTTAGCGCATCCAGTAGCGCCGTGATCGAACTCCGCTCCAAGAGCATCTCCATGATCGTCTTCACAGATTTCTTATAGCCGTGATCGGAGGAGTCGCGGGCGTTGATCCAGGCGAAGTTGAGGTTCTGGCGTGCTATCTCTGCGAGTTTGCGTTCTGTGTCGCTTTCGTCTTCGTTTTCATTTGGCCAGCGTGGGGTTGGGGGAGTTGGGAGCTGTGGTGGGAGTTGGGTGGTGCCCTCCCCGTGAACGGGGGATGTGAGCGATGAATCGGCACCTCTGAGAGGGGGAGTGGTGTGTGGTGGGAAGTTTGAGGTGGCTTGATCTTGCCAGATGGGGGGAGTTGGGAGCTGTAGTGGGAGTTGGGTGGTGCCCTCCCCATGAATGGGGTTTGTGAGCGATGAATCGGCACCTTTGAGGTGGGATGAGGTGGTGGATGAAGCTCCAGCCATTCTTATAAAGATGATGTGGCGTTGGTACAGCTCGGCCAGGCGAAGATGTTCGCGTACGATGAGTGAGGAGGGTGTGGAGTTGGAGGCGACGACGAGGAGGGCCATCGCGGCGCGGATCGCCTGCTGTCCATGCTCGTCCTCCGGAGGCGTTCCGGCTGGTCCATGCTGCTCATCCCAGACCAGCACGCCGCGCGCTTCTAGCTCTGCCCGCAGCCGCTCTCGACGGTCCGTATCGCTCTGTGCCGCCGAGAGAAAAACTCGCGGGCGCGTGACGGGCTGGATTAGCGGCCAGGCCGTCAGCAGCAGTCTCTGCGGAATGGCGAAGGCCACCCGAATTCCTGCCTGCCCGCCCACGCGTCCATCCGGATCATGTAGAGTCGCCACCACCATACCCACCACGCCCTCTAATTGCTCATCCCACACCGCTGCGCCGCTAAACCCCTGCGTTATCGGGACGCCCCCGCTCCGATTATCCTCAATCTGAATCCACCCATTTCCCTGCTCCGCCAGCAAGCGTCCGGTTGACCACGTTCCCTTGTCCGCGATGGCGGGGAAGCCGAATGCGCGGAAGTCGTGGCCCCATACATCTGTTGTGGGTGCGAAGGTGACAGGCTGCGTCCCCTCTGGTGCTGCATCTAACAACGCCAGCCCCACGATATCGCCACCGTTCCAATCCTCGTTGACTGGCTGCCATACGGTCACGTGTGCGCGTAGTCTGGGGGTGGATGGGAGTAGGGGGAAGTCGAGCAGAATTGGCTGGTTGGGGAGGGTGGGCGAGAATGGAGAAAGTCCCAGCGCCTCCGCCACCACGTGCGCGCAAGTAAAGACGTGCTGCGCATCCACCAGGAAGCCCGCCCCCACCACCGTCCCATCTGCTCGCAGGATACGGAGGGCTGAAGATGAAGCGGCTGGTGAAATCAAATTACGTCCTCCCTTAAGAAAGCGGCAAACAAGACCTTATTGGCGTGACGTGCAACACTACAATTTTCTTAGTATTGTAGTACTGAAAAGGTGAAGTGTCAAAAGAAGGGAGCTTGATCCCCACTATTTGCTATCTCCCGAAAGAGTAAACGGGAGGTGGGACGTTTTGTGTGACCTATCGTTGTGCAAGTGTAGTTCCTGCCGAGATTTTCCAGCAATGAGTTGCCTCTATTTGAGGAACAGGAGTGACATGGGATGGGCGAAGAGGGGTGGTTGCGTGGGGAGCTGGGAGGTGAGGTGGGCTTCACGGACGCCATTGACATGTGGTCCCTACCGGGACCCCCATCAATGAATTATTTCGATGGGAGGGAAACGGAGAAAATGGGGAATGCAGGAAAGATGAAACAGAATATCTCCTTTCATTTTTGACCGTGAAGCCATTGATACAATAATAACATAATCTTTGTGTTTTGCATTAATTGTATCTTTATCATTCACACAGGCAATTCATTGATGGGGGTCCCGGTAGGGACCACATGTCAATGGCGTCCGTGAAGCCCAGCCCACCTCTCAGTTTGCCGGGCAAATGCGAATGGTCCTTTACCTGCTTTCTGCCTCCGGACTCCTTAGCCATGATACGGATTGGATGCTACGCCGTCCGCCCGCGTGGCCGCATCACCCTTTCTCCGAGGCGCGCGACGAGCCCTCTTGGAGCGAACCTCGCTGAGTTGGCTAGCAGAGCGTTCTGGCGACCCGAGATTACTGATGGGCGACCCTGTTCCAGTGCCTGTAACGCCACCTGCACCACCTTCTCCGGCGTCTCCTTTGAGCCCACTGCCGCATCCTCCGTTCCCACCACGTTGAAGAAGTCTGTACTGGTCGCGCCTGGGCAGAGGGCTAACACGCGAATGCCCTTGCTGCGATACTCGCCCCACAACGCCTCGCTGAACGAGAGCACGAATGCCTTGCTCGCCCCGTAGACGGCCATGTAGGGAACGGGCTGGAAGGCGGCGGTGGAGGCGACGTTGATGATGGAACCGCTTCGCCGCGCGAGCATGGCAGGGAGGAAGCGATGAGTGAGGTCCACCACTGCGGCGACGTTGAGCATGATCTCCTGCTGCTCACGCCCGGCGTCGATGCTATCGAAGGGTCCGTGTGTGCCGAACCCTGCATTGTTGATTAGCATATCGATGGGGTAGCCGAGCCGCTGCGTGGTCGCAAAAAGTTCTTGTCCCGCTTCAGGACGGCTGAGATCGGCCGAAAGCACATCGGCACGAATGTTGTGCTGGGCGGCCAGGGTCGTCGCCAGGTCACGCAGCTTGTCCTCCGAGCGGGCAACGAGGATTAGATTTGTTCCCTGTGCCGCGAGTGCGCGGGCGAATGCGGCCCCGATGCCCGATGAGGCTCCGGTGATCAAAGCAGTTTTTCCGGTGTATGTAGTCATCATGAATCTCCTTTTAATCTATAGACAAACAAGTTCGTCAGAATTTTCTCTCTATCTGGTCACTGTCAAGATATAGATATGATATACTACTATCTGGACATTGTCAAGATCAAATCAGAGCGAGAATGTAGAGAAGGAATGGAAGATGGAGCAGCGGAATCAAAAGGGTCAGCGGGATCGGCAGTATCATCATGGAGATTTGCGGCGGGCGTTGTTGGATGCAGCTTTGCAGTTGGCGAGTGAGCGGGGGATTGCGGGTTTTACGCTGCGGGAGGTCGCGCGGCTGGCGGGGGTGAGCCATAATGCGCCGTATCATCATTTTGCCGATAAGGCTGCGCTGGTGGAGGCGCTGGCCATAGAGAATTTTGAGATTTTGGAGGTGGATCTGCGGCGGGCATATGGGGAGGCGAGCGGAACGACGCTGGATAAGCTGCTGGCCGAGGGCGTGGCCTATGTACACTTTGCCTTGCAGAATCCGGCCGCGTTCCGCCTGATGTTTCGACCGGAGCTGCATCAGCATGGACTGGATGCGGTGGGGATGGAGCGAGATGATCGTGTTGCGCAGGCGGGTGAGGCTGCTTACGAAGTTCTGTTTGACGGCATTCGCGAAGCGCAACGGGAAGGGCTGATTGAGGGAGAGCGGGATGTTCAGCTTCTGGCCCTTACCATGTGGTCAACCGTGCACGGGCTGGCGATTCTCCTTCTGGATAGTTCAGTTCAAAAGACGTTCCCCGCGCCTGTGGAGGATGAACGGTTGGTGAAGCATGTTGTGGAGGTGATGTCTGGTGGGCTCAGGAGACGCTGATCAGGCTTGCTCACCTGGCTTCGATTGGCTTACTTGCTCTGAATGATGACATACTGAGGGCAACATTTCAGGCGTGCCGGGATGCTATTGCACGTTAGCGTTTTGTTTTTTTAATCGTACTCGAATGAATATGCACTCTATCCATAATGAAGATAGATTGAGAAGGAGCAAGAAGAACGATGGCTGCAAGGAAATGGACTACGAATGATATGCCAGATTTGCAGGGATATCGGGTAGTGGTGACGGGGGCGAATAGTGGTCTTGGGTTGGAGACGACCAGGGCTCTGGCCGCGAAGGGGGCGCATGTGATTATGGCTAGCCGCAATCTAGATAGTGCTCGCAAGGCTGAGGCTACCGTTAAGTCGAGTGTACCTTCGGCCTCGCTTGAGGTGCGGCAGCTTGACCTGGCTTCGCGGGCCTCAATACGCGCCTTTGCATCTGACTTGTTAGGCGGACGGGAGAAGCTCAATTTGCTCTTCAATAATGCGGGCGTGATGGCGATTCCGCGCCGCGAGACGCAGGATGGCTTTGAGATGCAGTTTGGCACGAATTATCTGGGACACTTTGCCCTGACTGGTCTGCTTCTGCCGCTGCTGCTGGCAACTCCGAAGAGTCGAGTGATAACGACCACGAGTGGCGCGCGCCTGCTGGGCAAGATTCAGCTGGATGATTTGAATCGCACAAAGTCGTACTCGCGCTGGGAGGCGTATGGACAGAGCAAGCTGGCCAATCTGCTTTTCAGCGACGAGTTGCAGCGCCGCCTCGCCGCCGTCGGTGCTAACACAATCAGCGTAGCTGCACACCCTGGCTATGCCAATACCAATCTACAGAGCACGAGCGTGCAGGCCTCCGGCTCCGCCTTTGAGCGTATCGGCATGGGGTTTGGAGCCCTTGTTGCCCAGTCAGGCTATATGGGAACATTGCCACAACTTTACGCCGCTACTTCTCCCAATATTCAGGGTGGCGAACTGGTCGGACCTGGCGATCTGGGCAATATGCGCGGATATCCAAAGATCGATACGAATGCACGTAAAGAGTACGATCGGCCACTGGCTGCACGCCTCTGGGACGCCTCTGTCGCCCTGACGGACGTAGACTTTGCATCTCTTAATGAACTTCAGCAGAGCGCGGCAGACTAAATTTCCTTTTCTCTAAAAGCTGTCCTCTCGGCACCTTTGCCTGCTCAGATCAATTTCGTGGCTTCACGAAATTGATCATCTACATCACGACCATTGGAGCCTGGTTTTATAATTTCGTGACCTAAAATAAACGCTCTTGCTCATTAACCGAACGAGTGATCTTGCCGCGTTTCTCTTTGCGTCGATGTTCCTCAACCATCTTACGAATTGATGGCGCGGTAGGAAGGTCCTCTGGCATTGGACCATGAACAGCTTCAATCGTTTTCCGCACCTCGCTCCCGACGAAGTAGTGTTTCTGCATGGCGTTTTCCAGGCCCATTACTTGCTCGTCTATCAATCTTCCTTCGGTCAATACATTTTTGAAATCGATGGCGGCCAACTCTTCGCGGGTGATGTTATCTAAGTAGTCTTCACGCTCTGGAATATCTTTATGCTGTCTCAATCCCTGCATACTATGGTGATGCAAACCCAAATATCCCGCATCCACAAAGATGCCAAATGTTTTGGTATTAACGCCGGATAGAAATGCTGCTTCGGCGAGCTGTTTGTAGCTTTCACTCACCTCTAGACGTACTGCTAGACGCTTTTCTTGTTCCAATCTGGCTTGATGCATATCATAAAAGTCAGAGGTGAACGCGAAATAGTTTTGTGCAGCAGCGATTTGAGCCTTCTCAGGATCACCATTTTGAGCAATGAGTTTACAGGCCCGCTTGCTCAAAAGGTAATCCTTGACTTTCATCTTCGCTCCCTTGCCAGTAGCGATCTCCTTAGTGACATCACTAAAGTGATCGGTCAGCACTAGACCACCTTCTGTAGCAGACTTCTTCGCCTTTTTAATCACACGGTCAAAGTTCTGCCAATAGTCGTAGCCTAACAATGGCATAAGATCGCGGGCGCTCCAATATTCTACGCCATAGACATTTGTTTGCTTAATCGACTCAAAACGTGGTGACTGTGTTTGCATTTATTTCCTTTTCCCTTCCTTATTTTAATAATTCATGTGTTAATATTTTATCACGTATTGTCAATTATAAGGGATTAAATCTATTATTAGTCGTGGTATAATATCTTGTATCATAAAATAGAAGACGATCAATATGCATCTTTGCACATCTATTATTGTTAACCTATATGCTCATTAATAAATGATAGCGGAATGAAATGGGTATCTAAAAAATATGTGATCAATGCGCCTTGACAGACTAGTATTAAACGACTATACTCGTCACATACGAAATGTTTCGTATGTGACGAGTATAGTCGTTTATTGGTGGAGAAGACTATGGCTGGAGAGAGGAGATTAGGTCAGCGATCTGGATTGACTGTCGAGATCGAGATAAGCCTGGCTCATGAGTGTTTGATGGCGCTTTCTGTCTTTAGTGATCAAGCGAGGCGGGCTACTTATGAGGTAGGCCAGCCGTGGTTTGACGGTGTTCGTCAACTCGCTTCGGCTGATCTACTGGCGAGCATTGAGCAGTTCAACTTTCATACGAATCAGGCGTGGGAGCATCTTCTTAGTCTGGTTTACGATTGTCCTCATCCACGAGATGTTCTTACATTTCTGCGCTTTTTTGAGCAAACAGAGCCACTAGAGATCCGGCTGCACTTGCTGGGTTACTATGAGCGGGAACATCGACGGGTGACTCTACCTGATATCATTCTTCAGGCCGCACAGGGAGATCATGCGGCTCAAAAGGAGTTGCTCAAAATGTCGTTTCCCGGTGATGTCGATTGGCAGAGAACGCTGCGCTGGCTGCTCTCTCTTGATAGTGAAGCGACGAAGCGTATTCTGATAGACATTCTTCGAAGTTGGTACGAAGAGGTTTTTCGCCAGCAGGAATCCCAAATACTGCCCATCCTGATGCGCGATGCTGAGGCAAAGCGTCTGCTGGAAGCCAGTATGTCGGTGGAAGCATTGATTGAAACGGCTACCGGGTGGGAGTATGTGCCGGAGCCGGGCATTCGCCGGGTCGTGCTCATTCCTTCCTATATTCTGCGTCCCTGGAGTGCTGTGGGCGAACGCTCCGAGACGCGCATCTTCGGGTATCCCGTCGCGGACGAAAGCATTACATCAGATCGAGATATGCCGCCTGCTCGATTAGTGCGTCTTCTGAAGACTCTGGCTGATGAACGGCGCCTGCGTGTGATGAAGAAGCTGGCAACCGGCAGTTACACGATGCAAGAGATTGCGAACGAATTTGGTGTCGCGAAAACGACGATGCAGCACCATCTCACAGCCCTTCGCCAGGCTGGCATTGTTCGCGTAAACATGAACGATCATCGCTATAGCTTGCGCGAGGAGGCATTGGATGGTCTAGGTGAACTGTTGGAGGCATATGTGAAAGGGACGTAAAAGAGAGAGATCGCGTTTCCGCCTGGTAAGCAACTCGCGCGATCTCCACTCTACCATGTCGGCTCTACGCCATCTGGCTGCTTCCATTGTACTCGGCGGCGGTCGGATGGTCAATCAAACACGAGGAGGTTGACCATGAAAAAGCTTCTTTTGCAACAAGAAGAGCGAGTCAAGTCGCCGCTCTCTCGTCCTGCGTTCTTGCATCTATGGTTGGGGTTGATGCTTTCACGCATGGGTGATCAACTTACGACGGTGGCGCTCATCTGGTTTGTACTACAATTGACGAATTCGGGTGTTGCGGTTGGTCTTGTAGTGCTCTGCTTCCAGCTTCCGACCATACTCTCAGGTCCGCTCATAGGCGTCTTATTAGATCGCTATCAACCACGACTCGTGATGGCAGTAGACAATTTCGGCCGCGCCTGCATCATCGCGACAATTCCCTGCCTGTACCTGGTCGGTGCTCTACCGCTCTGGCTGCTCTATACACTCGCCCTCTGTGCAGGCGTGCTTTCACCTGCGACTGAAGTAGGCTTGCGGCTTATCATTCCCAGGATTGTTCCTGACGTTGAGCTTGAACGTGCCAATTCACTCTCCGCAATTAGCTGGGATTTTGCTACGTTAGTCGGCCCGGCAATCGTCGGCTTTCTCATCATTTTTCTGAAGGCACCCATTGTGCTTCTTATCGATGCACTGACCTTTCTATTGATGGGCACTATGGTACTGACACTTCCTGCTGTACAGAGAGTGAAGCGGAACTCAACTCAAGTCAACATGCATTCCAGGAACTTGCTCGGATTTGGCATCCTTTTTCGCATGAAACCGGTACTCTTGCTTACCATCCTGACACTGCTCTTTCTCCTCATGCAGGCGTTAATAGAGATTGTCATGCCGATGTACAGTCAAAAAGTACTCAGTTCGGGCTCAGCGGGATATGGCCTACTCATGACAGCTTTTAGCATCGGTTCTCTGCTTGCTCTTGCCTTTATCAGTCGGTTTTGGATGCAGAGCCGGAGCCCTGGTGTAATGCTTGCCTATCTTCTCCTGCTGAGCGGGCTAACGCTCGCTCCCCTGATCTTTATTCGTGCTCTGCCTCTTGCACTCCTGATCATGTGTGTTGCAGGACTAACCGTCGCACCCTACTACGTATTGGAACAATCGATTATCCAGCGTCTCGTCCCTGACCAGATTCGTGGTCAGATCTTTGGAGCTCGCAGTGCGCTGAATGCGACCGGCTATCCGCTTGGCAGCATGATTGGCGGTGTACTATCGGGCTTACTCGGTGTGCCGTTTGCACTTGGCACAGCCGTGCTACTCTGTCTGGCGATGGGAATAACATGCCTGGCATCTCCGCTGATACGGGAACTACACCAGAGTCCAGGAGAGCGGCCATCGTAGCCACGCTCCTCGGCCTCTGGCGAAGTCCTGGGATGAGATGGGCGCACAAACGTTACCTCTGTTTATGATCTAATGCTGTTGAGATATGCTGAATCAAATGCTCGCGAGAATTTCCAGGAAGATCTTTTCTTCGCGTGCAGGATCTTTGAGCGGAGTGACAGTGGCGACGATCTCGTCAACGCCGGCATCGTGCATGGCGTACAGGCGTTTGCGAATCGTGTCCTCGTCTCCATACAAGAAAAGTTCGTGGATCAACTCGTCGGTGAGCTTGCCATCGGGCGTGAGCGGATAGCCCGCCTCCGCGAACATCTTGGCGTATGTAGGGTAGGATGAGTAGACGGAGTATGCTTTCTGGGCGACTTCGCGTACGGTGGCAAAGTCTGAGGTGAGGAGGATGGGGGCGCTCACCATTAAGGGTGGCCTCGGACGCTTAGCCTGGCGAGCCCCTTCCTCCATCGCGGGGAGGGCGATCGAGCGGACATACGAGAGGGGCGACCAGATGAGCATTGCGCCGTCCGAAACCTCTCCGGCCAGGCGCAGCATGTTTTTGCGCAAGGCCGCCAGCACAATGGGGAAGCGTGGAGGAGAGATCGTAGGCGGAAGATCGGCGTGGACGGAATAATACTCTCCATCGAACGCAACATGGCCCTCCCAAAGGAGGCTACGCAGCACCGTGATATACTCGCGCAGATGAGCCACGGGTTTCCCAAACGGCAATCCATATTGCCCTTCGATCGCCGGCTGATGGCTTGCACCAACACCCAAGCGGAAGCGTTGAGGCGCAAACTCGGCTAGAACCAGCGCCTCATTGGCACGTGTCAGGGGATGACAAGGATAAGCGATGGATATGCCTGTGCCAAGTCCAATCTCACTGGTCTGAACTGCCGCGACTGTCACCGTGCTCATTCCGTCTGGCCCAACCGGCCACGAAGGAACCCAGGCCATCGGAACGCCCGCCGCCTCCGCGCGTTTAATGGCCGCGATTACCTGTTGAGCTGTTGGAGCAAAAATAGCCACGCCAACGGGAAATGTCGTAGTCATAGATAACTGATACCTTTCTCTTTTCACGCAGTACCGCTCTGTCAAACGTCGTCGCGGTCCTCTGCTTAGCGGGATCTTCTGCGAAGCAGAGGCACCGTATTCATCGCGCGCAGACCGGCTTGAGCCGGAGAAGTGCTGACCAACTTCCCCCGAAGCACTCACTGTCAGTACGTCGCACTCAGTCCTTCCTAAAAGCAGTATACGACAAAAAGAGAAAGGCACATCAAAAGAGCTTCTATCCTACCTGTCTTTATAAAAAGGGACGGGTACGGGGTTGCGCTCGACGAAGGGCCGTTGGTGCCAGTACGGATAGATAGTCGGGATCTCGCTGGCCTTGTCGAGCTTCTCGACCTGTTCAGCCGTAAGATTCCAGTCCACCGCGCCCAGATTGCTTTTAAGCTGCTCCTCATTGCGCGCGCCAACAATCACGCTCGCCACCGTAGGACGCTGAAGCAGCCAGTTCAGAGCGATCTGCGAGATCGACTTGCCCGTCTCCTCAGCGATGGCGTCGAGGGTGTCCACGATCTCGTACACCTTCTCGTCGGGGACGCGCGATCCTTCCGAGCCGATCTGCTGTACCCGAGTACCTTCGGCTGCGGGCTGGTTGCGGCGGATCTTGCCCGACAGCACACCCGAAGCCAGCGGACTCCAGACGATCGTGCCCACCTGCTGATCGATGGCGAGCGGCATAAGCTCCCACTCGTACTCGCGCCCGACCAGGGAGTAAAACGCCTGATGGGCTACGTAGCGCGTCCAGCCGTGAGCCTGCGCGGTGGCGAGCGACTTCATCAGGTGCCAGCCGGAGAAATTGGAGCACGCGATATAGCGAACCTTGCCGCTCTGCACCAGTGTGTCCAGTGCCCGCATCGTCTCCTCCACCGGCGTCAGCGCATCGAAGCCATGCATCGTATAAATATCGATATGGTCCGTATTCAACCGTCGCAAACTATCCTCGCACGACCGGATCAGCCGATAGCGCGAAGACCCCACCTCGTTCGGCCCATCGCCCATGCGAAACGTCGTCTTCGTCGAGATAAGCAACTCATCGCGCCGCCCCGCAATCGCCTTCCCCAAAATCTCTTCTGATAGACCTCGTGAGTAAGCATCCGCAGTATCAAACAGATTCACCCCCGCCTCCAAACAAATATCCACCAGCCGACTCGCCCCCGCCACATCCGTATTTCCCCACGCATTAAAAAAAGCATCTCCCCCACCAAACGTAGCCGTCCCAAAACTCAACGCCGAAACCTTCAAACCAGAGCCACCAAGCAGCCTATATTCCATCAGATTGTTCCTCTCTTCTACTAATTACAACAAAATATTATACTGCCAATTGCATTACCTCTCTCTGCGAAGCAGAGGCGCCAATTTATTGCGCGCAGACCCCGTTTACGGGGAGAAGTGCCGACCAGGCTCAACCGAAGCAAAAAAATCGGCAGCAGAGGTGCCAATTCATTGCGCGCAAGCCCCGTTCACGGCGAGAATCGCTGATCAAGTTCAATAAAGGCACTCAATGTCACCTTCACAAACCTCACTCAAGCGTGCAGACCACAATTCATCAGGGACGAGCCCCCAGTACTGTTCAAGTAAAGGAAAAACAGAGTGCGAACAGAGAGTTTTTCCTGATGAGAATGGCGGCGGGCTGGCCTACCGGGCACTGTGAACGTGGCCCCTACCTGAACACAACAATAAATTGTGCCTATCTCAGATCATATGAAAGTAGCACGAGTACACTGAGGATTAGTACTCCCCTGAACCTCTATACTACAATAAAAGTAGACTCATTGCCTATCTGTCAGTGGAAGCTTGGTCAAGCTTTAAAGGGACTTTCATAAGTGATGTTGGGTGGATTTCGGGGTGAACATGGGAAGCAGGCGAGGTGAACGGACGCGATAGAGCAAAGGGGCGAGCATGTCAGCAAGAGCCATCCAATCAAGTCCGTACACCCTCTTGCGCTAAAGGGCAGACTCAAAAGCGGGATGCCATGAAATTTGATAGAACATTACCCCTCGTGCTCTCGCTTCCCAGGCTCGCTCATTGCATTGCGTCCGTAATCTTTCCGCACTGTATAGCCTGCTCTGAAATCCACCCAACTTCACTTATGAGCGTCTCTTTGAAGTTCGACAGACGAGTTGGAGTAGTCTGTATGCCTTGCCAGCCTCTCAGCATCGCCCCGAAACCTGTCCATCTTGCTGTGCTTTAATGTACAATTATGTTTGAGGGAATAGTGACTTCGCCTGAGCCCAGGTTGATATGAAATTCGCTTCGTCCCAAATTTGTCTTTTTATTGTGGAAGGATCAATTGGTGATCGTGGAAATGGGGGAACATTGAGAGTGATGGGCTTGTTGGTCATTACCCTCCGGCTGAAGCCGGTCTGCGCGCAATGAATTGGCGCCTCTTCCCAGGCGGGTGGAGAGGGGTATGAAGGGAGAAAGTATTAGCTTCCCCCGTGGGTGGAGAGGGATATGGGAGGAGGGCAATTAGCTTGGAGTATATCCATTATTTGTTATCTTGGGTATAATATATTTAGGGCCATGCAAAACATTTCGCTATTCAAAGATAGCAGACGGACGGTGTAAGAGAAAAGGGTTATGGTGGGCGAAATTGTAGGGCATCTTATTTTCTATATCTCTGTACATGAGGCAAGTTCGTTGATGTTCACGTTAGACGGATTTTCGCGGTTGGGCTAGCATTTATGTATAGCATAGTTGTCGTGTCTATCGGTGGTGTGAATGTTTCTGGCTTTGCTTCTATCATTTGGGTTACAAATAGTACTACTGGAGAATCTGGGGTGGTAAAAAATTGAGGATTGCGAAATTATATGATACTTTAGTGATTAGGTGGGCTGGAGTAGGTAGACTTAAGAGCAGGCTATCCCCCTGGATAGGTGTCGCTTGTGGGAGCGGGCGACGATACCTTATTAAAATGCTGTTGAGATAAGAACGCGTGATCAGGGTTGGGCAATTGATTGGTGGGGGTGGGTAGGGGCCACGTTCACGGCGCCCGGTAAGCGAGCCCATCACCCATCTTGCCAGGCAAACCGAACAGTTCGCTCTCTGTTTTCTTTGGGAATTGATTGCGGGGTGGAGGTAGAAGCTACGTTTTGCTTTTTGCAGATGGGGCAGACGGCGTGCTAAAGCGCGGGTTCGCTCGCTAAAGCGGCGGGCTCTAGATGGCAGGACAACAATTGCGGGGAGTTGTTGCGACGTGGTATCTGGTACTGTGTAAAAACGATGAGTGCAAACAGTTCAATGAAGTAGTGGAACATTTTTTGTGGCATTCGGATCGAGGCGTCTATATATTTAGCAGGTCCGCTCTAGCAGGTCCATCTCTACCTCTATTTACTCGGGTCCGTCTAAGAAGGAGTGAGGGCTATGAATAGCAAGATTACCTATCACCAGCAGGTGACGTATTGTGGCAAGCCACGCTGCCGCCGGTGTCATGAGGGGATCGGGCATGGCCCGTACTGGTATGCCTATCAGACGATCGATGGACAGACGATTCGTACATATATAGGAAAGAATTTGCCAGCCGAGGCGCAGGCGTCTATGGAGACGATCTCTACTCCGCCCGTTAGCACCGCTACGCCCTCAACGCTCTCCACCCAGTCCTCATCTCCCCTCGCCCCTGCCTCTCCGCGTCCCGCCTCCCCGGTCGATCCTGGCTCGGCCGCCCTCAGCATCTCAACGCTAGGCCAATTCCGTCTCGAACGTCACAATCAGCAAGGCTCCCGTCGCAGCCGCCGCGATTCTATCGATACCAATTGGCAACAACGCCCCGTGCGCGCCCTGCTAGGCTATCTGCTCTGCTGCCCCGACCGCCGCGCTAGCCGCGAACAGATCCGCGCGGCCCTCTGGCTGGAAGAAGATGATACAGACGCGCGTGCACAGTTCAACAAGGCAGCCAATGCGCTGCGCAAGTTGCTCGGGCATCCAACGGTGGAGGAGGGACAGGAAGCGGCATCTCAATCACAGGGGACGGAGAGCTGGCTCTTTCAGATGGATAGTGAGGAACTTGCGCTGGCCCCGCAGGAGCGTATCTGGGTGGATGCCGATGCCTTTGATGTGTGCGGAAGACGTCTGCGCTCAGATCACACTCAGCATGGTGAGCAGCGCGAGCAGGCGTTGCGCGAGGCGATTGCGCTCTATCGCGGTGATTTCCTGGTCGAGGAGCGCGATGCGGAATGGGTGGTGGCCCGCCGTCAAGAACTGCGTCGGGACTGGATCGAGCTGCAACTTGAGATGGCGGATCTGTGTGTTCAGCGTGAGGATTTTGCGGCGACGATCCGGGTGCTTGATACGCTGCTGGCTAAAGATCCCACCAATGAGTCTGCGATCCAGCGGCTGGTGATCGTTCTGGCCCGCTCGCGCCGCCGCATCGAGGCGCTGCACGCCTATAAGCGTTTCGAGGAGGCGCTGCAACGCGAGTATAAAGCTGTGCCCGCCCCCGATACCCGCGCACTGTTCGATGCGATCCGCGAAGGACGCGAATTGCCCGTTCTGTCAAAGTCGTCTACTCCAGACGGCGAGCTTCCAGATGCTTCATCTGACACTGCAAGCACTTCTCCCCTCGATTCTGCCGCCGATACGTCCTCCTCATCACGTGTAGATGCGCGTGTGCGCCGCCTCTTCGCCTCGGCTCCCTCTCTTGAGAACAGTATGCGTCCTCACCAGAGCGCGCTGATTGGACGCGATTCTGAGCTGGGTCTGATGCAGAAGATGCTTTACGATGTGGAGAATCTAGCTGGCCGCTCGACGGGCAAGGGTCGTGCGCCCATTCCTCTGGACACGCAGCGCCGCCCGCATTTTCTGTTCTTGATGGGCGATTCCGGTATTGGCAAGACGCGTCTGGCCGAGGAGGTGAGCCGGGAGGCGCAGCAGCGTCGCTGGGCGGTAGTCTGGAGCCGTCTGTACGAGCAGGAGAGCGGTATTCCCTATCGCGCCTGGACTGAGGCTCTGCGCAAAATTCTCAATATGAATAGCAGCCTGTTAAACCCGGAAAGTGTGCAGCCGCTGGCGACGCTTCTACCTGAGCTGGCGGAGGTGATGCCGCAGATGCTGCGCGATAAGGCCGCACCTTCTTATATGGCGACACCTGAACAGGAGCGCCAGCGCTTGTGGGATGTGATTGTGGATCTGCTCAAGGAGGTGAGTGAGGCAACGTCTCTGCTGCTCGTGCTGGACGATATTCAGTGGGCCGATAGTAGCAGCCACGATCTGCTCGGCTACCTGGTGCGGCATCTGTATGGCTATCCGATTATGTTTGTGAGCACCTGCCGCGATAGTGCCCTGCCAACCGATCCTCATCATCCTCTGCGCGAATTGGTCTCGCATATGCAGCGCGAACGCAATATTCAGACTCTCAAGGTCGAGCCGCTGACCACCGAGCAGATCGAGCAACTGGTAACCAACTTCTCTCCTCTGCCGGAGGAGACGGTCAGGCACATTAAAGACTACGCGGCTGGCAACCCCCTTTTCGCTGAGGAGATGGCGCGCACAACTCCACCCAGTCTACCACGCACGGTGACGGATGCTATGGGCTATCGTATGAAGCGACTGAGCTCCGATTGTCGCAATCTGCTGGGCCGCGCGGCCGTGCTGGGTGGCTCCTTCGAGTTTCCCCTGATCTGCGCTATGGAGTCCAGAGGCGATCTGGATGACGAGGACACGGTTCTGACACTACTGGAAGAGGCGCTGCAAGAGGGCGTGCTGACCGACGAGGGTTCGGGGACGCGCGTGACCTATCACTTCTGGCATCCGCTCATGGTCAACTATCTCTATAATGATCTCTCGACGGTCAGGCGCGCACGCCTGCATCAACGGGCTGCCGATGCGTTTCTTAGCACCTATCATGGACGCGAGGAGTCGGTGGCGGCGACGGTGACGGATCATCTGGAGAAAGCTGGAGCCGCGCCCGCCCGCATCGCGCACTACGCCGAGCTGGCTGGCAACAACGCGTACATGGTCTCGGCCTATTCGGAGGCTGCATATTATTATCAGCGCGCCGCCAGCTATCTACAGCACTCGCTCGCACCCGACTCTCAGTTGCAGCTTATCTCTCTGCTTGAGCGCCTCGCCGAGTGTACGCGCATCCGTGGTCACTATCCCGAGGCGCGCCAGCTCTATGAACGCGTCCTCGATCTGCGCCGCCAGAATCAGGCCCTGACGACCGATTCGCAGCAGGAGGCGCAGGTGCAGGCCCTGCTCTGGGACGAGATCGCCTGGACGTGGCGCTACACCGGCAATATTGCCCGCGCCTGGGAGTGCTTCCAGGAAGGTGAGCATATCCTGCGCGTGGCTGGCGTGGTTGGAGGTCCCGCCTGGGGGCGGCTGTATTATACGCAGAGCAATCTCTATCAGGCCGAGGGCCATTATGATCAAGCGCTGAGCAGTGCCGAGGCCGCGCTCGTCTTGCTGGAGGCTCAGCAGACGTATCAGAAGCAGGCCAGCCCGCTTGCCCAGACTAGCCGCTCGTCCTGCAAAGGGCTGATCCAGCGTACTCTGGAGGGCGATCCCGTCAACCTGGGGCGGACGTATCGCCACATGGGCAGTATCGCCGTCGCGATGGGGCAGCTCAGCCAGGCCCTCGCCCATCAGCGCAAAGCTCTGGCCCTCTATGAGCAGTACGACGAGATGCGCCAGATCGCCCACGTGAGTTCGAATATCGGTCACATCTATCTCAAGAAGGCTGAGTATGTACAGGCCCAGGCTGCCCTACGCCGCTCGCTCAACCTCGCCGAGCACATTAACGACGATCCGCTCATCTCGCTCATCTATTACAATCAGGCCGAACTCGCCGCCGCCACCGGCAATCTTGAGGAGGCCGAAAGGCTCTATCGTAGTGCCCTCGATCTCGAAGAGCGCTTTCAGGACCTGGAGTATATCAGCAAATGGAACTCCGGCCTGGCCGCCATCGTTCAGGAGCGCGGAAAGCTCAGCGAGGCCGTTCAGTGCATCAAACGAGCTTTACATACTGGGCGCAAGATGCACAATGATCCCTGTATTGGTCAAGCGCTCGTCGCGCTCGGCAATCTGCGCATCACTCAGGCCCTCTCGTTGGGATGTACCGGTCAGCCCCAGCGCCGCCTGCTTGCCCATGCCCAGATGGATATCCAACGCGCCCTCGCCCTGAGCAGCCTGGACGTAGAAACCCGTCTGCGCGGCCAGCTTGCCCATGCCCACATCGCCCTCGTCCTCAACGACCGCACGGCTGCATTCAGCGCCCTCGAACAGGTCATTGCCGAAGCCCAGCGCTACGAGCTTGCCCAGATCGTCGCCCGCGCCCTCCAACTTCAGGCCAGTGCCTGAAAAGGTTAAAATCTAGAGGCCGCTGCCTCAGCACGCGAACCCGCGCTTTAGCACGATGTAGGCTCTCGATGGGGGCTTACGCCGTGCTAATGGCGTTTGCTTTTTGAATCCGGCCACGCCCTAGAGCCTGCTGATTGGATCAGCCAAATCCACGCTTCAGCACTGCATACATCTGGGCGGATGCATGAGCACACGAACCTTTGCGAATAGCGTTTGTGTATTCAATCTGGTATACAATGTGCTGCTTTTTTACCAGATTGAATAAGAAAAGTTCATAAGCGCGGATTCGCGTGCTGAAGCAGCGGGCTCTAAGGAAAGAGAAATGATATCATCAGGTGAAATCGTTCGTGAAGGATGCGCGCTTCACTTCTGGCTCGCTGGACCTGTAGAGCGCCCACTGGTTGTCTTTATACATGCGGCTGGCATTGATCATCGAGAATGGGAAGACACTCTGGCGGTGGTTGCTCAGGAATTTCGTGTTTTGTACTGGGATGTGCGTGGACAGGGAAAATCACGTCCCTCGGGCAGCCCATTTACGCTTGCTCGCGCGACCGACGACTTATTGGCCTTGCTGAAGAGTCTCAATGTTGATCAAGTCATGCTCGTCGGCCATTCGATGGGTGGTAATATTGCTCAAGAAGTTCTCTTTCGCGCTCCTCGATTGGCGCGGGCAGCCGTTCTTCTGGGATGTACCTGTAACACTCAAAGGCTTTCCTTCTGGGAAAAATGGCAAGCGCGTCTGGGCGCTCCACTGCTGAATTTGTACCCCTACGACCTTCTCCGTCGCCAAAGTGCCGACATTAGTACAGATCGTCCCGAAGTTCGTGCGTATCTCTATGAAGCATTTGGACAGATGAGTAAAGCTGAATTTTCGGCAGTCATTCTCGAACTACTGAAGGGCCTTCACGAAGAACCTGGATATCAGATTCCAGTTCCTTTTCTCCTGCTTCATGGAGAGCATGATCGAACCGGTAATATTCGTAAAATAGCACCTGCCTGGGCGCGTGAAGAGCCACGCTGTGAATATATTGTTATTCCTCATGCCGGTCATATGGCAAATATGGACAATCCACCCGTCTTTAATCAACTACTTCTGGATTTTCTCCGTCGCCATTAGAGTATCAAGTCGATTGCGAGCGGAAGCGAGGTACGCGCCCATCCTGTCAAGTCATCACTCTCACGAGGAGCATATTTATCATAGACGAGTTGACGCGCTAAGGTGTCTTCCTCTGTACTAGTAATGAAACGTGCCTTGCCAGCAAACTGCGTCGTATTGCTTCTTACCTGTACCTCGGAGGAATGGCGCGCATTCTTGATCCAGTGACACTCCGCACGCCCCGAAGGGACGGCAGCTTCTTCCGCTCCTCGGTAGTCGGCCTTCTGAGTATGCGTCTCGTAGAGACTACTCGCTGAAGAGCCGTAGTTGGGTAGGAATAGATGGGGGAGGCTCGTCCATCCAGAGCGTTCCCTCGTGGGCGGTGCCATGCCCCTGATCATCTGCGTGCCCAGATGGAGAGATAGATGGTCCCTCGTCCCGTCTTGCACCTCACGACCCAGGGTCCGCACCTTGACCCAACTCCAACAGGTTCCCGTCCAGACTTTGAGCACAATAGAGGACTTGGTTCGCTCTTTCCACTGTCCTCGATAAAACGGAGCTGCCTTCTTCCAGGTGCGAGGAGGAACGGGTGGACGAGCGGGGTAGGTCTTGCCTTTGGCTTCCGCCTTTGCCTTGCGGGCCTTCCACGTTTTGAAATAAGCAAAGAAGGAGCGCGCAGAGCCAAGCGCCGCATTGATCGCCGCACGTCGAAACAGGACAGGAATATCGTCCGCGATGGCCTGCAAAGGCATGATGGGATCGGGATGCTTTCGTGTGGAATGGGTGAGTGTTTCCAACGTGATGAGGGCATCCTGATTGGAGAGATCGAGCACTGTCTCATGCGTGTTGATCACCTCAAAGTAAAAAGCCACCACCTGATTAAACAAGGTCTGGTTGCTAGCAAACCAGTCGCGATGGTTCGGCTGATACTGAAGCGCCTGTTTGATGGTGGTTGTAGCCTTCGCCACGATCTTGATCCCTTTCTCGGTGCAACGTCTTCCTCTCTACAGTATAAGACAGCAATGCAACAAGCAAGGGCTACAGCCAGGGGAAAACTCGTCTGACCGCTTGGGTTCAAACCACAACGGCTTACGGCTGGTTATATCTGTCAGCGTTCAAATCTCCTTGTTTTCTTGCTTCCTGCAACAACGCCATGCCAAGAGTGAGGCGGTATCGTTGGAAAAGCTTGCGAATTAAAGATATGGTATACTCTCATCAAAAATGGGTCTACCTGTCGTGAAGACCGGACTCTTGTTTTGTCATAAGCACTATGGATCGTTCTATAACGAGAAGGGAGGCTGGTTATTGGGACCAGATGTTTATGCTGGCAGTACGCGTATCACGATAGCAGTAATATTGTCTGCTCCGCCCTGAGCGTTGGCGTATTCCAGTAGTTGTATTACGCTTTCTTGCGGACTGAAGCTTTCCACGATGCGTAAAATATCGATATCGGTCATCATGCCGGAAAGCCCGTCGCTGCAGAGTACCAGCGCATCGCCCTCTTCCAACTGCTCGGCGAAAATATCCACGTCTACGTCGGGGAAGGGACCCAGTGAGCGTGTAATGACGTTGCGCATCTCATGTGTGCGCGCCTCCTCCCCGCTCAAATTCCCCATCTGTATCTGCTCCATTACCCACGAATGATCCTGTGTCACCTGCTTGACCATGCCACGCCGTACAAGATAGGCCCGGCTATCCCCCACGTTTGCAACAAAAGCTGTGGTGTCGCGCAGAACAGCCGTCACACACGTCGTCCCCATTCCATTCTGCTGCTGATTCTCTCGCGCGCTCTCATAGATGGCAAGATTGGCATACCTGATCGCGCTCACCAGATTCGCTGGCACATCTGGATCGGTATTCTGATAATACAAATTACAGACGGTACTGACCGCGATCTCACTTGCCACTTCGCCTGCCGCGTGCCCACCCATGCCATCCGCCACTATGAAGAGCGCTCCCTTTCTTGCTAGCAGTTGCTCGTCCTTTGGTATAATATAGGCGACATTGTCTTCGTTGTGCTGGCGTTTGCGCCCGACATCAGTGCGCTGTGCCACGACAAGGCGGAGGGGCTTACTACTCCCGGTGGCAGCATTCGTTTTATCTGTATTTCTTTGAAAAAACTGCTTAAGACGCGAACCGGTCGTCTTGCTCTCGTCGCCATAATTCGTGTTGGATAGGCTATGAATGGGTTGAGTTGAGTATAGGTCCATTTACGCTTCTCCACGTCCAATTAGTAGTCGTGAGGGCCACTTCCTCGCGCCCTCGCATTAATAGAGCTCTCTCTCCTACTGGCTGTTCCACAATCTGCACCGTCTATGCACCCCAGTAGCTACACCTATAAGCATAACATAAAAGGGACAGCAAGCAAACTACCAGCCATTCCACATAGTACGGAAGTTTCCGCGCACTCTTCTGTAACTCCTCTAGAGACGCTTTTTATTTTATGAGCTTAATAGGTAGCCTTCTATTTCGTCAAGGCGATAGCTATTTTGTATAGAGAGATGTCTATTTAATTCTTGAGTGTCTCTGTCATCTTTCAACGATGATGGTGAGGGATTGTCGTTATGCGGGTAGACCTGCGAGTTGTGCGGTGTATGGGTCGAGGCGAGCGCTCGCGAGTGCGATCAGGTTGGTGTCGAGTATTTCTTTTTGCGTTATGTGTATACCTCGCAGGTCGACGAAGGCGAAGGATGTGTTGGTGAGCACGGCATCGTGTACATTCGCTTGTTGCAGGATGGCACGTGTAAAATTGGTGTTGCGTAAGAGGCTGCCTTCGAGTAGAGCACCACTCAGATTTGCCTCGCTCAGGTTGCAGCGGCTCAGGTCAGCTTTGCGCAGATTAGCGTGTATAAGATTGGCTTTGTAGAGGGTGGCTTGCAGAAGCTTTGCACCTTCGAGGTTGGCGTTAAATAAATACACTCGACTCATGTTCGCACCACTGAGATTGGCAAGGCGCAGATCGGCCTCGACCATGTTGGTACCAATCAAGCTTGCCTCACAGATATAGGCAGATAGAAGAATGCTCTTGCTGAAGTTGGCGGAGTTTAAGTTGACCCGGGCCAGGTTGGCACTACTAAAATTGGCCTGGCGTGCATCAGCGTTTTTGAGAACCGCTCCGGTGAGATTAGCGTTGCTCAACATAGTTCCTGTCATAACTGTTTGACAGAGGTTGGCCCGGCTTAAGTCGGCACCACTCAAGTTCGCGCCACTGAGATTCGCACCGGTGAGGTCTGCGCCGCTGAGATCGGCCTGACTCAGGTCCACGCCGAGTAGATTGGCTTGAATTAAGTAAGCGCCCTTCAAGTTCGCGCCGCTGAGATTGACGCCACCCAGGTCGGTTTCGCGGAGATCCGCTCTACTCAGATTCGCGCCCAGCAAGTCCGCCCCCACGAGGTTTACACCCGTCATAGTCGCCTTGCTGAGATTCGCCTTGATCAGATTCGTCCCGCTCATATTGGCCCTGTGCAGATATGCTCCACAGAGATAAGCGTCTCGTAGATCGGCATCTGAGAAGTCGGCTTCATGCATATCTCCACCGCTTAGATCGACTCCGCGCAGATCTACCCTTGTGAGGTCAGCCTGCTCAAGATGCGGAACACGCCCTTCCCTCTGAGCTCGCTCTACTTCGCGCAAAGCATCCTGTCGTGCATATCCGCGTACTGACATCTCTATCTCCTATGTATGCATTCTCTCTGTTTATCGTGTAACGCATCGACACTTCTATATGTAAGCGTAGCATATACAGAATACTACGCGAGCCACTTCCCTTCCAATAATTTGCGCATTTTCTACATTTTTTAGCCTATTTGTACTAGCCTCCTTGCCTGGCGTGTGCATCCAGGCTACAGTATGCATGGAAGCCTTTTATCTAAGCTCATTATGAAGAGGGACGAATAATGGCAACTGTTCACTGGCAAATGGTAGCGGTTTTCCTGGCTATCCTTGTTCCTGCTACAATTCTTGGTTTTACGGCTGGGCGCTGGCGCTCCAGCAATTTGAATCGTCTGCAAGAGTGGGGCCTGGCTGGAAGGCGCTTTGGCCCCCTCATTTCCTGGTTTTTGCTCTCTAGTGATATTTACACAGCTTTCGCGTTTGTCGCCGTTCCTGGCCTTATTTTTGGTGCTGGTGCATTAGGCTTTTACTCGATTCCCTTTGCTACTCTCATCTACCCACTTGCGTTTATCTTTCTACCTCGCTTGTGGACTGTTGCCCGTCACCGTGGCTATATTACTGTAGCGGATTTCATACATGAGCGCTTTGATAGTAAAACGTTAGCTTTAGCTATTGCGCTTACGGGCATACTAGCCACGATGCCTTACATGGCCGTCCAGCTCGTCGGTATGCAGGTAACACTCTCTCAGATGGGTATTCCTGTTGAAACGGCGCTTTTTATAGCTTTTGGCGTATTAGCCCTCTATACCTACTTTAGTGGCTTGCGTGCTCCAGCTATGCTTGCTATAGTGAAAGATGTGATGATTATACTGGTTGTGCTTGTTGCTTTTATCTACATTCCAACGCGATTGGGCGGTTTTGAGCACATCTTTGCGTCTGTTCATCAAAAAGCTATACAGCATCCTCAGACTTTTCACGAAACCCTATCTCCTGCACAGTATAGCTCGTATGCAACTCTGGCTCTAGGCTCTGCGCTAGCATTATTCTTATATCCACATAATCTGACGGGCGTTCTTAGTACAAATAGTCGAAATGGCATAAAGCGCATTCTGCCTGTTCTCCCAATATATACGGTCATGCTGGCCTTGATAGCCTTGTGCGGCTATATGGCGATTGCAGCTCATATCCAGCCGCAATCTGCTGATCAAGCCCTGCCGGCTCTCTTTGCGAAGATGTTTCCTGAGTGGTTTGCTGGTTTCGCCTTTGCGGCGCTTGCTATTGGTGCCCTGGTGCCTGCGGCAATCATGTCAATCGGAGCAGCTAATCTGTTTACACGCAATATTTACCGTGCGTATTTCCGCCCCTCATGTAAAGAGCGTGAGGAGTCGAATGTTGCGAAAATCACTTCATTGCTTATCAAAGTTGGTGCCTTTGCGTTCGTCGCGCTGCTGCCAAAGACCTTTTCTATTAATCTTCAACTCCTGGGTGGCCTGTGGATTCTGCAGACGTTACCCGCTGTCTTCCTGGGCCTGTACACGACCTGGTTTCATCGCCATGCATTGTTGATAGGCTGGCTGGTTGGTATGGTCGTTGGCACGTGGATAAGTGTTTCGCAAGGCTTTGCTTCTGTCTATCCACTCGCGCTCGGCAGCTTTGCTTTCCCTGTCTACATCGGCCTGATTGCCCTTGTCGTGAACCTGTTTACAAGCAGCGCTCTAACTCTGATCTTTGATGCTGCTGGTATTGCGCGCGGGCAGGAAGTGACGACACCACAAGATTTTGAGGAGCAGCCAACCTTCTCTCTCCAGACAGCACTTCAGAATACTCGATCTGTTCCTGAAGATGTGCCGCAAGTGCTGCAAGGAAGTCCGCTCCAGGCAGCCCAGACTTCGATACACTTGCGAGAGAAAAGTGTCAGGTAGCAGAGCTGTCCTCTACGCTTTTTAGTGATCTTGCGCAGCTTCGCTGCCTGAAACTGTTCTTAGAGGTGTTTTTACATCTTTTTCATTTTCATGATTTTTTGTGCATTGCACAAAAAATCATGAAAAATGAAAAAGATGTAAAAACACCTCTAAGAACAAGGGCACGCCGAAGGCGTGCACATGGGGCGGAAAGCGAAGGGCGTCCAACGCTCTCTGTGCTACCTCTGCGAAGAGCCTGAAGATTGAACACGTATCACGGCGGCCCGTTCTAGATCGCGCAGGAGTTGCAGCACCTCATCCTGACTCCGTGTAGATAAAGCTATTAGCTCTTCAACACTGCGTCGGCCGTTGATGAGCAAGAAGAGCTGGCGGTGGGCGCGGGAGAGCTGCATATTCTCGATGACCTGGAGCGAGGCACTGAATTGGCGGGTCTGAGATGGCTTCGTTTGTAGCAATATACTTCTAGAAGAGACTGGCTCCTGCTGGCTTCTGTTCCCTTTTTCATTTTGTGAGAAGTCAGAGGGAGTATCGGACCTGCGGCGAAGCGGAGAGCTTCCTGATGGATAAGAACTCATCTGTCCAGGTGGCAATGCAGGTGGAGGAGGCGGTGTTGGGGATAGAGATGTTTTCACTTCCTGCCCATCAGTAGAGATGAAAGAGATCAGACAACTGCCCCAGGTACATAGTTCATTGAAAGCCTGCGTACCTGTTCTGGAACCCAGCGTAGCTTCGGAGACATGCCCTTGCTTGAAGCGAACACGCCCCTCTTCCTGTGTATTTCCGCTTCCTCGTTTTACAATCAGGAGCCCTGTTCGACGCCCACGTTGAATAGCCTGAATGTATCGAACAAGACTATCTGTGCTCATCTCCTCGTTGGACATGGGCATTCCTCTCTTCCCTGTCTCGACTATAATCTTTCTGTAACTATTTGAAATAGACTTTAGATTGACCCGTAGATTATTTTTATAGAGATGGTATCAGGAGGAGATATAAATGTGTCTAAAACCCGAACTCAGCATATCACAGAATGCAAAGACGTGGAATAGAATAGAGGAATATAGGAATTTAGTAACCGAGGCGTCCCCTCATTAGCCGCTACGCGAACCATGTTTGCATCGCCTTATCATGTCCGCTCAGAAATTGACTCTCAGAAGTCTTGACAGTTTGTTATAAGTGCGCTTATAATAAACTAGTTGCTAGAACAGTATTGGTAAAGCAAGCGAAAGGAGTCGGGATATGAAAGAGGTTCGCTATTGGGTTGGCGTTGTCTCGCAGGACCATGTTGAGCGAGGAGTTGAGGGCGGCTTTGCACAGTTGTGTCATGGGAAGGCCGCGCCACTCAAGCGGATGCAGCCGGGCGATTGGCTGGTTTATTACTCGCCGCGTACAAGCTTTCAGGATGGTGAGCCCTGTCAAGCATTCACGGCTATTGGACGTGTGAAGGACGAGGAGCCGTACGAGTTTGCGATGTCGGCGGACTTTGTGCCTTTCCGCCGCGACATAGACTTTGTGCCCTGTACCGTGGCCTCTATTCATCCCTTGCTAGATCAATTATCGTTTATCACCGATAAGCGGCACTGGGGCTATCTCTTCCGACGAGGACACTTTGCGATTCCGCGGACCGACTTCGAGCGGATCATGGCGGCGATGGGCGTAGAAACGAGCCTGCCGAAAGATGTGGAGAGTGCAGCTAATGCATAACTCAATCTATGAGGAGGCCGACCAGAGCCCTGGTTTTCTGCTCTGGCAGGTGACCAATCTCTGGCAAAAGAGGCAGCGGGCGGCCCTGGAGCCACTCGACCTGACGCACGTGCAGTTTGTGCTGCTAGCTGGCCTGGGCTGGCTGGCGCGCACATCTCCCGCCGTCACCCAGGTCCAGCTCGCCCATCACGCACGTACCGATGTGATGATGACCTCGGAAGTAGTGCGCACACTGGAGAAAAAAGGGCTTATTCAGCGTACACCTCATCCGGTTGATACACGTGCGAAATGCCTGGTCCTCACTCCTCTTGGAGAGAATAGGCTCCAACAAGCCATCCAGATCGCCGAGGCCGTAGACCGCTCTTTTTTCGCTGCCCTTGCGGAGGATCAATCTCACTTCGTCGCCGAATTGCGTTCCCTGCTGAACTCTGACTAGTATTCTAGCTCACTTTCTTTTCCTGAGAGAGTGTTTGATCCCCATCACGATGAGCTTCTCTCCTCATCTGCGCGTCCGCACGCCTGCGGCCTGCACACTTTTTTATTTCGTATGCTTTTTGTACACCATTCGAGCTTAGCCCAAATGATGTACAAAAAGCATACGAAATAAAAAGAATCGTTTCGAGCAGCGAAGCTGCGTAAAATCATCAGCTAAGAACGTGATGGCGATGGGAATCAAACACTCTCTGGGGAAGATCGATTAAAGTGGATTAATCTACCAGCAGCATGTTTGCGTCCTTTTGGACACTCGCTCGTCTATATCCATGACGAAGCAGCGAGTGTTCGTGAGGAGGAAAAAGGATGCTGATGACCACTGAACGTGCCTGGGACACATTTCATATTCAGCTCAAGCACTTCATTCTCAAATATATACATGATGAAGTCGTCGCGGAAGATATTCTACAGGATGTCTTTCTAAAGATTCATATACATATTTTGACACTGAAAGATGAGAAAAAACTGCAATCCTGGCTCTACCAAATTGCGCGCCATACGATTTATGATCACTACCGCATTCAGAAAGATAGTGTAGTCCTTCCAGACGCGTTTGATATTCCCGAAGAACCTACTCAAGAAGATGTGGAGGAGACGCTTCTTCCTTGCATTCAAGACATGGTTGAACAGCTTCCTGAGCCTTATCGTGAAGCAATCATCCTGACCGAATATACTGGCCTTTCGCAAAAACAACTGGCGGAACAGCAGAATCTTTCGCTTTCTGGGGCGAAATCGCGCGTGCAGCGTGGCAGGGCGAAACTCAAGCAGATGGTACTCGAATGCTGCCATTTTGTGCTGGACCGTAGAGGAAATGTGATCGAGTATCATCCCAGGAACGAATGTTGCCTGATGTGCGGCTGTCGTACTTTACACACGAGTTGTGAGAGGTAAAATAGTATGAAACAAAGAGTACTCTTTATCTGTACACATAATTCAGCCCGTTCGCAGATGGCCGAGGGCCTTCTGCGTCATCGTGCGGGCGATCGCTTTGAGGCATTTAGTGCTGGTACTGAGGCCACACAAGTACGTCCGCTGGCTATTAAAGCAATGTCTGAACTGGATATTGATATCTCAGGTCAGACATCCAAAACGTTAGAGCGTTATCTGAACGAGCCGTTTGCCCTGGTCATCACCGTCTGCGATACTGCTGCTGAAGCCTGCCCCGTCTTTCCTGGTGCGGTCCAGCGCCTGCACTGGTCATTCGAAGATCCAGCGAAGGCGACCGGCAGTGAGGACGAGCAATTGGCCGTCTATCGACGTGTGCGCGACGAGATTCGTGTTCACATTAAGCGTGAATTTTTAGAGGAGAGCTGCTAACCATCCGTTTCGCTCCTTGATACCTTTGAGTCTGAGAAGGAGAGCCTGTCCTCTGGAGTCAAGGAGAACACTAGTGTAGTGCGCAGCTCACCTAGATGTGTGAGAGCGTGGTTGCGCAGCCGTCCTTCCTGGACAAACCCCAGCCGACGTGCTACCGCTGCGCTGCGCTCGTTGCGCTCATTGCAACGAATTTCCACTCGGTTGGCTTGCAGATGTGTAAAAGCATAATCTACAAGCAGTTTGACTGCTTCCGTAATGTAGCCCCGACTCGTTGCGGAAGAGCGTACCCAGTATCCTATCTCAAAATAGCCAGACTCCCAACTATGGGGTCGAAGACTGCTGCTCCCTACATACCGGTGCGTAGCACTCTCCCAAAGACCAACAGAGAGAAATTCGCGGAGCATCCATTGAGCCATCCAGCGAATGATTAAATCTCTGCTCTCCTCGACAGTTTGGTGACTATCGGCAAAAGGCTCCCACGGTCGTAGGTGATCACGGGACTCTACGACGGCTTCAAAGAGCGACTGCGCATCGTACTCTTGATAGGGGCGAACAAGCACGCGTTCTCCTCGCAATTCTTTAAATAATGGAATAAGTGTTCGATATTTTTCAGGTATCATCTTGTTCGCCTTTCTTATACGCTTAATGAATACTTTACTGTTTAGCTCAGATGAAGTGGACTATGCCAGAGCAGTACCCTTTTCAAAAAGGACTTCTTACAACATTATCAATAGTATAAATTTCTTGTGAGTTGATGTCTTGTATGCGTCCTTTTCCCCGGCTTTGAGTCTATAAAGATGAACGAGAGGGAGCGAAAACCTTCTTAACATAGCGAAAGGATCATAATAATGACAACCCAACCCACACGTGATGAGCAATTGCGCACCCTTGTACAGGAGCGCTATACTCGAAGCGTTCAGCAGGTAAACGTACTGCCAGCGTCTTCACGGCAAGGTGGCTGCTGTGATAGTAACTGCTGTGCACCCACTTCAGCCACACAGAGCGATCCGATCACCAGCAATCTCTACGATGCTACAGAGCTTGACGGCCTTCCCATTGCCGCCGCCCTGGCATCGCGTGGTTGCGGCAATCCGACAGCGCTAGCTGAATTGCGTCCAGGCGAAAAGGTGCTTGACCTGGGCAGTGGTGGTGGCATCGATGTCCTGCTCTCCGCTCGCCGCGTCGGGCCAGGCGGATTTGCCTATGGCCTCGACATGACTGATGCCATGCTCGAAGTTGCCGAGCGCAATCGTGCAGAAGCGGGCGTCGAAAACGTCCAGTTTCTCAAGGGCATCATCGAAGACATCCCGCTGCCCGCCCAGAGCGTCGATGTCATCATCTCCAACTGCGTCATCAATCTCTCCGCCGACAAGAGTCAGGTTTTACAGGAAGCCTACCGAGTCCTGACACCAGGCGGACGCTTTGCCGTATCCGACATCGTCATTCAAGGTCACCTTCCTCCAGTCATCCAAAAAGACATGGAAGCGTGGGCTGGCTGTATCGCAGGCGCTTTAGAGGAAGAGACTTATCGCCGCTTACTAACAGAGGCAGGCTTCACCGCTATCGAGATCGAAGTCACCCGCCGTTATAGCGTCCAGGACGTAGCAGAAAGCGGAGCAAGCGCTTCTCTTGCCACTCTCACCCAGGCCGAGCGCAACGAACTCGACGGTAAATTTGTCAGTGCCTTCGTTCGCGCTCAAAAGCCAGCATAATAAGAATCATGTTGAACTTCTTGTAGATCTTGTGCTTTCTAGAGTATATATTGCAGCCTTATGGGCGCTAGCGTGAATGCTGTTATGCTGAAACGGTTAGCGCCTCATTTTCTTGTATGCCCTCTCCAGCGCCACTTTCACTGCATCTTTTTCACAAAGTATCTATTCTCAACTCTTTTAAAACCATCTTGCAATTTTTTATTACAATATGTTATTATAGAAATAGCTGATAGCAATAATCAGTTTTTACAGAAAATACTCGTTCAGAAAATTAATTTTTCTGGCTAGCATTGAAACAGAGAACGGGAGAGAGCGTATGCGCAAGTACTTCTGGCAATCATATTGTTCCTTCCTTTTGGCTGTCCTTTGTACGAGTTTTATGCTTGCAAGTTGTAATCAGGCACCGCCAACAAACAACACAGACTCTGCGGATGCGGTAAGTAGTTGGATACAGCGAAGTGCACTTCCTCTGAAGACAAGTGCACCAGGAGGATCAGATACCGACCTTCGGCCATTAGTGCAGAAAGTAGGCAACGCCACGATCGTCGGGCTGGGCGAGGAGACGCATGGGACACATGAGTTTTTTGATATGAAGGCTCGCATTACAGAGTTTCTGATCACAAAAATGGGCTTCGATATCTTTATCATGGAGAATAATTGGGGTATCTCGCATCTGGTCGATAGTTATATCAATGGAGGACAGCAGAACATTGACGCTGTTCTGAGCAATGGACTTTTCAGATCGTGGCAAACGCAAGAATACCGGGATATGTTGCAATGGATGCGGGCGTACAATGCCGATCCTGCACATAGCGTAAAAATCCATTATATAGGTATGGACTCTCAGGGGGTCAGCCAGAGCGACTTCGATGCGGTAGAAAACTATATACATATTGTTGATCCGCAACAAACAGCTCATGTTCAACAATTATATATAGATATTATCACCAGCAGCGTCCCCCAGTCGAAATTGTATACGGTCTATTATAGTTTAACAGCACAAACAAAGCAGGCTTATGTTGATCGTGCGCAGCAGGTTTACGATTTGTTAAAGAGCAAGCAGGCTACATATGAAAAGCGTTCTTCGCCGCAAGCCTTTGCTCTTGCGCTACAAAATGCACGTATCGTTGTGCAAGCTACAACATACCTCAATCAGGGCTTGCCGAGTGATACTATGAAGCGCTATGTGCAGCGTGATGGATTCATGGCGGAGAATGTGGTCTGGATTCATGATCATATCGCCGGGAATAATCCCAAAATGATTGTCTGGGCGCATGACGCTCATATTGCTAATAATACCTCTTACCTCCCAGCCTATACTTCTCCTTCCACAAAAAACATGGGTGCTTATCTGCATATTCAGTACAAACAAGGATACCTGCCTATTGGAACGAGCCTTTCTCAAGGAACTGTTACCTTTTATTCCAGTGCCTATATGCCTCAAATCAAGAAGATTGATGCTGCTGGCAAGCAAACGTACAACTATACATTGGGAAATGCCGGTCCGCCCCTCTACATGCTAGATTTGCGACAGACTCCGGCGGGGGCAGTAACGAACTGGGCAAACTGTCCACACCCCTTTCAGCTTTACGGTCTGGGTGGAGAAGACCTTACCTCATCGTCAGCACTGAAGCAATGGTTCGATATTGTTGTCAATATACGTAATACCACGGCTGCCCACTCGCTGCTGAGCTAGTGCAAATCCATCTCCCCCCTTTATCGCTACACGGACTACCTATGGAATGAAGTGGACTAGAGCAGTGGTGGTCTAACCCACTTCATCGGGGGCTGTTAGTTGGTAGAACTCCGGCTGAAGCCGGTCTGTGAGCGATGAATCGGCACGTCTAAGAGTTCCATGAAGTGGGTCCGAGCAGTAATAACGGTGAGTTATTGACTAACGATCGCGACCTGTGTGATGCGCCGCCCGTCCATCTGGCGCACTTCGAAGCGGTAGCCGCCCCACTCCAGGTTTTCGCCGACCTGGGGAATGTGGCCCAGGGTGATCAGGATCAGTCCGCCGACGGTCTCGTAGCCGCCCTGGTCCTCGTCGGGCAGGGATTTCAGGTGCAGCAGGTCCTTGAGTTTGTCAATGGGAAATGCGCCATCCAGAATGTACGATTCGCCCTCACGCCGCACACTCCTCGTGTCGTCGTCGATGTCGTCAGGGAAGGAGACGTCACCGACGATTGCGCGCAGAATGTCGTAGAGCGTGATCAAGCCTCGAATATCTCCGTCTTCCTGCGTTACCAGCGCAAGCGTGCCTCCGGTCATTCTGAACATCTCCAGTACTTTAAGTGTACTCGTGCGCTCTAAAACATAAACGGGCTCTTGCAGGATCGAGGGAATATCTTGCTCCTGACCTGAGAGCTGCTGGAGAAAGAGATCTTTGACGCGTACGATGCCCTCGACATTGTCCAGGCTGCCCCGGCAGACGGGGAAGCGCGAATAGTTGGTGCGCTTGATCACATCGTGCAGTGTCTCGCTTGGCCTCGTGCTATCCAGCCAGATGATGTCGGGTCGCCGTCGCATCAGGGCACTCACGCGGCGATCGCGCAAGGCGAAGATGCGCTCTATCAGTTGTTGCTGCTCGATCTCGAAGACGCCCTGCTGCCTGCCCTGCTCAATAAGTAGACGGATCTCTTGAGGGTTGACGGGTAGATCGTCAGATTGACGCCAACCAATTAAGTGCAGCACCCCATCTGTGGAGACGCTGAGCAGCGTGACGAGTGGGCCCGCGATCATTGAGAAGATGCGCATGGGGCGGGCAACCATGATGGTAATACGTTCGGGGTTGCTCAGGGCGAGCCGCTTGGGCACAAGCTCGCCGAACACAAGTGTGAAGTAGGTGATGATGATAACGATAATGATGAGCGAGAGAGTATCACTGTACGCCGCCAGCCAGGGGATCAGGCGCAGATAGCGCGCCAGCCACTGTGCGATCAATGCACCGCCGAAGACACCGGTGAGAGTGCTGATGAGCGTCATACCAAGCTCTAGCGTCGAAAGAAACTTGTCGGGATCGTTCGCTAGTTCGAGGGCGAGTGAGGCTCTGGATTCACCGTCCTGGGCGAGCTGCTGCAAGCGCACTTTCCGCACCGAAACAAACGCGGTCTCCGACATCGAGAGCACGCTGTTGGCAAGGATTAAGAGAAGAATGATTATGATTTCAATAACGGGAGCCACTTCTTTTTTCTCCTGATATCATTCTTTATTGGTCGGATAGGCGCGAATAATGAGAGTTGAGCGGCACTTCCGACTGCATGTACATTCTAATGGTTATAGAGAGTGTGGTCAACATTGAAGGACGTAATACTGATTTTTGATAAATACTGCTCTGTCAAACATCATAGCAACTCTCTGCGAAGCAGAGGCGCTAATTCATTGCGCGCAGACCGGCTTATGAACTTTACTTATTCAATCTGGTATACAACGTGCTGTTTTTTTACCAGATTGAATAAATGAACATCATCAGCCGGAGAAGTGCTGACCAACCTGCCCCGAAGCGCTCCTCTTTCTGCGTTTTCGGCTTGGACATAATGAATTTTGACAAAGCAATACATTCGGCCACACTCCGAGAGCCCACTGCTTCAGCCAGCGAGTCCACGCTTTGCATACTTCGGCTGGATTGAAAAGTCAAAGATCGTCATTGATCTCTGAAAATATTTGCGTAACGGTAATCACTTTGCACATACTATAGAGTAGATATTGCTATTCTATTGAGTCCTATCTTTCTATTCCATATACGTATGCTAACATATACAGTTGCAAATAGAGAGAACGAGAATTATGTAACCGTTAATTTCTCACCTTTTGCCGGAAATCTGACGTATGCAACATTCTTTTCTGTTTAACGTAGATTAAGTCGGAAGTCTCTATCTTGATTCCAGCAGAATGATCCAGAGTTTTGAGCGTTCTTTTTTGTAGAGGAGACAAGCATGGAAGAGCAATCCCACGAGCACTCCCATCATCATAGACATCGGAGACGTCAGTTTAACAATCGTCCGGCCGCGCGGTATGGGCAAGGAGCGTCGATTCAGCAGCGACCGATGGCTCGCCCCTCGCAGGTTTACCGTGCGGCTCCGCTTTCGATGCGCCCTGCTCCCTATCATCTCGCACTTGAGGCAGTATTGCCGCCGGAGCGTATAGAGCATATTCGTTCGACTGGCCGGCTGGTCTTTCACTGCATCGGCGACACCGGCGGTGTGAAGTCGCCGGAGCCGCAGCACATTGTGGTGATGCATATGGAGCGCGACTTCGATGATCCGGATGCCACAAATCATCCGGCCTTTTTCTATAATCTGGGCGATGTGGTCTATTACTATGGCGAGGCGCAGCAGTATTACGCGCAGTTCTATGATCCGATGTCGCACTATCCCGCCCCGGTCTTCGCCATTCCCGGCAATCACGACGGCGAGACCTTCAAGGAAGAGGAGCCGACGCTCTCGGCGTTCGTCGAGAACTTTCTGGCGCTAGAGCCGCATCGAACGAAAGAGTCGGGGGATGCAACGCGCGATGCGATGACGCAGCCCCATGTGTACTGGACGCTTGAGGCCCCGTTCGCTACATTCGTGGGGCTCTATTCCAATGTGCCGGAGGGCGGCGTGCTGGAGGATGAGCAGGTGGCCTGGCTGGAAGGCGAACTGGCCACGGCTCCATTCGACAAGGCGCTGATCGTGTCTGTACACCATCCAATCTATTCGGCCGATGACCATCACAGCGGTAGTCCATATATTGCCGAGATTCTGGACCGCGCCATCCAGAAAAGCGGTCGCAAGCCAGATATTGTGCTGACCGCCCATGTCCATAATTATCAGCGCTTCACACGCGTTCTCGACGACTACGAGATTCCGTATATCGTGGCGGGTTCGGGTGGCTACTGGCATCTGCATACAGTGATTCAAGAGCATGGGCGGCCACTGGAGACGCCGGTGCTCATTCCAGACATGGGCGTGACACTTGAGAGTTACAGCGATGATCGCCACGGCTATATGCGCTTCGAGGCGGCCGAGGGGACTCTGAAGGGGGAGTATTTCACGGTGCCGCGACCACAGGAGTCGTGGAGCGCCCCCGCCGTACTGCACGATTCTTTTACCATCGATCTCAAACAGCACCGCCTGCTGCGCTGACGGTCAGCCCCGCGTAGCGACAATCCCTTGCGGTTGTCGTCCAGGCTCTGGTCGCAGACGAGCCTCAGAGGCGGGGGGAACGACGACAACCGCAAGGGATTGTCGCTACGCGGGTAAATGATGTGAGCCAGTCTAATAGATTGACAACTGAGGAGAAAGAGTACATGGACGATCAGACCAACGAGAATCAGGAACAGCACGAGTATCATAGACGCCATTTCGCCGATCGGTCGCGGCTAGTACGCAGTCATCATATGCCTATTCAGCGAGAGCCACTGCCCCCGCGTGGACCCGCTCAGGAGGTTCGCCCACTCCCTCCACCAACTGGCCCTGCACCCTATCACCTCTCACTCGAAGAGATTCTTCCTGCCGAGCAGATCGAGCGGATACGCTCCTCTGGCCGCATCGTCTTCCAAACTGCTGGCGATACCGGCGGAGCCAAGTCACCTGAGTCGCAGGTGATGGTTCTGACGCACATGGAGCGGGATTTTCACGTTTCCGATAGCTCTAAACATCCCGCCTTCTTCTATCATCTAGGCGACGTGGTGTATTTCTATGGCGAGGCCAAACAATATTACTCGCAGTTCTACGATCCCGCCTCCCACTATCCCGCCCCCATCTTCGCCATTCCTGGCAACCACGACGGCGATGTCTTCGACGAGACAACCTCCTCACTTGAGGCTTTTGTCGAAAACTTCTGTGCCCGTGAGCCACAGCACACTCGTTCCGCCGGCGACGCCCTACGCGATGCCATGACGCAGCCCAACGTCTATTGGACGCTGGAGACACCCCTCGTCACCATCATCGGACTCTACACCAACGTCCCCGAGGGCGGCAGAATCGACGACCAGCAGACCGCGTGGCTAGAATCAGAGCTAGCCAATGCTCCACAGGACAAAGCTTTAATTGTTGCTCTGCATCACCCCGTCTACTCCGCCGAAGGCTTCCACAGCGGCAGCACGCATATGGGCGAGGTTCTGGACCAGGCTATTGATCGCAGTGGTCGCTACCCTGACATCGTCCTCTCCGCCCACGCCCACAACTATCAACGCTTCACCCGCAGTTGGCGCGAGCGCGAGATCCCCTACTTCGTCATCGGCTGCGGCGGCTTCTGGCAACTCTACCCCGTCCTCCTCGTCCAGAACGCCGAGCCCCAGCTTCCATTTCATATAGCAGATACCGACGTTACCCTGGAGAACTTCTGCGATGACCGCCACGGCTATGCCCGCATCGAAGTCACTAAAGACATTCTCAGAGGTGACTTCCTGACCGTCCCTCGCCCACAAGAGCGCTGGCGCGCCCCTGCTGTCATCCGCGATTCATTTACACTGGACCTGCGGACGCACCATCTCGTGCGATGAAAATCCTAATACGTCTAGTTAATTGTGGAATCGTTTTATTCATTTAGAAAGCAGAGGTGCCGATTTATCGCGCACAGGCCCCATTTATGGGGAGGGTATTGCAACGTATCAATATAAACGCAAAGGTTCAAACGCGGGTATGTTGATGCATTATAAATAATACACATCAATCTAAGAATTGTAGATTTTCTTCAAAGGCGAAGGAGGTAGGGGAGAGCCGTATGTGCTGGGGAGATGAGGAGTAAGCTGGGATTACGGATGCCATTGCACGGGAGTCTCTGCCGGAACACCGGCAATTGATTGCCGGTGTCGAGTGCGAATGGGTGTGGCATGGAATGTGGGAATCTGTGTCTGCATGAGGAGATATCGTGAGGCGAGGGAGGGCGAATGGGTCGTTATTGGGGGAACTGGGTGGTGCCCTCCCCATAAATGGGGCCTGTGCGCGATAAATCGGCACTTCTGTAAAAATGCGTGTAAAAGTACGCTATACCTCTTTATAGAGGGGAGAAATATGCATGAGAGTGCGGCATACATCGGAAAAAGGATTAACGGTGCAGGCGGTTGCGGGAACCTTTGTTGTGTTGTTGGGCTTTAATGTTCCGCCGGAGATGCGGGCTGGCCTGCTAGGTTTTGCGGTGCATCGCAATGATATGACGGAGCACGAGAGTCGCTGGCTACCGGGAGCGCTGACATTTCCTGGTATGGCGGCTCCCCCTTATGGAGCCAGCACGAATAAATTTCCTATTCAGCGCTTTCGTTGGGGCGATTACACGGCGAAGCCGAATCATCATTATCGTTATCGGGTACAGGCGATGTATGGAGAGCCGGGCTCGCTCGTCGTGGGCGATGAGGTCACGTTCGAGGTGCAGACGGAAGATCCGCTGCGTGTCGGCGGCGGCAAGCATCAGGTGCACTTTAATCGTAGTGCGGCCGCCAGCCAGGCTTATGTGCGCAAGTTTGGCAACTCCGATCCACAAAAAGTGCCAGACGGCCAGGCGTTTCGCTGGCTCTCGCGTGGCCTGGAGGAGAGCTTGATCGCTTTTATTGATCGGGCCAGTGATGCCAGTTACTCTCTCTACCTCTGCGTCTACGAGTTCCAAAAAGATGCTTTTCTGGCTGCTCTCCGGAGAGCAACCGAGCGCAATGTGCATGTCGAGATCATCTATGACGCGATCCAGGGCAAGACGGGGCCGCGTGCTAGTAATCTAGAGGCCATTGAGCGGCATCAGCTTGGACCCTATTGCTATCCGCGTACGATGGCTACAAACATCTTCCATCATAAGTTTATCGTCCTCGCGCAGGACAACGTGCCGCTCGCCATCTGGACTGGCTCGACGAACTTCACCGATGGAGCTATCTATGGACAGGGCAACGTCGGCCACGCCATCGAGGATAACGAACTGGCGACGGCATACTTCCAATTGCACCAGCAGTTGCTGCACGATCCCGATCTCAACACCTCGCGCCAGCAGGTCGAGACCCTCTCGCCTCAACGTCTCGTGACGGATATCCTTACCGACCAGGCCAGCTTATACCACCTCTTCAGCCCGCGCTCGACCCTGGTCGCCCTGGACACCATCGCCGAACTGGTACACAATGCCCGCCACCTCGTCTGCTTCACCGCCCCCTTCGGCCTGGACCATAAGATCAACGAGGTGCTGGACGATTCGCAGACTCCCTTCCTGGCCTTCGGCCTGCTCAACCGTGCCGATAACACGATGGAGGCGATGCAGCGCACAGCCTCCGATCAGTTTGTCACACCAGCACGCATCTCGACGGCCCTTGATACATTCCAGGTCGAATCGCTACACCATCGTGGCGTCTACATCCACACCAAATCGTTCGTCATCGATCCCTTCTCAGCTCGGCCCATCGTCGTCACCGGCTCAGCAAATTTCAGCCGCAATTCCAGCCTCAACAACGACGAGAATCAGCTTATCATTGTCAACGAGCCGGAGGTAACCGATGTCTACCTGGGCGAATTTATGCGCCTCTACGACCACTATCAATTTCGCTACTTCCTCGCGCGCGGCGAGACCAGCCATCTCAACCGCAATCTGCACACCGACGATTCCTGGACCGACAAGTACTTCCGCGAAGGGCTGGAGCAGCGCGATCGCCTCACGTTTTCAGGTAAATTACAGTGATGTTCCAAGCATCTTATCTTAGTGTTTTGAGGCTACAAACTCCATCGCTTCTTGCGCTAGAGAGAGCCATTTCTCGGCAGATGTCGGCTCTATAGTGACCCACTCTTTCATGAGTTGGCCATTTTTCCTGGGATCAAAGGGTTCTCCATCTCCAGAGGCAAGAAGCGCATCTACCCGAGATCTGGGAAGTTTGACAACGAGCTTACCACCGGCGAGCATGGCAAAGATTTTATTACGAATTTTGAGTGCTGATGAGCCAAACGCCTTCTTGGATTGCGTTCCGTCTGATGGAGGGGTGACATCAGGATTGCTAAGAAACTCCTCAACAATTGTCGCAAAGAGCTCTTCTGGAGCACTAGATGGATAATTCACGAATGGAGCACCTCCTCTTCGCTAATACACATAGGGAGTGCCTTTCCCGGTCTCAAGGTAGGACTTCAGGCTCTCCAGGAAGTATTCCCAGCCTGCGCGTGTCTCCTCAATGCTGTAGCCAGTATCACCAACCGTGAGATCATGCCGACCAAAGAGCAGCTTGGTCCCCTTCGAGATCGGCATGAGATCCCAGGTGATCGTGGACCCTTCCCAATTATGTGGGGAAAGCCTCACTTTCCAATGCACTTTCTTTCCGACTTCGAGGTCGGTAATCTCCATCTTAAAGACCCCTCCATTCTCAAAGCGAATTTCGGCGAGAGAGCCAACCTTTAGCTCGGCAGTCGCATGATTCGACCACCACCCGATGATCCCATCTGGTAGGGTAAGAGCATGAAAGACGTTCTCTGGCGTTGCTTCAATTATCAGTTCTTGTACAATATCTGACATCGTCTCCTTTCGAGACAGTTTCTAGCTAGCATGATAAACTTAACTATGTAGTTAAGTTTATCATGCTAGCTAGAAACTGTCTCGAAAGGAGACGATTTAGACAAGATTCTCATCTCGTACCCCAAGCCGTCAGCAGATTCCAAGTGGAGTAGAAATCGCTGTGTTGCATTTCGCTGAAGGCTTGCTGGCAGATGGCATCGTAATCGTGATTTTTGATGGTGGAGTGCCATTTCTGGATGAAGGGACGCAGAGTACGAAAAGATCGCTTCATATCTTCGATGTATGCATCGCCTGCGGGAGTGCCTGCTCGATAGACCACAGAGTAGGATTTTGTCTGGACTCTCTGGCAGCCGTGCTGTTTGAGAAGGGGGGCAAGGTGGGTGGTCAATCCGTTGGGGGCTTGCTCAAAGAAATTTCCTGCCTGAAAGAGACTGCCCTGGAATAGCTCAAAGAATTGTGCAAGCGCCGGGCTCTTGGTCGAGCCGCCCGCCTCTGCATTCGTGACACGAACGATGCCACCGGGGGAGCAGACCCGTAGCAGTTCGCTTATCATCTTCGGCCAGTCCCAGGTACGCATAAAGCCTTGAGCGCAGCGCAGGTTGATCAGGTCAAAGTAGAAGGCCGGAAACTCAAGCATGCGTAAGGCGTCCATAACATGAAACTCAACATGATCAGTGATATGCTGTTGCGTGGCTTGTTCGCGTGCATACTCGATCATGCGTCTGCTGATATCAATGCCTGTTAACGACATCGTTGGATACGTCTTAGCTGCTGCGATAACCCACTCGCCCGGCCCACATCCTACATCGAGTACACGTCGAAAGAGAGTTGGATCTGGTTGCTCTGAAAGTAGACCCTCCATCGCCTCTGTGATCACTTTGCCTTGCACTGTTAAGCGAACAAGTTCTTCCTCATTCTGCCTATCCTGTGCATAGTACGTGCTGGGATGCTCTTTTTTTAGCTTATCCTGTGAGTTTTGCATATTCCGTTTTGGCGCTCCTTGCAAAGTATGAATCACGTTTCTTACTTAAGAGAAGATTAGTGGTGCATAGACCTCTCAGGTGGATGGGCGGGCGACAACCGCGAAGAATTGTCACCCGGAGTGGAGCTTATTTTGTGCCCCATAGTGTAAGCAGATTCCAGGTGGAGTGGAAATCGCTCTGCTGCATTTCGCTCAGAGCCTGCTTGCAGATTGAGCTATATTCATCGGAGATACAACCCCATTTCTGGACGAAGGGGCGCATGATTTGAAACATGTGCTCGACATCTTCATAATATGCCTGCCACGCGTCGGTACCAGCACGGAACTCTAAAGGATAGGTTTGCGTCTGCACTTCCTGGACACCATGTTGCTTCAGGAGCGATGGTAGGTGGTTCGTCAGGCTTTTCGATTCTTGCTCGAAGAGATGGCCCGCTTTAAATAGGCCGCACAGCAGCATCTCGTTGAAGTAACGTGTGAGTGCGGGACTGTTGTTCTCGTGAACAATCTCCTCGTCTGTGATGCGCACTATACCACCACGCCGAGTAACGCGCAGCATCTCACTGATCATCTTGGGCCAATCCCAGGTACGCAAGAAACTGACACCAAAACGTATATTGACGAGATCGAAGTAGCCAGCAGGGAATTCAAGCATACGTAAAGCATCCATAACATGAAATTCGACCCGCTCGGCAACCTGCTTCTCTGTAGCCTGGTCGCGTGCATAATTCATCATATGCTTGCTCACGTCGATGCCTATCACGGACATTGTTGGATACATCCGGGCAGCTTCAAGCGCCCAATTACCCGTTCCACAAGCAACATCGAGGACCCGCTTGAGATTCGCGGGATCGCTCTGTTCTGGTAGAACGCCGCCCATTGAAGTCGTGATGACCTTGTCCTGAATGGTTAAACGCTCAAGCTCTTGCTGGTTTTGTCTATCCTGCACAACGTAAGTGCTGGGATGCTCTTTTTTCTCTGGATTCTGCATGCGATGGTTTTCTCCTTGCAATCATCAATTCATCTCGCGCAGACGACAGCCGCGAGGGATTGTCACTACGCAGACAGGTTAAATTATATACAAAAAGAAGAAAGATCACAACGGTCAGATAGACATCCTAGCTTCCCGTCGCCTTCTTTGGGGATTGTAATCTTGCGCAACTTCGCTGCTCTCTATGTCTCTTATAAATATTTTTACATGTGTTACATTTCCGCAAACTTTTGCGCAAAGCACAAAAGTTTGCGGAAATGTAACACATGTAAAAATATTAGACTAGTTTTGTTTATCATTTTTTATTTTTATCCACATTTCGGGCGAAACCCCGAAATGTGGATAAAAATAAAAAATGATAAACAAAACAGGACGAGCGCCGAAGGCGCGAGAAGGCGATAGCAATGGGAGTTGAACACCTGCAAAATGTTTGTTGGATGGAGATCGTCAATTCTTGGTATGTCATGACGGTTGGTGTCGGTCATAGCCTCCAAATATAGTATGGCTTTCTGGTGGCGGAGTGTTAGAGGGGACTGGCAATTTGTGCAAGAAACGAGCGCGTTTTTCCCCGCATTCCGCTATACTTTGATCAGGGTGTGCGGGAGGAAATTGAAAGGTGTATTGTTTTTACTGGGTCAGCTTTGCTTGTATAAGTGATCTGCTCTCCGTAATCCACTACGACGGTATACCGCTTCCTACCGCACTAACTATACCTTGAAAGTTGCCTGCCTCGCCTGGCCGCGCTCAACCAGGCCCCTGGCTCCGACCGCACACCCTATATTAGAATTTTTACTGTCTATTTTTACTTTTTTCTTCATTTCGGGCAGAGCCCGAAATGAAGAAAAAAGTAAAAATAGACAGTAAGAGATAGAAGACGAGCGCCGAAGGCACGAGTATGGAATAGCGGAAGGTGTATCAGATGAAGACGAAGATGAAGGTTATCGCCGGGCTGGCGTTTTTGCTGAATACGCTGCTCTTCGGATCGTACTACTCGGTGGCAAAAGAGGCTCTGGAACGGGTTGATCCGATTGTCTTCACGTTTTTTGTGATGATGACGCTGGTTCCACCTGCTATCTGTATTATCGCGTTCTCCTGGCGACAGATGAATCGAGAGGCGGTGAAGAGCGGTTTCTTGTTGGGAAGCTGCCTCTGTTTGGGACTGTTTACGCTGGCGGTGGCGCTGAAGTACAACAGCGCGACGGGGACGGCTTTTTTCCCCTCGCTCAATGGCCTGCTGGCGGCGATCTTTACCTGGATCTTTCTGCGCCAGCCGATCACGAAGTCAACATGGTTCGCGGGCTTGGTCTCGGTGTCGGGGGCGGTGCTGCTGATGCTAAACGCGTCGATGGGTGGAGCGCGCGGAGCTTTGATCGCCTTTATTGGTGGTCTGTTCTGTACATTCTATGTCTTCCTGGCCGATCATGAGCAGAAAGGACAGACGGCGTACTGGCCGCTCTTCGGCGTGGAGCTGCTGACGATGGGGCTATGGGGAAGTCTGCTCGCGCTGCTCTTTGGCGATTGGCAGGTAGTGCACCTTGCGCTCCCCAAAGATCTCTGGGTAGTGCTCTATATTGGAATCGGCACGACGCTGCTGCCCACGATCTTCACCGTCTGGCTGCAGAAGTATATCTCGCCGATCACCGTCTCGTTTATCTATATTCTGGAGCCGATTCTGGGTGCGGTCGTGGCCTTTCTCTATCTGCACGAGGTTCTGCCCCTGGACGGCTATATCGGCGGCCTACTGGTGGTCGCGGGCGTGGTGATTCATACCTGGGGAACGGTCGAGCGGCCACAGCGTCTACGAGTGGAGCGCATGCAGCCGGTCGCGGTACGTGCCGGGCAGACATCCTGGTTTAACGCGCTGATCTATCCGATGGTCTGCTCGCTTGTAGGCGTGCTGCTAGTCTATAAGCTGGGAGGGTTTCCTCCCGCTGCCTGGTACGAGCTTGCCAGTGTGAGCCCGCAGCTGCCCGGTCTTCTGCAGGGTGCGCATCGGGTTGATGCACTTCTCCTGCTGGGACAGTCGTTTTCCTGGCTACTGGCCTGGGGAGCGTTGATCGCGCTGGGTGGCCTGGCCATGTATCGTTCGGCCGCTAAACTGCTGGCGGGCGCGCCGGAAGAGAGCCTCGACCTGGATGTACGCACGCTGCGGCAGGTGGGCTATACCGTGCAGAATACAACAACATATGACTCGTTTCCGCAGGCGGCGTATGCCTCTATACCAACGCCTGTCGGCGAGCAGACGTTGAGTCTGCCCCGTGTGCAGCCTCACCGCGTGCACCTGACACATCTCGAACAAAGAACGTCTGGCCATCTCAATCAGGTTGGCAAAGAACAATCCTTCTCCGGGGGAGAATATGGACACGAAATGCTGAAAAGTCAAATACACAAGCCTATGGAGCAAGAAATTATGCCTACGACTGCAACTCTCGATGCACTGGAAATGTTGGAGACACTTGAGCGCCTGGCACAGATGAGCGATTTTGAGGTGTCTGATGACTATGAAGAGCAGCTTCCTCTGACCCGGACGACGGAACTCGCAAGCTCGTCAGAGTGGGAATCGAACACTCGGTTTGTCAACATGTCAAGCGGTGGTAGACTTCTAAGTCTTCCAGCCTTGCCATCATCTGATAATGCAAGCTCTATGCAAGGGAAGCAGCAGTATTCGTTACCTGCTTTACAAGAGGACAAAGGTGGCGATGACAAGGGCGACCCCTGGACGTGGTGGAACTAGCGAAAGATCTGGTGAAAGTAGCATAATAAGAGGTAAATGAGGTAGGAAGCTATGAAAAAGAATGATACGGGCGATTTCAGTGTGCTCTATGTGGAGCCAGACGACGAGAGGGCGGCGCTCTTCCTGGTGATTGCCGGGCAGAAGAAGCCAGTTGTGCTCATGCTTGCCGAGCAGGTGCGGGTCTTTCAACGTCCAGATGATTTCACAGCGCTCAAGTATCTGAAGCGCCAGCAGAATCTGACGATCATCTTTGTAATTGCGCAGGGTGGTCAGATGGCTCAGATGGCGGCTAAAAATGGCTTCCCGGTCTACCTCTCGATGGAGAGTTTGATTTCCTCTGTGAGTGCAGGTCAGGTATCGCGCCAGCGCACGCTCAGCCGTCCAACTCTGCCGCTGAGTGATCCTGCTATTCTCCCTGGTGTCTCTATGGCAAGCGGCGATCATTCCGGCCAGGAGAGACAAAAGGTGCAAAACTTCCAGCAAGAGGGTCCTCGTCGCACAGTTCCTCTCTCGCGGAATGGAGAAGGATCGCTTTCAAGTTCTACGACGGCCTTCCGTCCGGATCGCCCGGCCGTATTGCCGCAGACTCCTATGCCGGACATGCCTGTCCAGCCGTTACTAGAGCAGTCGTCGCGTATCTCTCAGCAGGTCTCGCAGGCCGCGTATAGGGCTCGTACCGCGACTCCGTTCCCTCCTCAAGAACCCGCGGAGTTCTTGACTCAGCCACTAACATCGTCTGTGCCGCACGCCGCGTCTGATGTGCCGTTGACCGAGCCACTACCGCCACGTTCGGCGCGCTCTCGTCGCATTCCCCTGCTGCTCCTGGCCTTAACGATTGCCCTGCTGATTGGTGTAGTGGGATCATTTCTGCTGATGCCGCATGAACTGCAGCCGGAGGCTGCGCCCGCCATTCTTGGACAGGTGGCCTATGCGAGCAGTGGGCAGGTGAGCGAGAACAGTAGCCAGGGGATTGCTGATAAGGTGGCGGTGGATCTTACGAACGTTCCCGATCCTGTAGCGCACAAGAGCTATTATGCCTGGCTGCTGAGCGATAAGAAGCAAAACGATCCCCGCTCGATCGCGCTAGGTGCTATGCAGGTGAGCAAGGGGCAGGCGCATCTGCTCTATGCCGGCGATGCGCAGCACACCAATCTATTGTTAATCACCAGCCGTGTGCTTGTGACGGAAGAGGATGCAGCCGTTCCGCCGATCTCGCCGACGCTTGATCCCAATGCCTGGCGCTTCTACGGCGAGATTCCCAGCAACCCGATCAACGGCCCGAACAATCCGCAGCATTATAGCTATCTGGATCATCTGCGCCATCTGCTCGCGGCCGACCCGACGCTGGACGAGCTAGAACTGCAGGGCGGACTCAACAACTGGCTTTATCAAAATACAAGTAAGGTGCAGGAGTGGGCTGGCAGTACGCGCAGCGCCTGGGAGGAGACAAAGGACGCTGGCTTCGTGCGCCGTCAGACCATGCGCATCCTTGAGTATCTGGACGGCACGACGTTCTTATACCAGGATCTTCCCAAAGGGATGCCATTGCTGGTCAACGAGCGCCTGGCGCGCATCGGCCTGCTGGCCGTGAATGGTCCCAACCAGGACCCGCCCAGCTACCTGGCCCATGTCGATAAGCATCTCAACGGCTTGCTGCAAGCCAGCACAGTAACTCCAGCGGTGCGCAAGCAGGCAAATGATCTGATCGAGGCGATGAACAATGTCGAGTTCTGGCTATCCCAGGTCCGGCGTGATGCGCAGCAGATCATGAAGATGAGCGACGACCAGCTCCATCAGCCAGCGGCGCTGAACGTTATCAACGATATGATTGCCAATGCGAGCTATGCGTATGCTGGTCAGTTGGACCCATCGACAAACGTCACGCGCCAGGGCATTATCTGGGTGCATGAGCATATGCAGTTACTGGGCCATGTTGATGTAATGAAGGTCACGCCTGGCGCGAACGGCCTGGTGCCACAGCTAGTACCACCAGGTGGTCAGCCCAAAGCCTTTATGCCCTATGGTGTAAAAAGATGAAGATTGCCAGGAAATTATATACACTACCGCGTAGCGACAATCCCTTGCGGTTGTCGTGGGTGACCCGATTGAAATGTGTTCAGGCCAACAACGACAACCGCAAGGGATTGTCGCTACGCGGCTAACCATGAAGAAAGGCATTTTTGTGAACAAGCGCCTCTTGATTATAACGCTGCTCGTGATGCTTGTGGTTGGAGGTATGATCGCGGGCCTGTTCATGGGTTCGATCCAGAAAGCCTTGACCCTCCCGATGATGCAGGCGATGGACAATGGGGCTGCTAAGCAGGGGCAGGCTGTCAACCCGACGGCCCCTGTCGCGCGGGGACAGAAGAATCCACCAGCGATGAAAAATCCGACGCCAAATCCAAATGGGAATCAGAATATGCAGGGCCAGAATGCCAATCAGGGCAATCTGCTGGCACAGGATACGTTCCAGCGCAACGATCAGTTGCTGTGGGGTGCGTCGTCTGATGGTCGTCAGTGGGAGGGGGATGCGAATATCTCTCAGTCCTTCTCGATCGCCAACGCGGCGGGGCGCATCTCAAACGGGCAGGGAAGTCTTAATGCTGTGCTTGGAAATCCAGTCGCCGACTCAGAGGTATTGGCAAGCGGATCTGTCAACGAGTTCACCGGTAATACGAACTTTGGTACCGTCCTGCGTTGGAACGATGGCGACAACTGGTACAAAGTGCTGCTTGACGGAACGCATCTCAACATTCTCAAACGGGTCAACGGTCAGTCTACAACCCTGAGAAGCGTCCATTTCGTCGCCCAGGCCAACCGTGTCTATATGTTGCGCTTCCGCGCCGTAGGTGCTATGCTCTTTGCCCGCGCCTGGCGTGTGGATCAGACCGAGCCCAATCGCTGGCTGGTCATCACATCCGACAACTCGCTTGCCAGTGGACGCGTTGGCTTGCGCGTCGTCGTCCAGCCTACAACCATCATTAACATAACATCGTTTACCGCTACGTCTGCAACCCTGAACAACGATGCTGCCTTGTAATCCGCTCCCACCGGCCTTCCAGGCCGCGTAGCGACAATCCCTTGCGGTTGTCGTGATAGCTAACCTGAAACCGTCTGGGGGACGGAAGGCCCAACAATAAGATATATATCAAAAATTTAAGAGACAGACGTATTGAATATCGCACCAAAGAGTAGATTTAATAACAGAGTAATCATAAGTTCGCGTTTTAGTCGAGTTTTCGGTGAAGTGGACCACGACAACCGCAAGGGATTGTCGCTACGCGAGGCTTTTGGAGCAATACTATGATTGAACAATTGAAAGCTGCATATGCTGATAATATCCGAGTGAAGCTTGCTGCGTTTGCAGGGTTAGTGCTCTGTGCTGGCATCTTTGCAGTGCTCTCTGGCGGTTTCCCTCCCTGGGCGTGGCGTTTCCTTTTCTCTAATGTCCTGCCGAATCTGCCTCATCTACTGGCTCAGCAGGGGGCTGGCGTCTTCTTGCCGCTGCTGGGGCTGCTGCTGCTCTCTCTCTCTCTGCTGATTGTGTGGGTGGTCCTCATCGCGCTCATGATCAAGATTGGCATGCGCCTCTGGCAGGACTATCACGCCCGCCAGGATTTCAGCATGGATCTACAAGAAGCCGAACAGTTGGCCGAGCGCACTATGGCCTCAGACGAACTGGATCGCTGGTTCGAGGGGACAAAAGCACCTGCACCTGTGCAACGTGGACCACTGTCAATGCCCGGACCTATCTCTACCAGTGCCCTCCATTCGTCGGCGACAGAGGCTATGCAGACAAGTGTGCCGCAGAGGCGCGAGTATGCAACGGCTGGCCGTGCTGCACGTGTCTCTGGTGGTGGCCTGATCTTCCCTGAGACTCCCACACCAGCAACGAGTCCCACCTTTATGGCTCCTGTAGTTCCCGTAGCCCCTGTAGCTCCTGTAGCTCCCGCTCCTGCCTCGCTGTTGCGTGAACGGAGCGCTCCCTGGCTGCAACCAGAGGTGAGCCACTACAGCGAGCAGAACAGTGGTGAGGGGAACGAGGACTGGCTGAACGACCAGAAACGACCCGCCAATCCTCCAGACCCGACAAATTCAACGCAAGGCCCTGCATTCCCACCGTTTAGCCTGCCAACAAATCCAATGCGGAAGCAGCTGCGCGTCGTGCCGCCTCCTGCTCCCGAAGAGACAGTGGATATGGACAGTGAGGAGTCGATCGATAAAGCGTTCTCCGCCCTGCTGGCCCGCGAACGGTCCGCCCAGCCTGCAATCTCGCGCTATCCCACGCGGCCAGAGTGGGCGGAGGTGGAAGAGGTAGCTGATACATCTCACCTTCCAGTGCAATCGATGGATACGATCATGGAACGGCCAGATCCGTCCATTCTGCCAGCGCCCGTCGTCGATCCTGAGACCGACTTTGATCCATCGACCGATGGCGACGCTCAACTCAATATCTATGACACGATTCCCTTTGATGAGAGCAAGCTAATGCATGCTCAGGATGAGTCAGATGAGATGCCGCGCCTGGTCGTCGGTATTGGGCTGGACCCCGGTATTAAGCGCCGCGAAGCTCCTAACGAGGATAGCATCTTTGCCATTCAGGGGATGCGTATTACAGATAGTGGCTCGCTGCCCGCCGGCCTGTTTGTGGTTGCCGATGGCATGGGCGGCCACGTCAATGGACGCGAGGCTAGTCGCATGGCGATTCATACAGTCAGCGATGTGATCGTGCCCGCCCTGCTGCGCGATGTAAGCGGGCGTGATGCAGCCGAAGAGGAGACCATCTTCCAGGATATGCTCAAGGACGGTGTGCATCGCGCGAACCTCGCTATTTACCGCCGCAACCGCGAGTTGCCCGAGATGATGGGCACAACGCTGACGGCTGCGCTAATCGCGAACTCGACAGCCTATATCGGCAACATCGGCGATAGTCGTACCTATCTCTACCGTCCGTCTAAGGGTTTGCAAAAGGTGACGCGCGACCATTCTGAGGTTGCTCGCCTGGTTGAGGCTGGCGCGATTACTCCCGAAGAGATCTACACACATCCGAAGCGCAACCGTATCTATCGCTGCCTGGGCGAGCGCGCCTCCGTCGAGATGGACGCCTTTACCATCGATCTACAACCTGGCGATGTTCTGTTACTGTGTTCCGATGGGCTGTGGGAGATGGTGCGCGATGATGCGCTGGAGAAGCTGGTCGCGTCATCGGCACATAATCCGACGCAGTTGAGTGCAATCCTGGTGCAGGCGGCGCTCAATCACGGGGGTGCGGATAATATCAGTGTCGTCGCCGTCGGTTTCCAGCAGGGCAAAGAGTAATAGGTGTAGAAAAATTAAGAGGTGTAAAGGAGTAGGCGGCATGGCAGTAGACCGTGTTGGAAGGCGGCTGGGGAACTATCAGCTGATGCATCTGTTAGGCCGGGGCGGCTTCGCCGAGGTCTACCTGGGCGAGCATCAACGTCTGGGCACCTACGCTGCCATCAAAGTTCTCCACACCCACCTCACAGGAACTGAGGCGGACAACTTTCTGGCCGAGGCGCGCACAATCGCTCATCTAGAGCATCCGCACATCATCCGTATCCTCGATTTCGATGTACAGGATGGCCTCCCTTTTCTTGTGATGGGCTATGCTCCTAATGGAAGTCTGCGCAACCACCATCCGAAGGGGGAGCGTCTTCCTCTGCCCACCGTCGTAGCCTACGTGCAACAGATCGCCGCCGCCCTACAATACGCCCACGATCATAGAGTGATTCACCGCGACATCAAGCCCGAAAATATGCTCGTTGGCCGCGACGGCGAAATCTACCTGAGTGACTTTGGCATCGCGCTCATTGATCAGAGTTCGCGCATTCAGTCCATTCAAAATGTTGTGGGGACCGCCATCTATATGGCTCCTGAACAACTACAGGGCAAGCCGCGTTGCGCCTCCGATCAATACTCCCTGGGCATCGTCGTCTACGAATGGCTCACTGGCGAGCTTCCATTTCGAGGTCTACTGCTGCAACTTTACAATCAGCACCTCACCGCACCTCCACCATCTCTCCGCTCAGTGATCCCAGCATTACCAGCCCAGCTTGATGCTGTCATTCAGACTGCCCTGGCCAAAGATCCCGCCCAGCGCTTCGAGAGCGTTACCGCCTTTGCCTCCGCCCTTGAACTCGCCTGTCAAACACCAGCATCAATCCTCGTCGGCAAGCTCACCTCTCGCCTTGAAGCACTCTCAACGCTCGTCCCATCTACCAACATTCCCTCCGCTCAAACGTTCCCACCACCCGCAACTCCTCTCGCGTCCGCCTCTCTCGCGCCCATCGTCACTCCTCCCAGGGCTGTTCCCATCGGCAGGCGTTTACTATCTGTCAGCACTTCGTCCTTGAAGACTGGCTCAGAGCACCTATCGGCTCCGCCACCCTCGGCACCATTGACTGCTCTATCTGCGCAACAGGATCTGCGCCCACCAGTCTCACGCCGCGCAGCCCTACTGGGAATTTCCACACTGCTCGTTGGAGGGACCGGCGGGTGGCTGCTCTCCCTTCGTCGCCAACCTGTAAGTACATCAACTCCATCCAAACAACAATCAGGCAAAAATACAGGGGCAGGAGTACAACAGGACCTTCCATTGACTAACATTCTAGCGCGGGACACCTTTCAGCGCGCTGACCAAACCTTCTGGGGCACGGCCAACGATGGTCACTCCTGGGAGGGTGACGCGAATCGGCAGCCCGCCTTCTCCATTGCAGGCGCGAGTGGTCGTATTGCGAAGGGCAAGGGAACCCTCAACGCTCTGCTAGGCCCTGTCAGCAAAGACAGCGAGATTCTCGTCAGTGCAGCCATCAACTCATTCGCCAACGATGTCAACTTCGGCGTCGTCCCGCGCTGGATCAACGGCGACAACTGGTACAAAGCCTTGCTCGACGGCAAACATCTCAGCATCCTCAAACGCATCAATGGCCAGACCGACGCTCTTAAAACAATGCCTCTTGTCGTTCAACCCAACTCCTCTTACAACTTGCGCTTCCGAACCATAGGCGTCGTCCTCCTCGCCAAAGCCTGGCCCGCCAAACAAGACGAGCCGGCTGATTGGCAGATCACCGCCTCCGACAACATACTCATGAGCGGTCGCGCTGGCCTGCGCACCGTCCTTCAACCTACTACCATCGTGACCATCACCTCATTTAGGGCGGTGTCCGCAGTCATAAGCAGTAGTTCTACCTTATAGTAAGCGGACGTAGAAGAATAAAAGCTTTTTCCTTGAAGATTGTATTATTGAAACGCAACCGCAAAGTTTATTCGTAATGGTAGTAGTTAGGAGATATATTTTTTTAATCGAAAGGTGTTTATGACTCCTCTTATCACAAGCACGAATCAGGTAACTTGGAATGGACTTATTGCAGAACGTCGTCAGCTAGCACCTTGTGAACTAGCAGCTCCACCATTCGATGAGCATTTGATCTCTTTACATGTACATTCTTCTCCTCCGGTATCTGTGACGCAAGAAAGAGAAGGAGTCCAGCGTGAAGAAACCTTTCTACGTGGCGATATGATTCTGATGCCGGCTGGCCGATCCAGTTATTGGCGGCACAACGATGAGTTGAATGTCTTGCATCTACGGATACAGCCTGCGTATCTTGCTGTCGTTGCTGAAGCGATTGATCTTCGGTCGGAGCTGATAGAAATCGTAAATCACTTCAAGTTTTGTGACTCTCGTATTGAGTCCATTGGATGTCTGCTTTTACAAGAACTCCAATCTTCGGGCGCTGGTGGAAAATTATACATTGAGTCACTAACAACAGCATTGGTCATCCATCTGCTGAGAGATTACTCGGCATTTAAACAACAGCCCAAGCAAGTGAAGGGGATTTTAGCCGCGCCTAAGTTGCGGCTCACTATCGACTATATTCACGAACATCTTGGAAGTGATATAACGCTCTTTGAACTTGCCAGTAATATTCAATTAAGCCCATATCACTTCCAATGTCGACTTGAGGAGGCACGTCACCTGTTACTCTTGGGTAACCTCTCAATTAGCCAAATTGCTCTAAGCGTCGGCTTTACTGACCAAAGCCATTTGACGCGCTACTTTAAACGAACTTTTCATGTTACTCCTACTGAGATGAGAAAAGAAATGCGTCGATAGCAAGAATATGCTAATCGAATCGCACGATCTTTCAAGACATCACAGGCTTTCCTCCTGTACACTACTTCCATGAGAGAATTTGATGAAGTAACATCTCACGGGCGTTTTCACCGAGATGCTATTTCTAGTACAATACCAGCCATTTTTTCGGTGGCTTTGGATATCTCTCATCAGTTTTTTAAGAGAAGAAAGCAAGGAATAACGATGGATAAAGATTATATTCTGCAAGCAACAGAAGTTTCAGCAATTGCACAAACGATTCCTGGTGCAACACCTGACGGGATTAATATCAAAGTATTGAATATAGATGAAACACGAGGCGCACCAACCACTATTACCATTCTTAAGCCGGGGGCAACTATCCCTGCACACTATCACAAACATACGTCGGAAACGCACTATGTGCTAGAGGGTGATTTCATCAATGCTGGCATTAGCTATGGACTAGGAGCTTTCTTCACACATGTAGCAGGAACAGTGCATGGCCCACATTCTTCCATGCATGGATGTTCGGTTCTTACTGTTCAGCCAACTCATGTTGATGCAGGCGATTTTTATATTGCTGAGTAGTTAAAACTTTTGCTTTCCAAAGACATAAAGAAATAGAGGAGAAAGGACAGCAATGTGATTAAGTTTGTATACTGCATTACAAAGCGGTCTGGAATGACTGATGAAGCGTTCCGAACCTACTGGCATGAAAAGCATGGTGCTTTTATTCGCAGTATTGCACCAGCCCTTCACGCTAAAAAGTACATTCAGAGCCAGAAAATCGATACGCCAATCAACCAGCAACTTATCGCATCCCGCGGTTTGGATGCTTCCTCCTACGATGGAGTGACAGAAATATGGTGGGAAACGATGGACGATTTCCTTGCAGGAGTGACCACTCCTGAAGGGCAAGCGGCGGCACAACAGTATATTGCCGATGAGGCGAACTTCGTTGATTTCTCTGCGTCGAGGGCCTTCCTCACGGAAGAACATACTGTTTTCGATTTCTCATAATACTTCCCGGCATGGTAGCCCAAATCAGCGCCAATTGCTTGTTTTTCTGCAAGTTGCAACTTGCAGAAAAACAAGCAATTGGCGAGTTGCGCAACGATCCTTCTTCTAACTTTATTAGTGGCCTGTCTTTTTCTCATACTACAGCAATCTGCATCTATCTTATATGAGCTTGCCCCATTTTCGTAGAGTCTCTAGGTGGTGAGAGCTGAGGAGAACGTACTACGTTTTTACGTTACATTACGTAATACGTACTTATTCTACCATAGAAAACGTACTACGTCAAACGTTA
>JAABUQ010000740.1_pt1 | contig 75439 bp, 53 predicted proteins | sample 5560001 | NCBI WGS metagenome assembly JAABUQ01 (sample SAMN10711888, study PRJNA513371) | rock metagenome | isolation source: Antarctica rocks | place: Antarctica: Victoria Land, Finger Mt nord | collected 2015-12-18 | reverse complement strand
ACAAATTAATTAAATTAATCAACTTGATTAAGTTGATTAATGCACTTTTTCAAAAATAATCTAAATTTTTCGAGTCTTGGCGAGTTGGGCCAAGTTATACGCTAAGTACTTCATATCTATCCTTTGACTCGACCCAAATACTCGATATCAACATCGTGACTCGAATCGACTTTTCGATATCAAAATTTTGACCCAACCCAGGTCTTGGCGAGTCGAGAATCTGGCTCGAACTTGATGACCCGACTCGACGCGATTAGTCTAGTCGTAACAAATTGTTTAATTAAGATCTACGTATGTTGTAAAATTTAATTATCTTATTGTAATATCAAGTATGTTCTTTTTTGTAATAACATTGTTTTTTAGTTTTTTCTCGCATTCGTTTACGATCTTGGATAAGTTAATTAAAGTCTTAAGATAATTCGTAATGTCTTTTATGCATTCGTGAAAATTCTTTTAGTTATATTTCTTATCTAAGTTAATAATTAAGCTATAAGATTTAATAGTTTTCTAAAGTGCTTAATTAACTTTTTGCGTAAATGCAAATGCCTTATTTGATAATGTTTTATCTAAAACTTTCTATAATTGATTTGAATTCTTTATCAAATAGTAATTGTTGTTCGATTTAATTTTAAAAATATTCGCCTCTATGTTAATTTGCTTTCTAATGTCGTTCTAGCTATTAAGTATTTGTCTTAATATAATATTGATTTGTTGACGATTTATCAAGTTTCGTGATCAACAATCTCTTGCGAAGTGACTCGATTTGCTATATGAATAGCACGTTTTTTAAGATTTGTTATCTTGCTTTTCTTTAAAATTCTTTTTTTACGTCGTTAAATAAAATTCAATTTTATAAATGCAAACTTACGATAGTTTAAATTACTATATTTTTAATTAGAACGAAATTCTCTTTAATAATATTTGATCGTTGATTCAAAGAAGATTTTTGCTCTTTCGTAAAGTTAATTGTATCGTTTTTTTATAGCTCTTTCATATAATTTGTTGTTAAAATCGATAACTACTTCGATAAGATTAAATATGTCGTTGATAAATTTGTCATCGCGCATAATTTCGTTTTTAAGATTGTTTTTAAGATTTCGTCGAAACATTGTTATAAATGCGACATCGTTTTATTCTATAAAATTAACATATTTTTGAAATTTTGCTACGTAGTTTGTTGCAAAAATTCGTTAAATTAAGTGCTAAATCATTTTTTTCGCAATTTGTTTTTCGTTAAATGTTTCGAAGATTCTTCGAAGCTCTCTTTTGAAATTATCGAAATTCGTAAACATTGTACAAGAGTTTTCGTTATAATTTTTTAGATACTTGCGTAAGTTTGATTTAAACTAATGTTAAGCTCTTTCTCTAAGAAATGTTAATGCGAAAATTGTTTTCTTGTTCGCTAAAATAGAATAAAAGATAAAATAAATATTTATTTGCATAAGTTAATTCTTTAGACTAGTACAATCTTCATAATAGACGTCAAACTTGTTAATTCTTATTTTGTCGTTTTCATTCATAGAGAATTAACGTGATGCTATTGAGCTATTGTTCGAGATAGAGATGCATTAATCTAATACAAACATTCTTAGAATGTTCAAAGTGTTACGTTAATACTTTTGTAAAAAATATTAGAGCGAGTTATGTTATTAAAGAAATTTGTAAACGTCTTTAAACAATGCAAGCAATTATTTAATAACAAAAATTGCAACTATAAACAATTTTATGTTCAATAAATCTTTATAGATGATTCAATGAATTAGAGTCACAATAAGTAAAGATTTAAGATAAGTTAAATACGATTTATAAGAGAGTTGTATTTCTAATTTCTATATACTAAGAAAATATAAATTGTTCGTCTTGTTCGTTCGTCGAACATAACGAGCATTATTGTTCGCAATGTTCGCTTATCGAACATAGCGAACATTATGTTTGAAATGTTTACTCTTCGAATATGTCGAACATAATGATAGATTCGCTAATAGCGCGTAGAATCTAAATCACTAATATAGCTTGAATAAGCTCGTAATATTCGCACGTTGTTCGTAATGTTTCATTTATCTTTTAAGCATTGCAAAGAAAATTTCGATAAAATTAAAATCGCAAAAGTATAAAGAAAGAAATGTCAATGTAACGTTAACACTATTATACATTTCTTGAAGTTTTTTACTCTTGTAAGCAAAGACGTTATTTAAACAAAGCATTAAATTAAATTTTTTTTACAAAATACGATAAAAGATTTGCAAAGCATTTGTTAATATGCAAGTACAAAAAGTGTTTATATATCAACTTTCTTATGCGTTCATTTCTCTCTTCGAAGCATTCTCGCGATTGTGTCAATATCGATAATAATGTCAAATTCGTTATACAAATAGAGGCACATCTCGTCAAAATAAACAATAAAACGAAGATTAATATAATTTAAAAAACTATTCTTCATCGTTTTATTGATCAATTTGTCAAAACTTCTTCGATATTAAGAAGCGACGACAAAGATATACAATTTGATGTTACGTTTTATCTTGCGTATTTGACGCTTAGATACACTCTCTAGATGCGATATTTGAGCAATATTTTTATCAATTTTAATGCGATCGACTATTGCAAGTCTTTGATCGTCGATTAGAGCAAACGTCATGGCGAAGAGAGAGTCACGAAACATGTAGATTACACGATTATACTAAAGGCTTTAGATACTGTCTAATTAGAATGCTAATTGAACAGGTGAAAGAGGTTTTAATTCAATTGCGCGAAAACCCACGATTTGTGTGGTGGGCCCACCAAAACCTTGGCACCTTCCCGGCTACGGCATAGAAACCTGCTTGGCACGATAAAGTACCTCAGAGTTTGGACCTCGGCATTTCCCTCTCTCTGACCTCACCTCCGCTTTCATAGCTTTTATCAACGCATAGAATGCGTTCCAGCTGTCATTTCCGTCTCCTCCGGCAGCTCAGACCATTGTACGATTATTGTAAATGACCATGGCATCCGAAGCGAAAGCACAGACTGAGCTGAAGGACTTCCCCAATATCTTTTCTCTCGAAGGAAAGGTTGTCGTTGTGACAGGCGGCTCCCGAGGTCTCGGCTTACATGCAGCATCTGGGTTTGTCATTGTCTCCTCATGCCAAATTTGCCTGAGATTCGGGTTTCTTGCTGACCATGCAACTAGTTTCCTCCAAGCTGGCTGCTCAAAAGTCTACATCACCTCCCGAAAGAAGGCCGCATGCGACTCGGCTTGCGAAGCTCTCAATGCCTTGCCCAACAAAAGACCTGGCGCCCAAGCCATCTCTGTGCCTGCCGACAGCGCGAAGATTGGTGATATTGAGGGTTTGGTCAAGGAGGTATCCAAGACTACGGACCATGTCGACATACTTTTCGCCAACGCTGGGGCGACCTGGGGCGAGAAGTTCGACACGCATCCTGATGATGCGTTTGCGAAGGTGATGGATCTCAATGTCAAAAGCGTCTTCAATACGATCAGACTGTGAGTTGTGTCAGCCGCCCGGGCGGTAGAGGAGCCATGGCCATTGACTGTGGTTCGCGTGAAGATTTGCGCCATTGCTGCAGAAGAACGCTACCCTCGAAGATCCCTCCCGCATCATCGTCACTGCCTCCATCGCCGGCTTGGGTGTCGGCTCACTTGGCGAGAACGCTACGTTCGGGTACTCAGCCTCCAAAGCCGCAGCGATCCATCTCACTCGGAATCTTGCGGTCGAGCTTGGGCCCAGGCATATACTGTGTAATAGCATCGCACCTGGGTTCTTTCCCTCTAAGATGGCTTCCGGATTGATGGACCTGCAGGGGGGTGAGGCTGCGATGGCGAAGCAAAACCCGAATGGGAGATTAGGCAGACCTGAGGATATTGCAGGGACAGTCGTGTACTTGGCCAGTCGGGCTGCGAGTCATTGCAATGGGGCCCTCATCACGCTCGATGGCGGCGCACTTTGGGGAAAGGGGAGGTTGTAACGTTCTACTACATTTTTTCAAGTAATTCTGGGAAGGTGACAAAGTTTTCACTTTGAATTATTTTGTCCGTTTTCACGTTTTGCTCTCTATCTTGCCTCGATTCGGTCTTCCTTACATCATTTCATTCCACGTACTGCATTGCCTTTCGCCTTTGTTAATTTCTTCCCAGGTCCGGGGACCTCTACATATTTCCAAACCGCTGAAGCACGTTGACCTTAGTATACTACATACGTTTTGAGAGCAGTCGTACCAACCTAGCAGCCAAAGCGCGTTCAAGTTGGGCGTACCCAAGTCATTCTTTCCCGGGATCTCTGATCAATTTTGCAGATCTTGCTTTGTCACGAACAATGCTACTACATCTATCCTGAAGTTTCTCTATGCTTGACATGCTTGAATGCATACCTTGCCCATGGTGGAAGAATGGAGCCAATTAATGATCAAAGGCCTTTATGATCTTGAGGGGTTTACGGCATTGCCAGTACAATCCATGGGCATTGGACGACGTGCCGCCGAAGAGTTAACACTATCAAGAAGACAGTGAGGAGGCCGACGAGTACGATGATCCGCGATGGATTATGGATAAATGTAACCACGCGGATGAACACTACATGGGCACCGACGATCAAAGTAACTCTGTCAACGATAACTTAACCTCTTCAGTTTCAGACTTGGAGAATGAGGAGACCAATCCCTTCAAATTCCTACCAGTGATCGACTTCGCCCAATTTGCGATTGAGAAGCAGTATACTGCTGAGGAAGCCAAATTAGGATACTTACTGAAGCTCCCTTACAACGTGGAGTACAAAGAGGATGATCTGAATGACGAGAAAATGTCAGCTGGGATACGAAATTAGCTCCATGACGAGCTGCTGAGATCCAGACATCGCAGCAAACGTTCATATCTGGGTCAGTACGATGATCCTCGTGAAGCCAGTCGTGGAGGATCTTCAAGTATTTTGTGAAAGTTGGCATTGTGCTGCCAATCCCTGTGCCGAGGCCGGTTCTTTCACTTCAGGCGCCGCCAAAATCCAACTTGGCCACGATCCTCACTCAACCGAAAACATCACACCAAACATGCAATGGTCTGGCAAGGAAGTATTTCAGCATGTTTTCCCAGATTGGCATGCCCAGCCGTAGTCCAGCGATAGACAACGACGGTTTCCGCGTTACTGCGAGCACTGACCCCACCACCAAGCAATATCAGCAAGATAGCAATTCTCTACTAGTGGCCTGACCAATGAGGTAAAGCCAATTATTACCACGCGTATGTGGATTCGAAGAGACGTGCTGCAAAGGACAAGGTTGGATGACAGCTCCATATTGAGCGATTGAGTACCTCTTTTGTCGTTTCTCACAAAGCGTTATTCTTCTACTTCGCTCAGCTTCAATCTGCTGATTTACACTCTACAAAAGTACGGGTTCCGTCGCTTTGATCAAGAACGTTCAGATACTGCTCTGAGCGCCTTCTTTCTAATATACGATCAGAATGCATCGCATGCTCAGCTTGTGCTTGCAGGCGAACAGACGCCGCTAGCCTTGTCTTACCGTGTTCGACTCATGAATACAAGTTAAGACCCTGGACTTGACACTTATTATGGATATAGAATATCTAATTGTCGACCACATCTGTTTTGTCGTGGATCCGGTTCGAGCCATTATCGACCTTACACCGTACAGGGGCAAGACGCCTGATTCACCACAAGAAATGCTAAAAGAGATGCATGAATGCAAGTTCTGGTAGGTAATCTCAATCATGATTGTTGACAATGGGGTTCTCCCAGCGAAGTTGCTTTGGCCGATTCCCTTTTCTTAACTGCAGCAATTGGGAAAACAATCCCCGTCGAACGTCCTGTTTATAATAATCCAGCATCAGCAGGGTGAGATTGATCAGCTCCTCCAAGCTTTCGAGGCTCTTCATATCAGATGAATGGCGCTACGGCGTACTGGCTCGCTCATGTAGCGAGCATCCAGCATTGCCCTACCCTCTGAAAACGTTGCAGAATATTGAGAGGCTTAAGAGTACTCTCGAACTAGCCTTGACCGTGGATGATACGTGAGTGAAAGCTCCGACTCAAGAATTATGTGTCTAACAGCCCAATGAGATCCATGACCAAAGCTATTCGACAAACACAAGAGTCTCTAGATCAGTCTTTGAAATCGCTATACCAGGGTCCCCGGAGTATTGTGTTGTGCAGGTACCGAATCATCCTACTGGAGCTGAAGCACGCTTGCCGCGCCATTCAGCGTATTGCTCTTTGAGCCTCCAGCGCCTCAGCTGCTTGAAGAGCCAGCGAAGCCAGAAAAATTCTGAAAACCCACCTGAGCCCCTCGACCTAAATAATGTCTTCCAAGTCGTCCTCCAGCTGGGTTGCTCCAATCAAAGCACACATGCTCCATCACGCGAAAATGGCCGAGAAGCTAGAACAAATCGATGAAAGAGTTGACTTATCAAAGACTGGATCGGATAGGCAGTTGACCTCGCAAGGGCCTGTGATCCGATCACTTATGGTTATTCATGATACAAGTCATATATCAATGGGACCGCTCGCTTTTCAGACTTATCTGAGAACATACACTGACCTTGGCTCAGAACAGCATGGCTCCATTTCATCTTCTGTGGCCCGCGGTGCAAAAGGCGGTGAAAATGGATACAGCCGCAGCGGCGTGGCTGACGGTTCCAGTATCAGTCATATCTCACTCCTAGGGCGAAATTCGACTTTTCTCGCTCCCGCTGTTGCCGCTCGGGGTAAGGGCACAGCGGACTCGGTGGGCAACGGCGGCATTCTTCCGCAAAGCCTAACGCACATAACCCGCGCCCACCGCCAATATCTCTGTGTTGTCGGGGACAACTGGGTTGGAGGATATGATAGATATGAAGTTACTAGTCCCGTGGTGGCTACCTCTGGCCGGGGTTATGGGTCAGCAGGCAACCACTATCAGGTCAGATGAGATAATGGTGACGATTCAAACGAGATGCCCATCGCCTCATGCTCTCTATCGACCTGGACCACTCCTCATTCATATTACCTTGATCAACAACTGACGGGCACCCATCTAGACGTTTTCTCACTAGCAGCACACATCAAGGATCGCTTGCATATTGTGGCCTCTTATAACTACTATTGAAGCTTTGACAACGCTCGCGATATCGACGAGCACAATTATCTAAAGTATCTTAGTGTTCTATACACTCGAATAGAGAATTGAAAATCGAAGAACACTGCCAGTATCTCTATAGAACAATATAATTCTATCAAGAATTTTGAGTCGCAATAGCTCGAACTTCAAAAGTTTCATTTGAAAGAAACACAATACTTGTTTGTTATAGTATCGACTGCGAGCTCTAGAGCTTGTAGAGTTATGTCAGTTCGAGTTGTGCTAATAGATGAGTTGTCTCAGATTAAGAAGGTTGATATATATTATTTATCTGGGGGCCGTCTCCTTCCAGCATTACCTCGAGACTCAGCATCTTATTACCTTCGAAGAAGCACAGAGCAAGATACCCGGGGGCGTTCAGCTGACTGAGGATGATTACATCCTTGGGCTCTTCGATCTAGTGGGTGAATTGATGAGGTTTGCCATCACGAGCATGGTATCCAAACCCGGTCCATGAAAGAAGTCTTGATCGCTGGATATCTTGGCAGTGAAGGAAGCTAAGAGTATCCACGATCAAGTGGACTCCTGAAGAAGATGCAATACTAAAAAGGGATGCTCGTTCACAAAGTACAATATCCTCAATTGTTCTTCGCAGTCTCTTGTCTTCGCTTTGCCTGCATTCATACCCATACGCCTGGAAGAAATGCGAGGTTGAGAGCGGCTTATGCGGGAGAGTTCTGGAAAAGCCTCCTGCAGCGACTTGTTGATGAGGGGTATCTCCGAGCAGATGAAATCTGACTCGCACTACTGGCGTGCCGGGCAGATCGAGTCGTTCAACTACTTTTAAGGGCACACCCAGCATCGACCCCATCACATCACTGGTCATATGCGAAGTGCGAACGCCGAAAAAAAGGCTGTCGCAAATTTTTCGTCGCTGGCGTTTGGCACGCCCTTTAGAGCAAGCGTCCCGTGAATGGATACCATGACGATTACCCCTTGACATCGCTGTACGCGGAACAAGGAGCTGAGAAAACCAGCGTTAGACCCATCTTCAATCTCGGTCTAACTTAACGGAGCCACTTGGGATTGCTTGAGTGCCTGCCCCATTCAGTACCTCAACTCGCGCCACCATGAAAATCCTTTCAGACCGGAGTTCTTATGTGCGAGGTCGAATTCGAGAAGATCAATCGAAGCTCGGCAGCTTCTAGCGTTTCGTACGGATTCGATTTCGAGCCCTTGGTACACGCGAGCATGATGTCGGAACCCTTGTTTCAAAAGTCAGCCTAAGATCTGAAGCTATACTTCATCTTGATTTGTCGGACTCGAGATCTCAGGTGAATATGGCTGACTGTTCTGCTGACCAAGACTCTTTTCCAAACGAGCTTATCCACAAGCTTATTATCTTAAGCAAGACATTGGACTTTAGATATACAGAAGAGCTAAACTTCATGGGAACAGCAAATGTTCAGACATATTATATATAGCACACTTGCCGAATGCAAGGTCAAAATATAACCTCCATCGGCGCTCAATATAGACTTGCAAAAACAGAGAAGCATTGGATGCCAAGCAAACGACAAACTACAGCCATTCTCAAAGATGCTCAAGACAATTCGACGTCGACTGCATAACGCTAGGTCATCAATAGCTTTACTTTAGTTGTTGTTAACGATTGATATGAGATACGACTCGAGGTTTCTATCTTCTTACGACCGGAACGCAAATTTTGCCATGTATGGCGTTGCTGGCGAGCCCAACAAGCATTGCGGAAAAACTACGTTGTTGGCGCAGAATACGTAACCAACGATGGTTCAAATGCTGTATAATCTAGATGGCGAAGTGTTTCTTTGAGAGACGCGTCGATATCGCACCCAGGCAAAGGTACTCCGTGCAATTGTCTTGTTCACTCTTCTTGCATCTATTAGTGGAGTCGGGCCACCTTATACGAGCACACTCTGCCCTACTCGAAAAGTTCAGAAACTCCTTTCTTCCCGCAACAGCAACTCATGCTGAGACCCTACCCAACCACCTCTGCTGCTCTACTCCCGATGGGAAATTGCTGGCTGCGGCGCTCTATCAATCAGAGACTCTCACAGAGTCTGTTGATGATCTTCTGCCAACACTAGAGGAATTCTGTCTATCACGGACCATCGAGAACCGGCAAGTCTGAAACCATCATCCTGTGTGCGTATAGTTTTCTTCGAAAAAGTAATTTCTTTTATAGCTTTCAGTCTTTCCAACACCGCTGTCAACCTTAATGCACAAAGTATGCTAACGTAGCTGGAGAAGATGGCTAAAGCACTGGAGGTATCTATCATGTCCTCCCCCAAGTCTTTGAGGCCCTAAATAGCTCTTCGAAGATCTGTTCTGGCAAAGCGGAGGGTCATTGTGGTGATAATCCTGATCATTGAGCACATCTCTTCGGAGGCTCACTTATAGCATCTAGACCAGATGGCTACTGCATTAGAGGCTCGGTGCGATTCATGTGCTAAGGCTAACAAAACCCACAGCTGACCAAGACGCGCAACTTAAACCGTGTCAAACTGTCACTGAACAGCGACTGTTGCATCCAGCTTGCCGAGCGCAGAGCCCGGCCGCTTCGATCACGAGGTACTTACTGAACCCCATTCTACAACGACCGTTCTATCCACAGCTTAGATGCTGTGGACTATCTTCCAAGGATCAAGTGTTTCGAGCATGGCAAAGAGCTCTCGGTAGCATCATCTTTTACAGTGTGTCAAACCATTAACTCATTCGTCCTGACTCGAATGACCATGTGTCCACGAGTCCCTGCACGGATGATAGGTTTTTGCAAAATATCAACACACTCCCGGACTATTTTCCTGCGAAATGTCCGCAAATCATGTAGGTGGCTTGGTACCAGTCTTACAACGGAGACTACTTCCAAAATCTCGATCGATCAACGAAGGCAAAGGTCGATGCACCAAGCACTCTTTCTCTTATTCAGATCTCACTAGCACGTTCATTCCGTGTCAAGATGGCTGATCGATTCCGTGCCTTCGTCACGAGTGCGGTTCAGGTCGCAGCAGCTTGACTTGAGCCTTGAGAAGATGGTCCTATGAGCTGGAAGTTTGCTGGGGCGTTGTTGATGGACTTGATACATGGTGTAGACGCAGACAAGGAGCCGATTTCCGTCGCTCAAGCATACCCTGCTGTCGCCGAACTTACTCGACTGCTTGATCAACTTTCCTAGCTTCCTATGTCGGTCGTCGGTATCATCACGGCTGCCCACCACGTTCCTTCCAAGGGATGGCTAGCACCTTGCGATGATACAATGGCGTTGAGAATGATACTAGTGCAGCCACTTCATTATGGTCGCGACGAGACGGATCTCGAATTGGCTGGACATGTTCAAGGCTCGGTAGACTTTCGACAACGTACCTCCGAGAGCTGCTACGGTGTTTCGGACGCTCGGGGGATGCGTAAAAGAGTCTTGCCGAGGTGGCGGAGCTGATACGGCCCACGACTTCTCAGAGAGAGGCAGCGGAGATTAGAAGAGCAGACCAACATCTTATGGATGGGGCCACTATCGATGTCACGAGCTCGGTCACAAAGGCAAAGGTAGTGGCTCTTAGTCAATCTAGATTGGCTTGACCGGGAGCCAAGCTATTTCCATAAGCAGGAACAAGCCAGAACGCTTGAGTCGACGAGGGGGCCACAAGAAGCTTACAAGAAGATCGAAGCGGAGAGGTATCAACGTCAAATCCCGATCCGGATTTACTTCGAATATGAGCTTCAACCCTCACTTGGCTTCGCGACAGCGGGACAGCTACACAGCATCGTGTATAGATGACTTATTATAATGCGCAAGAATACGGTTCAAGACGCAACACTCTGAAGTTGTCAGTGCTTCGTTGGAACTTCCGGCACAACCCAAAGTTTCAGAGACGCATAATTGACGACCTGCTTGAGGGCACATGCCATCATCCACCACTGAGTATTGACTAGATGCTCGAAATCAAGAAAAATCGCCGTCGTTTTGCAGTGATCTTCTGGTGGCTATGGTCAATGCAAGACGCAATCAGATGAGAAACTCCAAAGACGATTCTTCTAGTCTATCTAGGTCTCAACCCATTCTTGCAAACAAATATGCTTATGGATGTAGAGAGTGATCCTAAAGCTGGTCGCAAAGGCTACAAGAAGTGCAAATTTTCAGCTCACACCCGGCATACGACTCGGATTGTCGGACTTGGCAAATGCCTTTCACAACACAAGATTCTTATGAAACTATATCAGAATTCGACGGCGCCGATAAGATATTGAAGCATGTCCAAGGCAAATGGGCTAGACAGAGCAACGACTACGAATGTGTTGTATGGGTCGCAGCTGGTCATGGAGAGTTTGATATAAATATCAACGACATCATCGAGTTTATTCTCAATCCTCACTGTCAGTCTCAACTTGTGCTGATACACTGGCGCTATGGAAATCCTAGCTGCGTTACTTTCGATTACCCCAAAACGATCCAGCCTTACTTGAAGCACACCAGATTCGCATCCAGATATTTCGACTCCTGCAGACCAGGACTAGAGTTCAGGTACTTACCGAAAACAGCAAGGAATTCGCAAGATGCTCTTTCGAGATGCTTCAAGAGAAGCATCCTGCGCATGCGCACGGCGATGCGAAGAGTAAGCTCCGAAGCCAAATCAGCAGCATGAGCGAAGATGATTTCCTGGTACATCCGGAAGAATCCGAACGACTACAGGCTGGAGGCCTGCTCTCGGCTTCAAAAGCCGGAGAAAGAAAACTATCCTCGTCAATCAACTCGTCGAATTCGGACCCTGAGTCGGAAGATTCAGGGGTCGCTACTATATATAATATATGTCATAGGTCAAGAGGAGGAATATGACGACACTAGATTCAACTACTCCACAAGTCCCACCACCAAAGGTAGACAATTTGATAATATCGACATAGTCCCCGACTTCATACCTTCGTATTGTCCTCCTGTTTCGTCCGCCGCATGGCTGAATTCGTATGGGTCCGGCAACGAAATCCTCTTGGACCGTTCGACACCGCAGCCAGATCCTCCGCTCTTCAACTGAATAAGAGTTCTCCGCTCGCGGGTACGAGGAAGAACACTTTCAACAAGAAAGGAGCAGTACGAGCGAATATCTACGGGAATAGGAATTCAGCGGTGCACTTTTCAGGGGTTCATCGTATCACATATGAGTTCAGATCCTTCTCCGAGCTTCGTTTTCTGTCACCCGGCCCCACAACTGAAGGATAGTCTTGGATAGGCGTGGAGGATGCTTACGCTGAGCGCATGTTGATGATTACAGGAATAGATTGTGCATGCCATCGAGGTAGAACAATACAGAGCCGTGTCTGATCCTTCAGATGGCCGAGCAACTCCAGTCCGGCGACCAGCAGTGGTACGGTAGTGTTCGAGAAACCACCGTATAAGTGTGCATTAGCGGTCGGATCCAGTAGCTGAAAAATTCCAAGCATCTATTATTGGTTGGGAATGCTGCTAACTACCCTTGCAGATGCCTACGCTGAAGAGCTTACGCTTCATCACCAATGGCAAGTACTACGATGCGTGTAAAGAGAATATTAAGAAGTCGGGCAATTTAAGAGCTGGTTATGCTAGACTTAGAGAGATTCTATAGATATCGAAGTCTTTGTTAATCCGAAAACGCAAAACGAGCAGCACCAGAAATTTGTGATCAAAGACTCCTCGGACGCTACCATTACCCTTGCACGATCCACCATAGATACTGCGCCAACCGTGAACAAGGGTCTTCAATCAAGAAAGGATGAAGAGAGATTTTTCCTGTTGGCGAATTCGATCCGCAGAAGCCAAACCCTCTCAAACCCGCAATACTGGACCAGACATGATCCTGAAACAGCGTCGTGCGGCAACTGGTACTCCGGCAAAGCCTTACCTGAGGGCTGCAGAGCTCTCAAGCCCGCATCAAAACTCAGCATCTTCAATTGAGTTACAGATGAATTAGAGGGTATCTGCGACGGGGTCTGAGAGAAGATGCCGTACCCTAGCTCCATCTTAGTTGAAGAAGTACTGAAGGGACACTCTCATCAGGATGTAGACAATCGCTGGGTGCGATTTCTTCAAGATCTGAAGAATGACTACAATCCTACTCGTGGGGAGTTGCTGAAAGAACAGGCAACTACCTACCATAAATACAACATGACCATAATCGAAATGTTATGGAGGGAAGACCATGGCTTATGCACCTCTTTCGCAGTACACGTGGCCCATGAGACCAAAACGGAGAGAGTCACTAGTTACGGAAATGATGGCACACATCGTGTGGCTTAGGTCAGACCCTCACGCCATACTGGAAGAAAAGGCCATGGAGAAGTTGGAGCTCAGTCAAGAGGAAAGTGACTGGAGGGCATCGGATCGACTTCTATCGCCTATGTTCTCTACAAGGGGTTCGCTTTGCAAACGAGTCGCCGTCTACTACCATATCTAACCAGGGCTACGACGGCACCCGATCTGCATCTGTGTTAGCAGTTCAACGTATGCCAGCGTAATCGGCACTTGTACTTCTTGTTATTGGTCTTGAAGGGTTGTCAGTCGCCATCGATGGATGGAATGATTTTGCAGACTCGTTTTACAGTCTTCGCTTGATTCTAGTGATTGCCAAAAAACCCAAACAGTGATATCGAGCAGAAGTTACTTGGAGCTAAGAAGATTGGAACGAGCTACGTTTGGGAAGATGCTAGGCACTAATCGACTTAGCTGTTCTCGTGGACGAGAATCGCCGTCGTAGTTGTCGACTTTACGAAGGCGTGGTCCATCCAACAAAGCTTTGCTATATCAGTCGTCTCAGCGAAGAGAAGCTATCAACGGAGAGCAGCATCCTGTGGTGGGAATAAATGTCAAGACAGCATATCTCGACAACATCAACGACAATAGACTTCGCCCACTTGGTGATGGGGTTTGCTGTTGTGACAGTATGCTTGGTCGTTCTTCTTTGCATAATTTTGCTATGCCGGATGCACGGCTTTTGCGCTCTCGGCATTGCTCGAACTTTTTGGAGGTGGTGATTATAGTGACGACGAAGATGACCACTTATTAGGATAATCCACCTGACCTATCTCTCCTTTCATCATATATGGACAAGTCTCTGCCGAACGTGAGCGCCAATGTGGTACTCGTTTCTCTAAACTACAAGGGACATAACCAGATAGCAAACGAGACAATTGAAGTGGGCTTTTGGTCACTAGCCTTTAACACTGTCAAGGACATCCCGCCAGGCGAACGGTTCAGAATTGGCTACTTCACAGGGTTGTCATGTAAGCATGTACGGGAAAGTAAGAGGTGATTATGCTCTCCACGTACATCTATCTGGAGAAAGGTGCCAATGTTATGGTCCCTGGACACAGTAACAAATCCGTTGATGTTAATGCCCTGCGTCTTGTCAGCAAACTTCTAGCGGATCGTGATAGCACCGAAGGCATCTATCGTCTTGTACCGGGTACCTAGGTTCAAAGCCATACATAGCCAACCCGATGTTGTGTCTCGCGAATATAATTGCTATCCCGTGACAATGAGAGCGGGGTGGCTCTTCGGGGCATCCCCAATAATCAACCAGATCCTCTTACTGACTTTCTACGATTCTTGAGAAGCGCAAGACAATCGACAGAGTTCCGATTCTGTCGCTCTTGACACTTCGTATATCTATCACGGACAACGCAGATGCAATAATCCGTGTAGGTTGGTATAGTCAGCTCTCTCGATAAATGTATATTCAAGGTTCGCAAGCGTTTGCAAACCGTTTTACACTATTGGTGCACTATCAATTTAAACCGTTTAGTGCAATTTAGTTTGAGACATCTGGCAAATTGTGCAGTTCGATTTAGGAGATCTACATCACGATTTGTATCGATAATTTATAGATATCTTAGTATTTAAATTAGCTCTAGATACAACTCTAAAATAAATTTCAATACTTTGTCGAGATACTTGTTTTTTTTCTAGCGTTGTTCGAAGAAAGACTTTTGATAAGAAGTTTAGATAAAATATATATAAGATTTTTATTAATAAATAAAAATTACTATCTACTTTACTATTATTAGATCGATAAACAAACAACTTAACAATTTCGCAAATTTAATAATCGATTTAAGATTTATCAAATAACAAAATTCTAAATCTCGAAATTTTTCTTTTATTTTGTATTTTACATTCTTATCTAAGATATTTAATTTAGAATCTTTTATTGCTTTCTTTATCTTAATTGCTTTGCGCAAAAGTTTATAAAGTTTATTTATTAATATTAGATTTGCTGCAAGCAATGCAAGCAATATAACAATTTCGAATTTAACTAGAAATACGTAATATATCGAAATAAAAAAATCGATTATTTTAAAACTTATTAGATTAACAACAAAGTAACAATAAGTTAAAATAAACGCAAAAAAGAAGTATCTAAAAACTATTTAAACTAGAAATATTAAGTAATTTTAAAGCAAAAATAATAAGAAGCTAATTAACAATATAGATTATTCGCATTTGGTAAACCCTAACTTTAGTCCTAGATATATATAGATTTATTATAACAAAAGTTGCAATTTTGTGTTACTAATATCTGGACTTCGTGCGAGATCAAGATTAGAATCTTGTAAATCTTGCATTACTTGCGAGAATCTAGAAGTTCAAGCCAAGCTTTGCGAGAGACGATCTTGATATCTCTTAATATTGCGCTTGTAGATGCGTTCGTCTTGTATAGCAATTATAATTTGTCTACGTAAAATGCGCACACATTCTCTTGATTTATTAGATTTGTCTCAAAAGTAAAGTTTGCTCAAATCAACAAAATCTAACGTTTAAATCGAAAAACGTAATAGTTTGACGCAATTGCACAACTAGCAACCAACTACAAACGTTTATGCGCATTGCGAACATTAAAATTTTACGAGTTAAAATATAGTTTAACTCGATAAAGATTTCGCAACTTTGTCGAATATAGGGAAAACAAAACATGCTTTTCGAGCAAATTTTGTCTTGACAATACTAATTTAAGTATATAGAATAGATAAATCTATAAGATTTGCAAAATCTTGTTAATATTTTAATTTCTATTAGCTCGATCTACCTCTTAAAACGCGAATAATAACAACAGTTTAATTAGTTTTTTTTAATTAATTCTTAAGTTGTATTGCAAGCAATCTCTAGATTATTCTTAATTAATAACATGTTAAAACAAAATTAAAAACTTGTCTCAAATATTTGAAAATACTACAAATTAATAAAAAATAGTAATAAAAAATACAATTATTGCTATACTATTTATAAACTTATTAACAAAATTTATATCTTTAGAAATTATTTAACTAAGAAATATTAAATTAACTTTGTTAATTAATAAGCTATTATTACAACTATCTACAATAAAAGTATCAAAATAGCTTTTTTTGTTTGTTAAAGAAAAAAAAGAAACAAAACAACAAACAATTAAATATTAATATAGTTAAAAAAAATAAACAAAGAGTATCTAGAATATTTTTATATAAAGTAAATTATTATAATAAATATAAAGTTTTTACAAATATTTAATAGAAATTTTAAAATATTTTTATATTATATTAATCAATTTGCAAATAAGTTGCTTTCTTTTATATCTAATACAATTAAAACTAAAATTTATTTATTATTTTAGAAGAATTAGAAGTGTTTGCAATATCTTTTGCACTTTGCAATTTTTGTATATATTATATACAATATTTGAATATTCTCTAATAATTTTGTTTTTCTCCATAGTATTATATATTCTATTGATAAAGCAAGCAATTTACGAACTATAATATTAATATTAAGAGAGCTTTAATGTAAGTATAGCAATACAAATATAATTTTTATTATATTAAATATTTTATTTGTCTATACAATTTGCAACAAATTGAGATATTTTGTTTTAAATAATACTATTAACAACAATACTATACTAGAGACTATTGCTTAGAAGTTTCAAGAAACAAACAATATTTATTATAATTTAATTAATCATTGTCTTTGTTATATTAATTACATTATTAATCTATTTGTTTAAATATTCCTATTTAATAAATATTTTAATATTAAGAATAATTGCAAAGTTTGCAATAAAAACAATAGCAATTATTTTATTAATAAAAAGTTTCAAAACTATTGTAAGCTTAATTTGCAAAACAAGTTATATAATATTATTGTTTATATTATATAAAAGTTGCAAAGAATCTAGAAGTTTAAACAATTAAATAAGAGTTTAATATCGAAAAAAGATTATTATGTTCGATAAAAATTTTGATTTATAATATTTAATTTATTTATTAAGAAAATTAAGGTGTTTTTGCAATTCTAATCTATTTAATAATATTCTAATTGCTAGTTATTGAAGAACGCTAACTAGTATAAATTTTTTTCTAGAGTTGTTCTTTTAGATTACTAAATATATCGAGAGACAATATACTACTATTGATAAAGTTCTTTTGTTATTAGACTTTCTTCTTAATAGATACAAAATTGATACTTTTTTGTATATTGTTAATAACTTTATAAAGCTATCGATCGATACTAGATAAAAGAAACTTAAAAAATATTAAAATAAGAATATTGATCTAGTTTTTATCTATATTGTTGCTATTATATTTAATTTTACAAGAAAGATATTCTACTTTATTATATATTAACAATCTAATTAAATTAAAAATACAAGATAACAATTATTGTAATTGTAACAAATATATAATACTTCTATATTAACAAAATCTTTGTTTAAAACAATTACAAAGACAATCGAGATTTTAGAGTTCTTGCAATAAATAAATGTTACGTAATCGACAATAACAATAGACAAGTTAAAATAATATCTAAATAAGATTCTTATCTATACTAACAATTTTAATATTATTTAGTAATAAGAAGATTAAAGATTACGTCTATCAATACTTATACAAATAATTATAATTATATTCTTTATTCCGACAATATTATTTAAATCGAAATGTGTCTTTTCTTCTACAAAGTACATTTTTAGTAACAAAAGAACATCATTAAAATTTTATACAATAGAGATTTTAAAATATGTTAAGTATTAAATGCAATAGAAACTATATACGAATATAGATCTAATTGTTGTTATAATTGCAAAGATAATAGAGAAAGATTATTAAATGCGTAGTAAAAAGATAGATATATATACGAAATTAAATCTTAATTGCATTACTAAAAGACGTATACTATTAGTACACTATTAGTTTAAAATGTGTAGTTTGATTTAAGATCTAAAACGTACGATTTAAAACGACAACAAGTAGTTTAGTTTTATTATAAACAAAGCACTATAGTGCGAAAATTAGATTGTAGAAAGTATATCTTTATTCTATAAAAGATGCTAGATTAAATATAGATACAATTGTCGTGCGATTTTAGTTATTACTGCTTTCTTTATTGTATTTGTTATTGTCTTCTTTATTGCAATTTATTGCGATAACAACGCTCTTAGCAACTATTGTAATATTTTCTCGCTCTTAGAGTAAGATTGTTATTAACTAGTCAAAACAAGATAATAAGAGAAAAGAAATTGTAATATAAGAATTATTAAAAAGTAAAATAATTATAAAGTAATATAAGAAAAGAAATTATAACGTAAGAATTATTAGAGTAAAGCGATTATTTCTTGAAGTTGTAATCGAGAAAATAATAAGAAAATATATTGTGCAAAGAACTTCTTAAGTAAAATTAGAAGAAGAGAATTGCGATATACTAAAATAAGAATATTTGTAATGTCAATTTCTAATGATCAATAAACACGTCATTAGTGTCAAGTTATTATAGTGACGACTTGATATCGTGCAAAGTTTTCTCTTTAAGGATTTTCTTTCAAAATTCTCACGAATTAATGTCTCTCTAAATTGCAATGCTACATACTACGTAATTTCGTCTTTAGTACGTCGATTTAGCGACGTTTTGTCACACGTTTGTACATAGTTTTATAGTATTAATTCGTCTCAATCTTTATGAGCGATTATTTAACAAAATAATTAATTCGATACGCAATACAAGACGAAATTTGAAGACGAACGAAAAATAGACGACGTCTTAGCATTCTTAAAGCGACGAAAATGCGAATAATCAACTTGTCTTCGACAATATTACGAAAATTTACATCACATCACAAGAAGAAGTTTTGCAAAATGACGACGCTACATAGTTGTCGCAATTTGACAAAGATATCAATTATAAAAAGCGTTTAATTAAAGAAAAAGCAAAGAGACGTAAACTTTAAACAAAACGAAAGCTTTGCATCGCTCAAACAAGAAACAAATTTCTTTTAGAGTTGTTTTGTGAGAACGAGATTAAAGCGACGAATTTGCGTTGTTCACGCAAAGATCACTTTGATAACAAAATCAACGAATTAACATTAAAGAGATAACGCTTCGTTCGTTTTATAAAATCGACTCAATTGAATCTCTACTACGAAAAGAACTTCAAAGAATGAAAGAATTAAATTCGAAATGCAAAAAACTTTTTCAAAATTAATAAAAATTTATTTTTGACAAAGAACTTAAAAATTCGTTGAACTTAATAATATCTTCGCAATATGTCGACGATACAATAAGATAATTATAAGAACAAACGAATAAATAAAATTAAAAAATGAAATTAAAAACGATTCGCACAATATTTGATTAATTTTATTAAAAATTCGAAAAATTGTCGTCTTGTTTTCTCTCGCAAATATAAGAAGATTAAGCAAAGTTAATTTTAAAGCATTAATAATTTCGTAATTTACATTAAGACATTAAAGACAAATCTTAACGAATACATTAAACGTTAACGATGTAATTATTTTTTACATCGTTTAAGAAAAAAAATTCGTAAAAAAATTAATAGCGTAACTTAAATTTTTAAGATAAGAGATGTTCTTATTGCGCTAACATAACGCATGAAGAACGTTTTACTCTTTTAATTCGATATTGAAAACAAAATTAAAAATTAAAAATTGTTTTCAAAATTACGCAATAACTTTAAAGAAAGTTCGTATAATTGTAAATCAAAAAAGATTATATTAACAATTAAGATTCGCAACGTCTTAACAACGAGAAATTATTAAAAAAATACAACAATTTTTTTTTATGTAAATTTGATAAAGTTAATTTAAATATGCGAAAGAAACATATTTGTTACAATTGTGAAAAAAAAGAATATATCTAAAGAGAATGTTCTAAATTTGTTAAAGACAATTCGCAAATTAATGCAATTAATAGCTTTTAAAAGAGTTTTAAAACAAACGTTTTAAAAACATTGTTATTACGTTTTCTTATTAAAGAGATTTTTAACAATTCGAAAAATTAGATAAGTTCGCAAGAATTATAGTCGCAATTGCGAATTAAAAACACAAAACAAAGATTCTTTTTGCAAAGCTATTAATATTTGTCGATAAAAAGTAACACAAACGAAGAGATTTTCTTAATGAGAGCGTTTATATTAATTGCATCAACGAACGTCTAACGAAGACATAACATTTAAAGAAAATCGAATAATTTATAATTGAAGCGAAAGCTTTTACAATTTAGAAGATTCGATTTGTAAAATTCTATATCGCAAAAATCAAGATTCGCGATAATAAAAAATAATAATATATATTGAAACAAAATTTTTATGCATTCGATAAAATTGCACACGATATTATCGTTGATTTTTCTTAAATAATAAAAGTCAACTTTTACGTCAATTAATATATGTTAATTTGACATTATTAAGTTACGAAAAATATTATTGTCGTTAAGTTTTCGAAGAATTTTTTGAAGCTTAAGAAATAGATTTTAATATTTGCTTTAACTTATTGCGATTTCGACGTTAACGAAACGTCAATAGTACGCGTTATACTTAAGAACATTTAGAACTACGACGATGTTTTTGATTTAAAAAATGCATTTATTCTTTTTAAATACAAAAAAAAAATTATAAGATCGATTTGCTTTTTAAAAAGAAATCGTTTTATAATTTGTTATACATTTTGTTTAAACGAAAGTTAATTGTTTTATATAATTATCTTTTGAAAAACTTAATTTTAAATAGAATTCGCAAATCGATTAATTAAGTCGAAATATTAATGTTATTTGTGTTAAAGAGCAATAAAAATCTAAGATTATGCGTTGATTATCGCAATCTTAATGCGATCATAATTAAGAATTGATGTTTTCTTTTTCTTATAAAGAAAACGCTAAATCGCCTAATGAATGTCGCGTATTTCACAAAAATAAATTTGAAAAACGCTTATTATTAAATTCGAATTCGTCAAAACAACAAGTAAAAGATAGTTTTTCGAACACGATATAAACACTTCGAATACGTAATAATGTCGTTTAAATTAACGAACGCATCGATTATTTTCTAGATTTTAATCAACGAAGTTTTAAGAAATTTGATAAATCATTTTTGTGTAATTTTGTTTAATAACATTTTGATCTACTTTAAGATACAAGAGAGACACTAAGATTGCGTACGTTAAATATTGAATAAATTACGTTTCTACAAGCTTTACGCAAAGTTATTTAAATGCTTTTTCATAACAATCTTGATTAAATTTCTAAAATACATTATAAGCAATTATGATATATTAATAAATTTACGAAGAATTGACTTCATTAAAACATAATTTTGGTTTATTATTTTACGTAAGCTTCAAGTGTTTTTAAGCTTCGCAAATTTTTATCGACAATTTATAAAATACTATGCAAAAATTATTTAAGCTTTGACAAAGCTTCTAAAGAGCAACAAACAAAACAAACAAAATAATTTTTTTGTATTTAACAAGAATGTTATCTTGATTTTTCGAAAGTTTATTACGATTTTTACGCAAACGTCTATGCTAATTTACTTTGATTCAAAAAATCACATTTGCGTCGAAATAAACGTTTCGAAATTCGCAATTGCGACAATTCTATCGCAATTAATTTATTTTATAAGAAAAATCAATTAGATGACGTAACATTCGATAACATTTTATTTAAGAAAGATAATTTTCGCAAAGACTTAATACAAAACTTATGATCAAAAGTTGCTCATTATTATTATTAATTTCAAGCAATATTAACACTATTTAAAGAATAATTATTATTTAATTATTGTATTAATAAATCATAATAATTTACGATATTTTATAAAGATAACGACGCTAAATTGCTATCAATCTTAATAGACACTTTCGTTAACAAAATACGACTTCGAGATTAAATATTACACAAAAAAAATAAAATTAATTAACGAACTCTTTCGACGCTCTAATTACGAGAGCGAATTAAATAATGAAAGTTGTCTATTTACGCTTTAGAATAAGTTGAAGAACATCACTATTATTGCTATTAAGATGACATCAATACTTACGAGAGACGTTCGTTAGGCGCTAATATTACGCAATGAGAACGAACTCGAGATTCGAATATCGAAGATGGAAAGAAAACTTCTCAATAAAAATGCTTTAAATAGAAAAAATACGATTAATAAATTTATTAATAACGCTTTAACAAAATACTTTAAAATTAAAAAAATACGCATTCTTATAAATAAAAAGTTCTATTAATTAAAGATAATTGCAAATATTAATACATATATTAAAGATTGCGACGTTTATTAGCGAAATAAAATTTTACATTATTGTCTTTATAAGAAGTTAACGTCGTTCTTTATTCTCGCTCAATTATAAGTCAAGATTTCGATAAACTTTATAACGAAGTTGTTTGCTAATCGTTATAAAAATAATGTATTTAACGCAATTTTAATTGTAATTAATCGATATTTCAAAATGTCTTTATACATTTTTGTCAAATCTATATAATTGATAAAAGATTTAATTGACACTTTATTCGAAAAGATGTTACTTATTTACTTTAAAGTTCGTGAAATTGTTTTCGATTATAATTTGCTCTTTATTAATAACTATTAATTCGCAATATATTATCGCATACGCATTAAATAAAAGTTAAATATTATTTTTGATTTTTAGATTAATAAGCAAATCGAAAGATAAAACTAGACGTTAAAACACTATTTGCGTTGCTATTGCAATTATAAACAAGACAATTAAAGCTTGTTGCTAGCTTTAATTTAATATACTTACAATAGCGCATCGCATGCGTCAACTAAGATGTTATTTTTCAAGTTAATATTTAAATTTGTTGTAGATTTTCGATTCAATTAAAACGACAAAAATTGTCTAGAAGTTTTTGTCGCTTAAGAGCGTATTTAGTCTTTGTGAAACGAACGCAATCAATTAATAAATCGTTTACAAATTGCGCAACAAACGCAAACTTAAGATTACGATGAAAAAACTACTTCAAAAAGATATTGAGTTAATAACAAAATTATACTCTTTATTAAAAATCTTTTAGACGTTTATTTGAAAAAGAAGTTATTTTACAAGTTTACGAGATCATTCGAGATTAAGAACATCGTTAATTCGCAAACGTATCGTTTGCGTTTTCTTGTTAAATGACGTATTTATTTTGTTTTTTATATTTTATTATTAAAATTATATTATCGTAACTTAAATATCGTCATCTCGAAAAGTATTATATTGATTGACAAAATAAGAAATAAGAAGTAAAAAATATTCTTAATTATAAATCAAAATATAACAAATTATAATATTTTGTTCGATAAAGAATTTTTATTATGTAAAGATAATTAAATATTAAAAAATTATTTCGCGAATGCGAGACAAAAACTTAAGAAGTACGATGCGCGTAAATCTTTCGAAAGCTTAATTACGAAAATGAAAAAATTAAAACTTCGTATTTGCAAGAAGAATTTCGATAATAAAAAGTAAAATTTGATGCGATTATATATACTTAAGACACAACAATAACACAAATAATGCGTATAAATAATGTTATAATTCTTTTAATAAGTTAATTAAACATTAAGAGCTATGAAAATGCGACATAAAGTGCATTTAAATTTGATTACTTTCGTTACTTAATTTTCGTCAATAAAAAACTCTCGCATGCATATTATTTAATGCAAGATTTAATATTTCATTTACAATTAATTATGCGTATCTCTCTTAATTAATTTTTCAATTGTTGTTGCTTAATTGTCTTCGATAATGCACGAACGTTACAAAAGTAAATTGTTAATAACAAGAATAAGAAACGCAATCTTTTGAAACGCAATTAATTTTATTATCTTAAACATAATAAAAGCATATCTTAAATAATAATCTTTTAAACATAAATTTTACGCAAAAGTTGCAACGATATGATGTTCGCAAAAAAATATAAATAAGAGTCGATCTTTTATTGTTAATTTTTATATTATTGAATAAGAAAGTTGCTTATTTTAAATGCTTTTATTTAATAATAAGTAGTTCGACATAATTGAATCAAACATATAAGCTATCGAAACAATTATAATATATGAAAAAAGTTTTGTCTAAATATTTACGTCGCTCTTTTCTAAAGAAATCTAATTAGTAAAAACGAAATAAATGATGTCATTCTTAACGAAGTTATTAAATTACGCAAAATTTATAAATTTATAAATTTATAAATTTTGATGCGATAACAACGCAACGACATAGCGATTAAAAACGTATTTGCGCTTTGAAACAAAAAAACGAAAGATCTTTTCGTTCGTCAATCTAAAGTTAACATACAATAAAACGTTTAAAACGAATAGCATAGCATTTCGCAATAGTATACGAGAGAAATTATTGTCGCTTCTTAATTTTCTCTCGAATGTCTAAGAAAGATAAAGAAAAAAATCAATTTTTTTTATAAACATTTCGCGATTCTAACAAAAATATATATGAGTTAAAAAAAAGTTCTAAAGAGAACTCGATAAAAGATCGACGAAATCGCGCAAGTAGAACGTCGTTATAATACATTAATTTTAAGAATTAGAATTCAAAAGAAGAAGACAATTGTGATGTTAACTCTTAATGATCAAAGAATATGTCATTAGTGTCAAGTTATCGTAGTGGCGACTTGACATCGTGCAAAGTTTTCTCTCTAAGAATTTTCTCTTAAAATTCTTATGAATTAATGTCTCTCTAAATTGCAATTCTACATATTACGTAGTTTTGTCTTTAGTACATCGATGTAGCGACGTCTTGTCACACGTTTGTACATAGTCTTACAATATTGTAGAATTACGAGACTATTGTTTGCTTTTAAAATTATTGTTGTCAATTACTTGTTGTAGTTAGATTAAGTTGTCGAAGTTATTAATATTAATATATATATTGCGAAGAAGCGAGTCGATCTTTGTAGATTGGCTCTATATTAGTTGTTTAACAAGAGAATTTATAATTTTATTTTTAGCTTTGATATTAAATAGACAATTAATCTTGTAAACGTTAATAACTTGTATATTTAATTTAAGAAGTCTCTTATATAGATCTTTGCGATTATTTCGAGTTATTGCAACAATACTTTTTAATAACAATTGTAGAATTGCGTTGTAAGTAAGTTTAAAATATCGAACAATATTTGCGACTTCGATTAATTAATGCGTTATAATATTTTGTAAGCAATTTTTATATTTATAATCTAACTTAATAGAGAGATAGCAATCGAAATTCTCTAATTCTTGATTCTAATTTACAATATTCTTAATATTTTTCTTTGATATTAGTTAATCGACAAGCTTTAAATTCGTATTATTATATTCTTTATTCTTCTTAATAGACTTTTCGTCAATTACAACTAATATCTATTTTTCTTTATTAAATATTTGCTCTTTTTTATGCATTTTATAATTAAAAGCTAATATAGAATCTTTTAGAAATATTGAGGAATTTATATTTGCTATTAACTTTTGTAGTTAACAAGTTGTCAAGTAAGAATAGCATTTGTCAAAAATATCAATATCTATAATAAGAGATATTTGTAAGATTGACAAGTTTAATATCTATAGTTGATGCAAGTTAAAAAGAGAAAATTTTTCTTTAAATTTTGGGAAGAGTTATTGCGCAAAAGCTAAATTATCTTTAATAAAATAAGAATTTGCGAACAAAGAATTGTCGATAAAAAGATCTTTATTAGTATTTTAATTTTTGTTCTTATTAACAATAAATATATAACTATTTATTAAAAAATCTTAAATTGTCTTGCAATTACATATCTCTATTTAAAATATAAAGAGATAGCTAGATTTCGACTTAATGTTGTCTTTATTAACAATAGTTATATTAATAGTAGAGCGTTTATTGTTCTTGTTAACAACAATAATGCGTTTGTTCTTGTTTGTAATTATAAAGTGTTCGAACTTAACAACAATTTATTTTTAAGATTTTTGATTGCAATATCTTTCTTTAATTGCATTAAAATCTTTGCTTTTTTCTTTTGCTTCTTAATTTCTTGCTTATTATTGCTTTGTCTAATAAGTTTATATTATTTTGTCGCATATACAAGAGATATTTTTATTAAAATTATATTTCTTTGTTATATTTAAAGAGTAACTCTTGTTATTAAGAAGTCGATAATTAACAATCTCGTAATATTTCTACTTTTTTATGCGTTCTTTTGAAATTTAGCTATCTTTTCGCGATTCTCGCAAAAGATACAAATTTTCTAATTGTTTGCAAAATCGACAAATTATTTCTTAGAATTAGCAAGATTAATCTTAAGAATTTTTTGCATATACAAGTTGCTTAATATTACGTTAACAAATATATTATTAACCTTAATATTGTATTTAGTATACAATAATATTTTGTGCTTATGAAAATTCTTTTTAATCGATTTTGCATTAGATCTTACTTAATATAGTATAATAATTGTTTGTGCAATTTAAATTAATATAGAATATTAATATAAGATATTTATAGACTTTGCTTTGTTATTGTCGATACTAAGTAAACTTCAAAATAGCAACAATTCTTGTTTTTTAATTGTATTCTATATAAAATTAATTAAGATATTTTAATCTCTTTTAATGCAAGCAATTAAATTGCTTTCGAAGTTGTTTGCAAATATAACTATATTTAAGAGATCTTTAATTATTCGAAAGCAAGACTTTTCGAAGTTGTTGTTTATATAGTTAATAAATTGCTAATTATTGTTGTAGAGAATATGTAAAGATAATAAGTAAAGATAATAATTAAAGATAATAGATAGATACAAAGAAGACAAAGTAAGTAATTGTAAACAAGATAAAGTTAAAAGATAAATATATTAAGTAAATACAAAGTAAGTCTTAAGTTATTTTATATTTAAAAAGACATATAATATTACAATTAATATATCGATCTTTATTAAATTAAGACGCGTTATTAAGTTCAATATATTAGTTTCTATAATTTTTGCTAACTTCTAGATAGATTCTTTATAACTCTTTTACTTAACAATATTTCTTAATTTATTGTTCTTTATTTTATATCTAACTATTCTCTCGATTATATACAATTTTTTATTCTTGTATTTTATTAAAGACAACTGTAGAATATTACGTTATAGAGTATTGTAATTAATTTGTTCTAAATGCTTTATTAAGATAATATCATATATCTTTATGTGCAATAACAACTCTAGCTTATATATTAGATTTCTTATCTTGCAAATAATTTTAAACAATTCGATTTTCTTAATATTAAGACTAGCGCTTTTTGCAAGTAAATAATATTTAATTTTCTTAATCTTGATTATTTTAATATAGATGCTATTGTTGAGATTTAGCTCGCAATGCTTTGTATTGTAAAGACTTGTTATGTTAATTTGTACAAACTTAATTGTGTTATAAATCTTGTTTCGAAACAAGTAACTATCTATAATAAATTGCATTGCAATAATACTATTATAAAAAAATAATTAAAGAAAAGTTAAGAGCTTTTACGATATAATATTATATAGTAACTTAAAGAGCTTTATTGTAATAGATGCGTTTTTAACAATATTAAAAGCGTACTCGATCTAGAAAAGAATATTCTTTTAATTCTTTTTATATTTTTTAATAAATAGATATTGTAATATAGTCTTTACAATTTAATTTGTTTGTTCGACTTAACTATTTGTAAACAAGTAATACGCAATTGTAAAATCAAGTCTAACTTTACTCTTTTCGAACAATATAGTTTGATGTTTGCTTGTAAATTTGAAATTGCAATTCGAGATTATTTTAATTAACAATCTTTAGTAATAATAGATGTTGCAATAGCATATCTTAATTTAATTTTTTGTTATCTAGATTTTTTTGTCGAAAATTAATTTAATATATTTTGGAAAACAATCGATAATAGTAAGTAAAGAGTTGTAATTTTGCGTAATTATTAACAATATTATAATAGGGTCTATTGCTAATTAAAAAAAAGAAATTATTATTATCTTGATAAAGTTAAACTAATTGTATAATAATCTTTGTGAAAACTTAAACAATTAATAGATCGAACATTTATTAATATATATATAAATTTTGCTTTTTATCTTAAGAAAATAGCAAACAATTTTAAGACAATTTAGAGTTTAATAATAATTATTATAAGCATAGTTATTGTAAACAAACTTAAGTTTTTTTTTAATAATTTTAAAATACAAACGTAATCGAAATTAAATATATTAATTAAGTAAAGTAATTTAATATTTGCGTTTAATTGATACAATTAATATACAATATTTAAATTCTTAATGATTTTCGCAATATCTTTTACTTGCTTTTCTATCTTTTTATAAATTTTTTAAAAATAGAAATCGATTTTAAGAGTATTGTAAAAACTATAGAGAAATTCTTTATTAGCAATAATAGTAATTATAGAATAGCAATTAATATTTGCGTAGTTAATTAATAGTCTTAAAAGATTGTTCGCATTGTTGTAATTCTTTTCGAGACAATAAACTATAATTATTTGTAATAAGTACATAAATAGATATATAGTCTACTTATTAAGTCTTGCGAAACATCAATCTATAAACTTGTTTTGTAATATTGCTTTTAAAGCAATATAATTTATTACTATAATAAAAGTTCTATTGTCGAAATTAGTGTGACCGTTGGGTCGGGTCGGACACTTTTTTCTCAACCCGACCCACCTTCTTGGACCCCGTAGGGTTGGGCCAGGGTCAAGGCGCGAACCTGACCCCAGGGTCGGGTTTCGTCGAGCTAATGCCAAGAACCCAAGCTAACTTCGTCGCGTTAGCATTCGCTTATCTTATCTTATCTTATCTTATCTATGCGCTAGTCCAATCGGGTTAGCGCGTCACGTGACGTCACGTGATCGAGTGGGTCGGGTTGGACACTCGGCGCGCATTCTTCGCCCGTCCCACCCTGTTGGGCTAGGAAATTTGCCTGACCCCAGGGTCAGGGTTGGGCGGGTCAACCCGATCGGGTTGAACCTCGACCCGACGGTCACACTAGTCGAAATATTATAACAACTTAATTAAGATTTAAACAAACGCATCAATCTTAAGCTTTGTAATTTAATATCTTGTTTTAATATTAACAAGATTTCTAGAGAGAAACAAGATAGATCTTTTAGTCTCTTTTCTATTTAACTAATAAATTGCGACTTTAAATTCTTTTTTTTAACTATTGTTAATATAAAGAATAAAAGGCTTGCTAAAGTTAAGATAGACTAGAATTGATATCTAATATAAGACAAACTTAAATATCTTTTATATCTATTAATATTTCTTATTTGCGTCGAGAATAGTATTAGTCAATTTATTATTGCAATTGTTCTTGTATTGCTAACAAAGATATAATTGCGTTATATACTTGCGTTATAAATATTCTTTTATCAAGTCATTAATAAAACTCTTGATTTTTAATTTTACAAGAAATCAAGTTATAGCAATATAGTAATCGATAAATTAATAATAGTAATCAAAAAATCCTAAATCTATCTTAAGATCTCTAAGATTTTATAGAAACTTTATAACTTTAATTGTATTTATCTTCTTCTTAATAATACTTAGATTTAACTAGAATATATAATAACTTAATGTCTTAATACTAGAATAAATAAAGTAACATTTCAATAAAACTAAAGTAATATTGTTGTTTTCTAATAAAGTTAGAACTTAATCGAGATAATAAATATATTGCTTTAGAGTTTGCGAGTAGATTATAATATTATTAATATAAATTAAAACAAACTACTATAGATATAGTTCTAGTAATTGCTTTATACAATACTAAAAGAAGACTAAAATATTTGCAAGTTTTATTGTAGATACTATAAGTTATTTTTGATTTTAATAAGATGTTACTAGAATAGTTTTCTACTAATTATTTAGTTTGATATCTTGTTAAAAGAAGCTTTTAATAAGATTAACAAAGCTAAAAATTATATCTTTTTTAGAGCGTGAAGTATAATATTCTAACGCAATAAAGAATATATGTCTAGATATAGTTAAGTATTAATTTTGCGAAAATTAACTACTATTTGTAGTTTGCTATTTTTCTAAATTACAAATGTTAATAACGCAATTAATAAAGTAGTTTCTAAAGAAATTTTCTATAGTTGATCTTAATGTATAAACGAGTCTAGTATATTATTAATCGCTTTGCAATTTTGTACAATAAGAGAGTATAATATTTATTTAATATTAACAACGTTGTTTTTGTTTACAAATAATATTAATATCTTAATACTATTATTAAACTTATTTAGTTTCGCACAAAAAAGATTTTGATAACAATTAATAATTGTTTATACTCTAGCTCTATATTTCTTTTCTTAATAATAATCTAATATATTTATCTTATTGTTCTTTTTCTTTAGTAATTGCACAAGATAAGATATATTTAACTCTATATAGATCTTGTCAATAAATATGTTTACAAAATTTACTTTAATTACTAATGTAAACTATGCAATCTTAACAAGATTGCTAATTTAATTTAGAGTCTACTCTTTATAGATCTTTGAAAGAATAAGCTCAAAATTGCTTACAAGAATAATATATTAATTTAATTTAATTATTGCGCTAATTATAATAACTAATTCTTCTATAATAGAATATATATAAAAAAAGACTTAAAAGAGATAAGAAGTCTTAACGAGCAAAAATTTATAACATATAAAAATGTTCTTTTTTTATCGAAATTTAGTATTGTAATTTCTAAGATATAAACAATAATATTACGTATACAAGAATAATATTGATTAGCAAGTCTTTTATATTTATCTTTGTTATAAAAACTAAGATTAAGACTACTTTCTTAATTATTAATAGAGCAACTATAGAAGTTGTTTGTACAAGAAAATGTCGATTGCAAAAAAATACGTAATCTTAATTTTTTTTATTCTTTTTTTATTCGATTATTATTCGATTAAGTTTTAAGAGCTCTATTTTAACAATTATATTATATAGTAGATTAGACACAATATAAGTTTCTTTAATAGCAATTTTTATTCAATTTTTGTCGTTCTTGAGATGCAAAGATATTCTAGCACAAAGCGTAGATATAACAATTCTATTTATTCTTTTATATTTTAGTTGTTTGTTCTTTGTTATAAAATAATCTAAAATATAAAAATAAAATACTTAATATATTTGTTTGCTAATAAAATAAATTTAGAGTTAATATTAAGATATAAGATATATAACTTGCTAATATTAAGATAGTATATAATAGATATATTCGAATATACTTAGAAAATTGAACTAGACTTCGATTCTTATTTAATAAATTTCAAAATTATAAGTATTTCGATAGTAAGAATAGTTATAAAGATTTTTGCGTTCTTTACAATAATATCTAGAGATAACTTTTTGTTACGAGTCGCGTGCTAATAGATACTATTCGTCGCGCATCGCTCTTTACAAGATAATTAGAAAGAGAAGATCCACCAATAAAATTAAGATAATCAAGAAGACTTAATTCTTGAATACCTTAAATTTGAGTTAAGATAATTAAGGTAATCAAGATTTTGAACATCTTGAACATCTTAAACTTCAAATAATAAAAAGATATATAGCTTTCGAACGCAACTCTCTTATAAATTGTGTTTAACTTATCTTAAGTCTTTACTTATTGTATACGACAACATCTCAAGAATGCAAGAGAAGTCGATCAAGTATTAGAACAAAAAACGAAAAACAACATCTCAACTAAAGAAGAAGAATAAGATATATCTTCTTACAAAAAATCTTAAGACAAGAAAGTTAAGCAAGAAATTGAACTATATTAAAGTCGAATTGTTTCTTGTTAAGAAGGCAAAGAAACTAGTCAATTACAAACTCGACTTACTTAAGAACATCAAAGTATTTCTAATATTTTATATCTTATTATTGAAATCAACAAATTTAATTACGTCTTTACTGTTAGGGGCCTACATAGAGCGAATTATATAAATATGTATTAACTAATACTAAAAGCATGAGGAGTAAATACAAAGGAGATCGCGCAGTAGATATGTGCGCGATCGCTAGCACGCTAGTATTAATAGAACTAGCGATGGACTAGGGCTAATCTAACCTAGATCTAATCTATATTAGTGCATAATCGTAACATTACTCCTCTTCTCGAACTAGCGATGTTCGCATCGTTGCGAAGATTTACTTAAGAATGATGCGTATTTTTGATAAGAAGACGCGTTGTTATCTCTAATATTCTTAAGATTCTAAATTTAGGAGCAAATTTAAAACATATCTTTCAAATGCTTTAAATTCTTTAGAAGCATCTTTGTTTGCGCGTTTTGAGTGCGATTGCATTGTCACTAGATTCAAAAGTTATAATGTTATTGTCGTAATAATTCTTGACAATCTCGTTGACACTCTTGAATTCGTTATCATTTACATAGTATCATTTCATATTTCGTTGCTTTTCGTTAGTTTACTTGCAACGATATTGCAATCTTTCATAATGTTATTTAGAATTTAAAATATCATTTAGCTCGTACTTTTTGCTCTTAGAAGTGACAATAAGTTCTAAAGATTTTTAAATTTAATTTAAAAAAGAATTGCCTAAGTTCGCACGCAAGAGATTAGAATGAAAGACGTTATGCATTTTTATAAATGTCGAAAGCTTTAACTTGTATAAGACTTTTATCTTTTTAATGATTAGAAATGAATCTAGCATTTTATCTTCTAATTTCTTAATAAGTTTATCGATAATAATGTTTCAATTAAAAAGAAACATCTTATTTCTCACTTAATATTTAATCGTCTTGCGACGTTTATTAATTTGTTGATTCATTGTTTCTTAAACTTGTTTAAAGTTGTTCTTTATAACTTTCAAAATGTTTTGCATAATGTTAGTAATATTTTTTGTTTTAGCGACACTAATACGCTCTTGTGTAGTAGTGTAGATAGTGTTGTCTAAGCTAAAGAATATACGTGAGTAAAAGCCCTTGTTCGCGAAGAAAGAAGTCATGTTCGTTTCAAAGAAGATTGCATTGTTGTCGACAAATTTCGTCATAAATAATTACTTAAATCAATCATTCTATATGTAATTGCAATAAGTTCGAAGTTGTCGTTTAACGTTCTAATTAACACGCTTTGTTTGTTTATTCGTTTTAAAATGAAAGACAATCGATAGTTTGCAAATGATGCTTAAGCGACGACAAATTTTTTTTAAACAACGATCACAAATTAAGATTCTTAATTAGAGATAATTGAAATAAACAAATCGTAATATTTGAATACGTTGTGTAGAAAAATATTCGTCGCTGCTTTTGCGAAGATGTTCTCATCAATAATAGTGCATGCTATATAATGTTGCTTTCTAGTTAGCTTGTTGATGACGATGCAAATCGCGTTCTTTTGATCGAATTTTGACAATTTAGTAATAAAGTTCATTGATATATCGATTTAACGTTGCGTTGATATAACGACGAGAATTAATTATTCGTTGTACTTATTGCGAGAAGTCTTGAATCGTTAATAGCTATAGCAATTGCGTATATATTGTTTCATTGCTCGTCGCATGTAAGATCAATAGTAATTTCGTCGCAATAAATTAATGATTTTATAAATTTTAAAATGTTCATTAGAAGATTAATCGTAAACTTCTTAAATTAATTTTACAAAAAGATTAGAATTTTTAGGCACTTAAAGCTTGTTTCGATAGAGAAGAATTTCATCTTTGATAAAGCATCTATTTAAACGAATTCAATTAAAGATTCGTTTGTCTTTCTTGATAACTTGACGAAAGCAATCACACTTTTCATCATTTATGTTAATCTTTCGAATTCGATCATAAATAAAGACATTCGCATCGAGCTTAATGCAATTAATTAAGAGACGATTAAACGTTAGAATTGTTTGATGTTAATATCTAATGCAATCGTCTTTCGCAATAGTAGACGAGTTATTAAATTTGCGCGTTAAGGCATTCGCTTTAGCATTTTGAGTGCCTAATTAATACATAATTTTGAAGTTGAGCTTCAATAGCTTTTCGACTTATTTAGCTTGACAACAAGTAAGCTTTTTGTTAGTTATAAAGTATTTTAAGTTCTTGTAATTCGTAAACATCTTAATAGAAATATTAATAATTTTTAAATTTGATCGTTATTTTTTTAAGCAACGAACAATAGCTAGCAACTCTTTATCGTAAATCTCGTAATTGCATTCTATTAATAATAGATTCTTGCTATAGAAAGTTACGAAATAAAGATTTTCTTCATCATCATATTGTGAAAGAACTTCGTTATTAACATAATTTAAGAAGTTAATTTCTAGTACGATCTATTTAATTCTATTAAAGTGACGTAGCATAAAAACGATAATAATGCTTTCTTTAAGTAGTTTGAAAGTCTTTTGACAAATTGCAAATTAATTGAAAGATGTATCTTTAAAAATAAGCTTTAACATTGAGCGAACTATCTTGAAAAACTCTCTTATAAATTGTTGATAAAAGTTACAAAAATTTATGAAGATCTAAATTTTCTTTAGGCAAATAAAGATTGCTCATGCTATAATTACTTAAATCTTAAGAGAATTCATGCGTATGTCTTTTGTTAATAGCAAAACATCTATAAAGTTAGTCTTCTAAACGTGAAACTCGCACTTCTTAATATTTATTTGTAGATTTGCGTCAATAAGCTTTTGCAAAATTAATCGAACGTGACGAATATATTTCTTAAGAATTTTGCTATAGATTAAGATATCGTTCAAGTAAACTTAACAAAAATCATTAAGATATTTGAAAAGCACGTCGTTCATGTAGTGTTAATAGCTCGTCAATTCGTTAATTAGATTAAAGAAAAGAACGTAATATTTATAGACTCTCATAAAGATAACAAAAGTGATATAATTCTTGTTATTTAAATGCATGCGAAACTTATTAAACGCAACTATAATATTAAGCTTGATTAAATACTTGCAACCCATAACACGAGCTAATGTTTTCTTAATTAAAGAAATTAAATATCGATTTTGACAAATTAAAGCATTGAGCTTGCGATAATCAACGCATAAGTTAAGTTCTTCGTTTGACTTTGCGACAAATAGTACGAGAGACGTAAAGAAAATCGAACTAGAACTTATGAAATCTTTCTTAAGATTCTTTTTTAAATATTTCTTAATTTTAAGAAGCTTATGAGTCGACATTCAATAAATTCTACTTTTTAACATTAATTTGTCATTGCCTTTCAATTAAATCTTGTGATCATAAAGACGAATAGCTCAATAGAAGACAAATACGATAATTAGAGCGACTCGAACAATATAAGTTCAAAATATAATATACATTAGACAAAGATAACGATAGAGCAAACGCACTTAGCAAAAGAAGTGATCATATAGAAACGAAGAAATCGTTTAATTACAACATACTTAAGATCAATAAAAACGAATCACTATTAATTAACAAATACGAGCTAAATATTACATTACGAATACTTCGAGACAATATAGAAGAGTTTCCAATAAAGAAAGAAAAACTCTAGATATTTATCGACAAAATTGACGAATATATAAAAGAATATTATGATAAATTATTGCAAAAGCATTTAAGAGTGATCAAAACTCTTTAGCTTTTACGCTAGCATTATTAGTTCTTACAAATGAGACAAACTATTAAGATATACATCAAACGATATCTTAGTTATTAATAGAACAAACATAATACACATGCGAGCTATGACGAAATCCAATATTAGAAATTATCTAAGTCGTCATGAGATAAAGTTACGATAAACTTTATTATTAAGTTGCTTAAATTGACAAATCTAACAATTAAAGACAAATATAATTCAATACTAGTAATAATTAACAAACTTATCAAGTATTCACATATTATCGCATGCAAGAAAAAGTTCATCGTAGAACAATTGAAATACATTATATTAAATCGACTTATACGATATTATAATATATTCAAAGAATTAACTAGTAATAGAGACAAGCTCTTCACATCTAATTATTGGAAGACGCTTCTTTCAAAGTTAAATACAAGACTTCGAATGTTCATTGTTTATCATTTGATTACGAATGATTAAATAGAACGAACAAATTAGAATCTAAAGCAATATCTAAGACACTACGTCAACAATACTTATAGCAATTGGATATTACTTCTATCTATGACATAATTAACATTAAGTGCAAAGATTTCGAATATTACTAAGATAACTTCGTTCTTCGCCAATTATAATAAAGAATTTAATTTCTTTGGAAAAGAGCGAAAGCATTTGTTGACGCAATTAGTTATTAAAAGAGTAGCAACGCTAAAAAAGATACACGACAACATCTTGATAATGCAAGAAAAATTGATCAAGTACTAGAACAAAAAACGAAAAACGACATTTTAACTAAAAGAGAGAAATAAGATTTATCTTTTTACAAAAAATCTTAAGACAAGAAAGTTAAGCAAGAAATTAAATCATGTTAAGATCGAATCATTTCTCGTTAAAAAGACTAAGAGATTAATCAATTATAAACTCGACTTATTTAAGAATGCCAAAGTATTTCTAGTATTTTATATCTCATTATTAGAATTAGTCGATTTCAATACGTCTATATAGAAAACATTTTATTACAAAGCTCAAAAAGAAAGTTGATACAAAGTGAAAAAAATTCTAAAGTAGCAAGATTAAAACTATCTAATCAAGTGAAAAAAATATCTCATCTTAGAGAACACATAAGAACTCGAGAAGAATCTTGATAATTGCTATGATTTTATCTAGAGATTTCATCGACATTCGAAAAATTATTTAGCATAGCGAAAAATGATCAAAAGATAAAAGACAATTCAACAAGAACATTCGCAACAAGACAATTGAAAAATTTAAAAGCATTTAATTTCTTTATTCTTAACAATAGACATTGTGTTTTTCGTTTCGCCTTCGCATTAATTTTCTTCAAAATCTTCTTATTTCGTAGCAACTAAGTTATGACGATTATTAGCAAAGCTTCATCTTTAGCAATCTTAACAAAAAGATCTTCTCTATTGTGATCGAGAAAAGATCAAGATATGTTCACGCACAATTTGTTCGCACAAACACATTTCGAACATTTCAAACAAGACAAGAAGTCTTTTATGACGATACAAGAATAATCAAAGAGAGAGCAACGTTCATAGATGATATCTACTAGTGTATTGTAGCGTTCGATTTCGAATGCAATACGAAGACGACTTTGTTGCTAACAAGACATAGTGAGAGAGACGTTTGACTTTCGAGACAAAAATCTTTGAGAAAAGAAATAGCGTTACGAGTCTAATTCGAAATAGCGTAATATGTTAACTACGACGCAACATGTAGCACGAAGCACGATTGCTTACATGTTCGACGACTTGACGAACGAACAATATTCGACATGTTCGATAGCGAACTAAGCGAACAATGTTCGATGCGTTCGACATGTTCGACAACGAGCTAAACGAACAATATTCGACATATTTGACAACGAACATAATGAACAAGAAGAATTTTCTTTAGTATATAGATCTTCTAAAATACGACTTTCTTATAAATCGTATTCAATTTATCTTAAGTCTTGACTTATTGTTACGACTACTAAGCTACAAATTCTTGTTATTAAGTGATTGCTTGCATTGCCTAAAGACGTCTACAAATCTCTTCAATAGCATAATTCTCTCTACTATCTTTTACGAAAGTATTAGCGTAACAATTAGTTCAATTATATTGCGACTTAACTTCTTTGTGCATCGTCTCTCTTGCGAAATTGTTATATTTAATTAAAATTTTATATTTCTTTATGTGCGAGACTTAATGACTTAATATATAATATTTAAAAAAGTTAAAATGATCTATTAAATGTTTCTTTTCTTTTCGAAATTCGCGAAAAATCTTTTTCAATTTATTAATATAATACAAATTATAATTTATATAGCGCAATGTTTTATTGTCGTAAATTCGATAATGTGTTAACATAACAAAGTTTAGAAACGTTCGAACGCACAATATTGTATGCGATAAAATTAAAGTAAGTAACAAGACTATTACGAGAACTAATTGACGTAAAATTAACTTTTGCTCATTGTTTATTCATTGCTTAATTTCATTAAAATGATTAAAATGTTTAAGTTTTACGTACGTTGTTACGAGTTAAAAGCGTCGCTTAAGCTAATTTGTTGCACTTTTTCTCAAGAAAATAAAGTCATTTTAATTTCTCTTAGATTGTGAAACATAATAATTGATAAATTTGCAAACTTATTTAAGCAAATAATTTACGATGTCGTTGCTATAAAATTGATGCAAAATATTTATTATTATTGCATCGTAAATGTTTACAAATTGATATTTTTAAACAAAGTTCTTCATCGAATGCACTCAATTTAAATGCTTATTCGAGACATTATTTTTAATCTAATGAAGAATTTGCGTCTAAGTGCTTTCGTAAGTGCGATTAGACTAATTAATACATATATTTTCGCGTTAAATAAATAAGACTATACATATATTGCAATGTTAATTGCTTTTAACGTCAATAATTAGAATCTATTTCTTATAATCAACATTTATGTCGATCAATATAAAATAATTACGTCAAATGTATTCGTTAGCGCAAAGAATAGACATTTTTTTAATAACAAAAGTCTCGACAATTGCAAACAATCAATTAGAATAAATACTTCGTAAAAATTTTCTTATTCGTATATTTAAAAATTATTTTTATCGTTCGATAATATATATTGATCTTAATGTCTATATTCTTTGATTTAACAATTGAAAGAAAATTTAATTGAACGAAGCTTGAGCGAGTTTAACTTTTTCTTGTCTCATTGTCAAGATTCTTAATTGTTATGTACATCGAATGTGTCTATTTGTTGTCGTACATTCTAGTTAATACGATTTTGTTAATAAACAACATAATAGATATTACGATTGCTTTATTCGAAAGACTTAATTAAGTTCTTTATCATTAATTTCTCGTATAAAACTTATTATATATTTGAATCTTTCTTACTATGTTTCACTAACGAATTGACTAATATATTAGATTGTTCGCGAACGTCGAATAATTAATAAGAAATTCGATCGCTCTTATTATCTCTTGATGCTAAATTGTGTAAAATCAATTTTGCGACGTACAAGTCGTTTTACTTAATTCGAATTAAGTATGTGTCTAGACGTCGTTGCGATCTTTATAGAAAACATAATGCAAATTGTTTTGTCATTCGTTTGAGCTTTTGAAGCTTAAGAGATTGTGCAATGATTTGAGATCAACGTTGTTAAAAAATTTGTTTATATCGCTAGTTGTGCATTTAGATTGCAACAATTAGTGAATCATAACATAATTAACTTGATTATTAGATAACTAGTACATCTTTTCGTTCGTTAAGTTAAAAGAAGACTACAATAGTCTAAATACATTAATAATCGAACGTTTCGCTAAATATCTAATTATCTTTTCGTAAATATTGACTTGTATAGTTGTTCTTATTGTTGTAGACTTCGTCTTTAGTCGCTTTTTCGAACTTTCGATCTTAATTTTTTTTTCGTTTATTTAAGTATTATTTTTCTCTAATTCTTTAAGATCGTTATCGTTATTATTTTTTTTAATGACGAGTTTAAGATCTTTTCGCGATTGACAAAAGTTGCGCTTCAACAATAAGATTGTTGTGCTAGAAAGTCGCGTTAAAGATGTAGCATCGTTCGTCTCTAATTTGATTTGAAGAGTTGAGAGCATTCGAATCGTGAGCTTTGAATGATCGTTCTTTACGTTTCTCAAGAACACATAAAATTAATCAATTAATTTTGTCATTTCAAGTTGATTTGTTGTTGTTTGTCTCACTTCTATAGAAGATTTTGAGTTCGTATTGTTGTCGTTTGAGTCAATTTGACTTAGTACTTCTTTTGAAAGTTTTTGACAAAATCGTTTGCTTAATAGTATAGAGCATGTTCTCAAATATTATTGCATGCGAACAAAAAATGTAACTCTTCACAAATAAGATAAACACTTGCGTTCGTATATATCTTTTTTAATTGTCTTTGTATTCGTTTGCAAAGAGACTTTCGATAATCGTAAAAAAAATCGCTAAGATATTTAAGCTCAATAATAAGATGTGTTGCTTTAATCGCATCAAAAAACGATAAATTATTAAAAATAAATTTTTTTTTAAATCTAAGATAAGTCGAAGTTAAACAAAATTAATTTAATTAACGATGTTATTCTAATCGCAAAAACTACATATTTAATTTTGCTTTTATTGACTCTTTGCTTACGAAACAATTAGCGAGTCGACAAAACAAACGTATTAAATTCGAAAAACATAAATCATTTAATAAAGATCGTTTTTTTGTTGAACAAACGTTAAGTTATAGTTACTCTAATAGTTTTATAGCCCTTGCAAATCAATTATCTTAAAATACTTTTTATCTACATTCTTTTGCTTATAATTCTCACGTATTTACTTATGTTTTACACATATAATTTATAGATTCACTTTAACTTTCTTTATGCATTCGATATGTTATATAACATTTCTTTATGCATATAAATAAATTACGAGTTACGATCTTGTTCTTCGTTACAATTGTACGCTTATGCAAAATTTCGATTTTAATAATAGAGAACGAAACGATATTTGACAATAAGATTCTAGCTTTCATCGCTTTCTTCATTGTAGCTCATTTTTTAAATTTGCATTTAACGATATATTTGACGTATTCGATGTCAATTGTAACTTTGACGAAGAGAAGATAAGAAATCTAAAAGAAGAAAAGAAAAGCATAAATTAGAAAGATGTAATAGAAAAGAACGTCTAAAAGATCGTGACTTCGATGATGTTTTTGAAAGAAAAAATAGATCGTAAGACAATGTCAAAACGCGATCAAATTAAGTTAGAATGTCACACTCTTATTTTCGCGAATTATTTCTTCGTTACGATCGCGCATTTACGCGAAATTCTAATTGTGTTAATAAAGAACGAAGAGATAGTTAACGATAATGCTCTAGACTTTTATCGCTTTGTTTATCTTGACTTATTTCTTAAAGACGAATTCGACGATGTACTTAGTATATTTGATGTTAATTGTAGCTTTAACGAGAAAAAAGCAAGAAATCTAAGAGAAAGAATGAAGTAAATTAGAAAAATGTGATAAAAGAGAACGTTTAGAAGATTATGACTTCGACGAAGTCTTTAAGAAAAGAAAGAGATTAACAAATTGTGTTCGAACGTCGTTAGATTGTGTTAAAATGTCATATTTTTATTCTTTCGAATCTTGTTCGAACCTCGCTATGATCGCGCGTCTACGTAAGACTCTAATCTTAATAATAAATAAGAACGTCTAAAAGATTGTAAATTAGTAAAGTCTTTAAAGAATTCGATTATTCTAGCTTACATTCACTTATTGATAGAAAGAGATCGTTAAACTATGTTAGATTGAGTCAAATTATGTTAGATTTTTTTTTTTCTCTCACTTCGCTTTCTTTCTCTCAAATTGGTAAGTTCATTAAAGTTTCGTTCGTAAGACTATTTAATAACAATTGACTTGTCGTTCTTCTTTTTTCATTTTATTTCTTAATATAGTTAAACAACAAACGCGCGCTTTGCGTTGAAAACTCATTAAGTAAAAGCAATAACGACGAAAATAATGATGACGAGACTATTGTATTCTCGTTCAAGTACAATTGATATTGTATTTAATTAGTCGTTGTGAAGCGTTTCAAGTTATTTTCGCTCAACGTTAGTTGTTCTATTAGCGATTAATAAAGCTTTTTCTTGTTTTGTTCTTCGAAATTTAATGTAGCGATTAAGGCGCTAATGAAGTCAAGCTTTAAATAATAAAGCATTAGATCAACTTTAGTTATTAGTTTGCTTAGCAAATCGTCTATTAAAAGCAATTGCTATAGCAAGATCAATTGTATTAAGTATTATATACGTTGTTCGAACGCATCGTTTTCTCGTTTTATAAAAGAATAAATACAATATTATTACTATAAGACGAGATAAAGTCAATATTATTAGAGCAAGCAAAATTCTAAACTTCAAAATCGTTCGTCAAAATAATGAAGAAGCTTAGAAGATAAAAGATCTAACGTCGCATTTGTATAATTACTAGCTCACAAATACAACAATGATGCATAAATTCGAAATTAAATTAGATAAGTTTACTAAAGAAATAATAATTAATTAAATAAGATTAAGCAAGATTGTGATAATTATTACAATCATAATAATTAATCGATTTAGCGTTAAGAATAATTCTAAGACTATTCTTATTGTCGCAATGTCAACGTTTGCGAATCAATGAATAAACGAGTTCGCGAAGCATCTTAAATTTAGTGTTTTTCTTAACGTTATCAAGCATTATGTTCTCTCAAAGATGATCGATTTTGAAGCGTTATACATAATGCAAATAGCGAATGTTGTGTTACCTACATATGGCGAAATCATCAAATTTTATTTCAAATTTTTATCGTTTAAGAATTTGAAGACGCTTAAAAAGAAATTAAGTTAATGAGATAAGATTTAAGATACAATTCGTGAAGCTTTGCATTGTATTCACTTTCACAAAGTTGTTTTTAATAAAATTTATGTTATTAAGAATTATATAACGCAAACATTTGTTGCTTGTTGTACTAATAAGAATCGCAATGTCTACGAACGATTTCAAGCAAACTAGCACAATTTTTGCTAGTTTATCGCTCAATGATCGAACGTATTGTGTAAAATAAAATAGTGAACTCGATCTTCGATCTAGTGTATAACGAAAAGAATAGCGAAGAGACATCGACAATAAACGTGAAGCGAAACGAATCGCGCTAAGCATTAGTTATGAAATCGAAAATACTAGACAATTTATCTTTGCTATTGTTGTTAAATTAACTAGTTTCGTTAAACTAATAAAAGTTGTTAATTTGACAAGAATCGCCAAGTTGACGAAACGATAAAGAGAAAAAAGACAAGCTTTGTCTTTTTGATTTTGAAGTCGTAGCAATTATATTAAATGTACGACGAGAAGATGTGCTTTAAAAGTACGTTTATACTTGAATTAATTAATAAAAGTACAAAGACTCTTTCATTGAAGCAAGAAAAATATACGAGACTTTCGACGCCATCTTGTCGTAGATCTAAAGAAGAGATTATTTGTTACACGTTTTTTATTAAGATTTCGTCTTCGAACGAGTTAATAATACTTCTTTAAAGCTTTTTGTTGAAGCGTTTTCGACAAAGCGACATGTCTTTCTTCGAAACAACGTTGTCAAGTGAGTCTCTTCGCATGCGCGCTTAGATTGCGTCAAAGACAAATCTATAAAAAGAATCAAAACACAAATTATATTAACTATATATAAATTTCGTTGCATATCGAAATGTTCGAGATTAACGATAAGATAAAGTTTGCTTTAATTATTTTTTCAATTACGTAATTAGACTCGAGATTTTATTGTATTTGCGCAAAGTTCATATACAATTAATGCATTAATCGCAACAATAATATCGAATTCACGCGTTAAAGTTTTACATATTTTATTTTTCTTAAAATTCACACTAGTTTCTCGTATTTAATATGTTCTTAATGCGATCAAGACGAAGCACACGTGCGAAAAGAAAGCGTTACTCTTACTTAGAACGATTTTCGATTACAACGATGTTTGATCAAAACATCAATTATCTTAATCGTTAGTACGAAAAACAAGAGATTGAAGCAAATTAAGTCGAGTCGCTAGAAGACATAATTCAATCAATTAAAGAGATTAATTTAAACATGACTATTAATCTAGCGATGTTTATTAAGATAGACGTTTTCTTCGACTTGTCTTAGAAGAAGCAAAAGTTGAAGCTTTATTATTAAGAAGTTTAGACCTTAATTAACAACTTAATTCGATTTCGTCTCTTGATAAATAGTAATGAAAATTGCGCACGTAGTAGATTGCAAATGCGTTTGCAAATTTAACAATTAAATGTAATTACTAGTTGCCTAGTGATACGTATGCTAGATCTTTGAAAGTTCTAGATTTTCGAACATTTCAATTAGAAGTTGAATCGACAATTGCGTCAACTAATTGTTGACGTATAACAAGAAAGACTTGATTGACTTGCGAATACAACGAAGAACAAGAAAGAGAATTAAACGATTGCGTTGTTCGCTTAGTCGATTTAAATCAAATTAACATTTAATATTTAACAAATTATTAATAAACAATAAGAGTACGATCTTAAGTAAAGTCTTCGTGCATGTAACGAACTTTGCAAAACACTACAATTCTAGCAATAATTATTGAATTGCGAAGTTACTTCCTTTATTCACGAGTCGAACGCAAGAGATTCGAGATTTTTGTCGATTTTTATTTATTTTCGAACGTTAACGACTCTTCTTATGCTTCTTATCTTTGTGACTCTTCTTCAATGCTTGCTTCTTCTTAGCAAACGACTTCTTGTTCTTGTTCTTAAATCGTTCGTGCGACTTCTTCGTCAAGGTTATTTCTTTATCATTTGATTCGATTGTAGCTTTGCGTCTCTTCATCTTCTTCGCGCTTTTAAGCTTCTTTTTGCTCTCATTAGATCTAAGATATGTAAATTTTTCATCAATAACTACTATTGTCTTTTGCTAATAAATTGTCGAACGCAATTTGACTTTAGAAGCTATCGATATGTCTTTGTTATCATTAGAAATGATCATTAGAAATTCGTTCTACTATATATTTGAAAAAGAACTTCTATTCTTGATCGAGTTGTGTTTCGTCATTAACGTCGATAACAATCATTGATAATATTTGACGCGAGAAATCTATATATAGAAAGAGCTAAAACTTGCTTTAACTACAATGAGCGTTAATAAAAGTCTAAAATCAACAAGGCGAAAAACACTTTTTCGTCGTAACGATTAACGCAATTAACGCATTATTGAAGCATATTGTCGAACGATTATCTTTTTTTGCATCATAAACATGTTGTATGCATTAACATTTAAAGAAATGCAATTATTTGCAACAAATGTGAGCAAAATTCGTTTCTTATCGATGCATTTTTCTAGTTTTGCTTTGACAAAATCGAAGTTATTTTGTTGTAAATAAGATTAACAAGTTTTAATTTCTAAATTTAGCGTACTTAGAGAAGATAAACGATCTTGAAAATAATAATTATGACGTACAAATTTATTCAAATATCTTAGCTTCTTTGCAATTTTTGTTTAAAAAAAAATCTTCATCTAATTAGTATTTTTGCCAAATTGAATTAGTTCATCTATGATGTTCTAATAAAGTTAGAAGAGATTAGTGTAACATAATATTTTCGTCAAAGTAATCGAAATCTCAAATATATAATATCTACACATTTAATTACTACGTTCTCATTCTAGTTGCAAAGAATCGTTTACTTCGACTTCGCAACACTTTGCGTCTTATTTGAACTCGCATGTGTCAAATTTTTTTAAATTGTCTTTATTATTCGAATCTCTAATTATTATTCGAATCTCACATTCATTTGACGTTCTCTTAGATATTCATTTTATCAATTTATTATAAGAGTGATTTGCGACTTTCGTTGCGATCGTTAACGTCGTCTTGAATTTGACATTTCTCGTTAATTAATGATTGTTGTATCATTTTTGCGAAAAGCTTCAATTCTACAAATTCGCAATTATTAATGACTTAAACATTATACGTCGAACTTCTACGATATAATTGAAAAAAAAATGTCTTTTCGAATGTTTTTTTATTTAGAAGAGTGTTAATGAAGCTCACAATTATGACTTAACAATTTCGAACAACGTAGTCAAAATGTTTTCTTTTCTTTGATCTATTATCGCATTGATTTTCAAATGACACAAAGATAATAATATAGAAATGCAAATATTAAAACAAACGACAAGTAAAAAAGAAAAAGTCGTCGATAATCGCTAAAAGTCGAAGTCAATCTTAGAGCTTCGTAATAGCTTAGTTACTCTCTTAAGAGAACAATGTTGCGAAGACGATTCTCGAAATTAATTCGATAGTAAGCGATATTAACATGATTTGCTTCTTTGCGATAAACATATTTTAGCTCAAATAGAAAAAAGTTTATATTGATAGCTTGAAGTCGATTTACTATAGTTATAATATATTTCGAATGTTCGTCAAACAAAATAGATTAGTCTTTCGAGTTTTGAAACGATAGAACGAACAAATTTTTACAAAGAACGAAGAATAATAATATGCGCAATTTAGATTACTATAGACTTAAACGAAAACTAACAATCAAAAAGATAAAAAAAGTAAAAGTTAACATTGTTTAACGCCTTTTTATGATAATAAACGCATTAACAATTGTTAAAGTCACAAAGCAAATTAAGTTGCTAGCGCAAGAAGTTCTACTTTCGATAAATATCTTAAATGATAAAAAGAGCAATTCGAACGACAACGATTACAAGTCTACTTTTATGTTGTCGTTCTCTTTTATTTCGTTTCTTAAATCTACTTTTACGTCGTCGTTCTCTTTTACTTCGTCTCTTAAATCTACTTTCACGTCGTCATTCTTCTTTATCTTAATTCTTAAATTCACGCTCATTTCGTCGCGTTTTTTCATTTCTTTTTTCAAATTTACGTTCACGTTATTTCGACTCTTTTCGCTATTAATAAGACTAAATTCACTTCAAGACGTCGCAAACGAAGTCGAAAACAAAATTAATAACGCGTTACGAAACATAATACGCGAAGTCGCAAACAAGATGCACGACAATATATTCAAAGATAATAACAATGTTGTGACGAATTCGTGATTCGACGTCGCTATCACTATAAAAGAATATACGAATGTGCTTAGATTAACACTAGTGTAAGTACGAAGAACTCAAAAGACAAGCTTTATATCTCGCAATCAAAATATCGATTTATATTATCACGAGAATTTAATCACTTACGTCTATTGTTATACTTGATTATATTAATAAGAAGAGATAACAAGATAATTAAGATACACTAAGATGTCTTTATGTTAAGTCGAAGAACGTCGAAGTTCGTTAACGAATTTTGCTAAAGAGTTTGCTTGTGAAAATCGAACATTTTAACAATACGTTGTGAATTAAAAGTAAATAAGCGAAAGATAACTTAAATAAGACTTTTCTTTTACTAATACAAGTTCAAGAATGTATGTTATTTTTTCGTAAATCGATTAATATCAAAGTATGTTAAATTAACGCAAACAAATCGAAATAATAATGAGTCGAATGTTTCTCGAACGATGAACGAATATTGTTCTCAATTAATGAAACGTTAAAAGAAACGATTTTGCAAATCATTTGCGTTCGTTTGCAAAAAAGCAAACACATAATTTAGCGATCTATTGTTCTCGCAAAATAAGATTAATATTATTTGCTTTTGCGTAGAGAAAAACTTAGTAAAAATATACAAAAATTAGTATAAAATCTTGCTTATTAATACTTATTCAAGAATTGTAAAGACATTGACGAATGAAAATCAAGAAATGAAGCGATTTAGCATTCAAAAATATATTTAATTTCGATAGATAATTTTATTATAAAAATGATCAAAGAAGCGAATTATTAAATCGAATATCGTCATTTAGTTTTACAATATTTAATGACGCTTTGTCTCGCTTAGAACTTGAGCGAAACTTAATCATTAATAAGATTGTGTAAATAATAAGAGAGTAATTGTTAATCAAATGAAGCTCAATGAAACGAATGAAAAGACTTCGAATTATGAGCAAATAATTTAGACACTATTAAAAGAAAAGAAAATAATGTTAATGTTTTATCGATTCTTTAAATAAGAAATTTTAAAAAGCTCATAATTTACGTTTTTCGAAAAATTAATTTTTTATCTTGCGTTGTTCGAAGTCTTCAAATAGAATATGTTTACTTATTTGCTTTCGATTTCTACGATAACGATTATAACGAATTTCGACAAACAATATAATACTTTTCTCAAAAAGTATGTCGAAGCAACAACAAAGAAAATTTAAACGTTTGTTTAAAAGACGTTTGCAATTATCGATTTATATTTGCTTTAAACGTTTAATGCGAGTCGCTTTCGAAACAAGAGATTAAAAATAATGTTGTCGCTAAATAAGCTTGTCTTGCAAGTGATAATATCTAAAATGTATAAAACGAACATCAAGACGCTTTAAATTGCGATTTTGAATAAATTTCGAACACAACACTTTAACGTCGAAACAATGAAATTGGCGAAAAACATCTATATCTTTGCGCTATATTATCTACGTTTGTGTTACATTTTTTTGGCGTTAACGAAAATTAATTTAGTTAATAATTTGCAATTGATCAAAAAAAGATTATGAATCAAGAATTGACTAAACACTAAAACAAAGAACAAGATGTACGAACATATGTTTGTCGTTATTGTAGTCACAAAAGTTAAGCTTAAAATAATAACGAAAACACTTTATGAAAAACAAAAAAGAAGTCGTTATATCTTCGATTTATGCTTTTTTTTTGATCGTTGCATGTGTAGTTAGCAAGATACATTTATTGTCGCAATTTCGAATAACAATAATCTTGATTTAAGATTAATATCTCTACGATAGCTAAGCAATAAACTACGTATACGAACTAATTTATTCGAATCGAATGTGTCTACAAGAAAGAGAAAGTCGCTAATTGTACATTTTTAAATCGTTTAACTTCGAAGTTAAGACTAGCTTTTAATCAAGTATTTCTTTCGCATTCGAAGAAACAAAGCATTATTAACAAAAAATAAAAATTAAATTAACACAATGAACTATACATTATAAAATACATTCAAAGTTCATTTCTTAAACTACAAGTTGTTAAAGAAGAATTACGATTTCGAGTTTAAACGTTGTTACAACATTTGATAATTCAAGAATTTCTTTTTGTTAAACGAAAAAAATAACTTAGAACACAATATTATTGTTTTAAGAAAATTCTTTATAAATTCGATTTTAAATTTTTAACAAAAAAGAATACTTTTAATAAGATGTATGTAAAGATTGTATGCATTAAGTAACTAATTAAAAATTATAATATTAACAATAAAATTGTATTAAGACAATCTAAATAAATTAAAATATTTACAAAAGATTTTGTATACAAATTGTTAAGATAGTTGCAATAATTCGAAGTATGTAATAACATTTTTAAATTTAGTATAACGCAATTGAGTTTTATAAATTACAATTAGTCTAACATAGATTGACGTAATCTAAAAATTGCAACAATATTCGAAGATGCTTTAATATCTTTTTTTTAAGTAGCACTTTTTCTTGATTCAATGCTTTAATTACTAGACATTCGAATAATTAAAATTTATTAATTTTGTGTAAAATGCGATTTTAGAATTAGGCGCAATTAAAGCTTCTTTATATTTGTTAGTTTAACATAGTTTAACTTGATTTAATAATTTGTATAAAAAGTAAATTTAGAGTCAAACGCATTTAGAGCTTTTTTATGATCGTTAGTTTAACATAACTTAATTCGAGCTAATGATTACATTGTTAATAAGCATTTTATAATCAAGATTTATTGTCGTTGTCATCTAGAAATTAATAGTCATTTAAGATATCTCAATTAGTTGAAAATACTATTAGTAACAAAAATTCTCTTTAAGATTCAAAAATAGAATGATTTTTGTATAATAGATAGACTAGAATTGTCGTTTAGTGAAACTCGAAATAAAAACTTAATATGTAGACGAAAAAGACGAGTTGCATAATTTCGCTTTCTATAAATTTAGCATCTATTATAGAGATTTACTTTAAAAACATTTTGTATATTCTTTTGTATATTAACTTTAGCTTGCTCAATAACTCTTTAAGTTACTAGTTAAAGCGCTTTCAAAAGTTGACGATTTTAATTAAATAACACTATTTCACGTTAGCTTACATCGAATAATTGCGAAAATTAAGCTTATCTTAAATCTTGTCTTTATCTTTTTATTTCTTCGATTTTTTTAGCACTCTAATAAGTTTTAATCGTATTAGCGTATCTATTAGCGATTAGCATATCTTTTTAGAATGACGATTGCATTTGACTTTAGCTTGATTTTTCTTTCACAATCTTAATTAAGAACTTATATTAAAGATGAGTTTTAAACGATCGATCTTATAATTGATAAAAAATATAAAAGAATTATTGATGCTTTAATCGTTGAGCTCAAGAAGCAAAGTTTTATGAATAAATCACTAGTAACAAGAGACAACAAACGAAAGCTTTAAAGTACGATTTAAGAATTTTAAACAATGTGATCGAAATTGCTTCTTTTTTCTAATTTGAGCCCAACGTAATCTCAAAAGACGTTCGATTATATAACACAAAACATTCGTCATTATAGCAAGCGACAAGTAAAGAAAAAGAAGTTGTCAACGATCATTAAAAGTCGTAAACGATTTTAAAGCATTATAATAACTTAGTTCTTCTCTTAAGAGAGCGACGTTACGAATGCGATTTTCAAGATTTATTCTATAATAAACAACATTAACATTGTTTGCTTCTTCGTTATAAATGTCTTTAAAGAATAGTATTAAGAAGTTGTTCTTAACGAATTGAAGTCTATTTATTTCGACTTTAATCTCTTTCGAAGCTTCGTCAAATAAAATATATTAACAATTCGAGTTCTTCAATTGTGAAACGAACTCACTTATATAAAGAACGAAAAATGCTAGCATGCGCAATTAAGACTACAATGAGAACAACAAATTATTCGTTTTTAAATGAACGAAAAAATGAAGAGTAAGTGAGTGACTTTTGACGTTGACGCAAATTGATAAATGCATTAATAAGTGATATAATCACAAAGAAGACACAATTGCTTGCGCAAGAAACTCAAGATTTGATAAAAATCTTAAATGATAAAGAAAGAAATTCGAACGAATTCGAATACGAATCTACTTCTACGTCGTCGCGCTTTTATACTTTATTTCACAAATTTATTTTTTCGTCGTTGCGATTTTTCACTCCATTTCATAGTTCTATTGTCACGTCGTTGCGCTTTGACATCTTATCTTTTAAATTTACGTTCATTCGATCGCATTTTTACATTTTATTTTTCAAATTCACGTTCATGCGATTTCGATTCTTTTTATTATTAATATTGCTAAATTTATTTTAAGGCGTCGTAAATTAAATCGAAGACAAGATTAATCGTTCGCTAAAAAACACAATACAAGAAATCGCAAACGACATGCACATTAATGCATTCAAAAATAATATTAATGTTGAGTCGAATTTGTAATTTAAAGTCGTATTTAATATAATGCAAAATATTAAAAATTTCAAGAAAAGACTAAATCTATTTATGATAAACGCGACGATATTGTAAGTTAAGCTTTATATTTTAAAGTCAAAACATAAACTTATTTAATTGTCAAACTTAAACAACTAAAGCAAACGACAATATTTGATCATATAAATAAGATCAAATAATTCGAATGCTACAATTTTATTAAATGTTTATAACTTTTTTACGAGAAGATGCAAAAGAAATCTTAGCAAATTAAGCTTAAAGACATGACAATATTCTTCGACGATTTCTAGTTATATGCTATATATTAAATGTGAAAATTTGAACGAAAATATCGCGATAATTTTTTTTGTGACGATATAAGATTAAACAAGATATAATATTTTCTTGTGCATAAATTGATGTTAAAATATGTTAGACTAACGTCTTCAAATTGCAATGATAATCGATTTAATCGTTTTCGCAAAATGAATAAATATCGCTTTAAATTAATAAGAAACAAAGAAAAACGATTTTACAAAGCATTTGCGATCTTCGACGAAAAAAAGATTATAAAACTTAAACGATCTTTGTTCTATTTAAAAGAAGATCAAGATAATTTGTTCATGTGTTAAGAAAAGTTCATTGCGTCAATTCAAAGTCAAATACAACTTAATACTAATTATAGCTTCGAAAGATATTTAATCGCATTAACTTAATAAATTTAATAAATAAATTAATTTTATCTTTGCAAACGTCTTGAATCTTAATAAATAAATTTAACATAAAAACACTTACAACAATTATAGATTAAACAAGACGACGTTAACAAGAATGCTAGTCTTAAAAGACAATATTTTGCAATAAGAAATTAATTAATACTTTATAATCACAACGAACGATTTATATTATTCATGAGTTGCGAATTAATTTGTCATAAAGAAGTCTTTGCAATTCGACGAAAACGATAAATTACTTTTTGTAAAAATTACGTTTCGCAATATTATGTGAGCGAAAATTATTAAAGACAGGTTTTATTTCAAAAAACATTTCGATTCGTCTATTTTTAAGATTTTTAAAAAATTAAATAGTTAACAAAAATATTTCGACAACATAAGAGTAGTTGCTATTCGAGCAAAAATCAATGAATTCAATAAGAAGACTTTAAATTATAAGATAGCAAAGCAATCACTACTAATAAAAGAAATAACTATGTCGATCGTTTATCAATTTAGCAAATAAGATGTCTTAAGAACATTATAATCAACGTCATTCAATTAGCTTTAATTTTATCTTGTGTCATTCGAAATCTTCAAATGAAAGAAAAGTATTTATTCGCTTCAAAAGTCTACATTTAAAATTATATCGAATCTCGACAAACGTTTCAAAACTCTTTGAAAGAAAGATTTCAAAATTACAATTAAAAAAATTTAGAAGTTTGCGAAGGCGATCTTAATAATTATTAATTCGTACACATTGCGCAAATTGAATATCAATCGCTTTAAAAACAAAAGACTTAAGAAAATATTTTTATTAAACAAGCTAAATTTAAAAGTAATAATATTAAAAATGTTTAAGACGAATGTCAATACTTTGCGAATTGCAACATTGAATGAGCTTCGAACGCGTCACAAGAACGCGAGAATTGTGAAAGTAGCAAACGATATATATAGATTGACGTTGTATCGTCTTCGAATGTGTTTTACGTTTTCGACGTTAACGAAAATAATTTTGAACAACGATTTAAAGTTGATCGAAGAGAAGCTTCGAAATAATGAGTGACTAAATTTAAATACGAAGAGCAATTTATATCGATTAAATTTCAATACGATCGTAAACTCAAGTCCTAAACTAAAGCTTATAAAGAATAATATTAGAAAGAGAATAAAATTTACGACGAAGTTTCTTGTCTTTATAGATTTCTTAATTGTTGTCTATCTTATAAATAGAATATGCTTGCTATATTAAAAATAAAAAATAAAAATCTTGATTTAAGACTAATCTTTTTGCAATAGCTAAACATAAAGTTGCGTATTCGATTTAAGTTGTTCAAGTTCAATTTATTTACGAAAAAGAGAATGATCTTAATTGACGCTTTTCAAGAGATAAGAAATCTTGAAAGCGAGAAATTGATCAAAAAAAACAATTCGTGCGTGCTAGTAAAAATATACATTCTAGCGAAAGAATGAAATTTAGAAAAAGACAATTGACTCTATATTACGAAGTCAAATTATCAAGCAAATTAAGAGTTGTAAGTCGAACGAAAAGAATGATGCTTTGTGCAAAAGATAAAATGTTTTAATGCGAAATTTGTTAATCTTGATTTCTTAGAAGAAAAAACAATTATAAATTAAACGACGATAAATTCGAACGTAATCGATTATGCGATGTGAGTTCGCGTTAAGAACAACAATAAGATTGTATTTGTCAAAAATAAAATAATTTTATTAAATGACAAGACGATTATATAATTGAACGATAAAGACGAAAAGATTTAAGAGAAGAGAAGTTTGAAATTAAATGATGTTTGAATGCGAGATTGCAAAGAATGTAAGCAATTTCTCTCGCAAGCTTTTTGTTTTAATGAAACATCATTATAAGCATTTTAAATGAATTAATTTGTTGTGTTATATTTAAAAATTGTCTAAGCAATGTTCTTTCTATGTTTGCAACACTATGTAATTGATATTGCAAAAATAGATTAAACAATGTTTTTAAAGCGAAAATAGTTAGTTTAATTAATTAAAGATTAGATTGATACGACTTTGACACGCTAGCGATTGTTATTATTGATAGAAAAGATCTAATTGAACTAATTATATTGAGTTAGACTAAGTCAATCTAATCTTAAGTCAATTTCGCGATCGCGTACTTTATTGCTTTTATTTTTTTACAATTATTCTATTTAGCAATTCTCTTACATCGCGCTCTTTGCTTCTTTATTATTATCTATTTATTCTCTTCTAGACGCACGAAATATAATTATTATCAAAATTATCATAGCGAGAGAGTAGACTTTAATGAAGAAGTTTGCAATTTAAAAATTACTCTCTAAGAAGAAGCTAAAAGCTTCTTAAAAGTTATTTGCTAAAAAGTTGTCTCTTAGCAAATTTAAACAAATCGAAAAAGCGACGTTTAGAACATTGTTCGTCGTCTCGTTTAAAATTGCAATTGTGTACGTATTTGTTATTAAATTATTGTTGAAACGAATTGTTTTAATCGCAAACAATAGCGACGCGAGATCATTAAACAAGATTTCTAAATCTTTGCTAATTACTATTATAATCGCATCGAAAATAAGCTTTTACGTGTCAAAAGCAATTTGCGAAATCTATTGACTTATACAAAATAAGATTTCGATTTTAACGTCAAAATTAATTGTTGTAATTGTTAATAAGAAGCACGTAATTAAATAATCTCGAACAATTGATTTTACGTCGCAAATCTCATTGAGCGATTTAAAGTTTATCATGTCTATTGTATCGAACGCGTCGCAAGCTTCATTAATTTACTTTTGATCTCTAATCTCTTCGATGCAAAAGCGCGTTAATATTGGCGTTAATGTCTCTCTTAATAGCTTTAATAAATGTAAATTGAAGATTATGTTCTTATTAGAAATCTATTTAAAAACAATACTAGATTCAAAATGTCACAAACAAGCGACAACTATTATACAAACGTCGAACAAAATCTTTATCGCAAAAAGCTCGCAACGAATTTTAAAGCTTGTTTGCTTCGTTGTCATGCAATCGTTCTTTTATAGCAAGCGATACATTTCTTCACAAATTTATATTAAATAATAATGACAATTTTAGAACAATGATTACGAATCGAATTTAAAATGAAATAATTAAGCGAAAAAACTCTATGATTAAGAAGCAAAGCGCAATAATCTTTAGATCTTCGATGCATTACGACATGCTTTCAAGATAGCATAATTTTCAAAAACACAAAGCTTTAACTTTTTCGATTAAATTATCTTTAAAGCGCGAATTTTGATTTTCGTTTTATTTAAATTTGCGAAGTGACGACTCACAACATTTAGAATACATTAATAACAACACAAGAAAATCGCTATTCGACGACATTAAAATTATTTATTTTTGATTCGAAGCATTGAAGCGATCTAAAGACAACTTTACTCAAAAGCATTAAAAGATCATAAGATTAATTAATTTATTGCTCAAAGTCATAATGATGTTTAATTACAAAATTGATTTAGAAAATTTATAATCGAACGAAAAATCTTTTGAGTTCGATCGACTTGTAAGAATAGTGTGAGCGAATATCGTCAAAAGATTTAACAACGATTAATTTTCTTCGAACGTAAATTCAATATTGACGTTGAATAAGATTAAACGAGTAAGTGTCTATAATACTTCGATAATATCTTTGATAATTAATATCGTCTTAACTATTGAACCACATTAATCATTGTTGAACTCACATAATAAAAAAGATACAAAACGTAATTCGCAATTAATACGCTTTTATAAATGTTAATAAAACAAAATCAAAAATTAAGACATTGCTAAGTTCTAACACTTTTTTAATAAAAAAGAGAATCGAAGTTAGTACTACATCAATACGCGTTACGTCGCTAACAAAAATAGAAATCTAATTAATTTTTTTTGACTTCTATTATAGTTAAAGTTATATCGCGAGTCTTCTTCGACAATAGCGATAACAATATGAAAAAAAACTTAAATCATAAATAGATGTTTAAGTCTTTGTTATTAATCGCTATTGTGTTAATATGCACTTTAGTACATTGAACTATTAAGAATTAAGAAGATAAAAAAGATAAAATTGACAAAATTCGCGTAATTATAATTATTAGTGACGTTTCTATGCTTTGTTTGCAAGATACATGTTGATTTGTGAAATACAAGACATTATAATAGATTTATAAGAACGTGAACGATTATGTTCGTCGTCGTGCAAGTCAATCTCGAAAGTCGTCTAAGAGAAAAGGCGTTTCATTTGAGTAAATGGGACGAGAACGATGACATGCTAAATAGTTAGAAGTCTATGCTAAATACTTCGATAATTCGCGTGAAAAATATAGAAGATAGCGAAAAGAAAAATATACGATCGTCGAAAATAAAAAAAGACAAATAACATTTCTCTTCGATAACAAGTATTAAGTTAAATAGAAGAAAAATGTGTACACTAATTATTTGTTAGATTAATCGTTAGATTGATCCCAAATTGTTAGATTCGAAAAGAGAAACTTTTCAACAAAATAAGAAATAAAATTTTGCATTTGAATGAACGAAATTCGATTAACAATTGTTTTTTATAGAATGAACTCGAAGAAAATGTTTATGCATCATTGAAAAAAGAAACAAATAACAAGAGCGATAAAGAGAATGAGTTGAATAAAAATTTAAATAACGTCGATGCTACGAAATCTACTATTGTGAGTAATAATTACTTAATGATTTAAATGAATTATTAACTAATTCGCATAATACAAGATAGATGTTGTCGAAATCGCAATTTAAAGACGATAATATCGCAAAAAATAAAGATAGCTATGTAAGCATTGTGATTTAATGTCGAGAGATCGCACTAATGTTAACGAATTTATTTGTTAAATAAAAAAGCAAGCTAATATTAATAATATAAATACTTAGAAAAGTCAAAATATAAAGAACATGAACGATAGCTATTTAATCTTTTGTCATAAGAAAGACATTTTTACTATAATGTTCGCAATTTTTTCGTTCGCAAACTTTCGATCTATTGTTGTTTGCGAAAAAAAGAATTATTTGTGCTATGCGATTAATGAATTCGAGAATGTTAAATCGATTAATTGTCTAAAGAAATACGAGAGATATCTAGCGATAATTAAGAATCATAATTCGAATCAAGAGATTAATGTGTAAGTGAACAACGTTTGATCAAAAGAGTCGATGTAATTTTTCGAGAATCATTGATGTTATATTAAATATTTAGTCGCAACGTTTTACACTTTAGATTGCGAAAGCATACTATATATGCTAACGATACAACGCAATAATGTTATTTGTTTTATAAATCGCACAATTATTGCTCATATTGTTGCGTCAATTTAACGCAACGTGACTACGATAACTAAGATAGAAACTTGTAAAGCATAAATTAATCGAACTTAATCTAACATTTGATTGTTAGATTGACATAAAGATTATTAAGCTAATCTACATACTTATGAGATCGACAAGTTTTATAATTGTGCGATTAATAATAACTTCTTAAACAATTGAAGCGTTAAGATCATTTAAGTTTGATCGATCGTCAATATCTATAAGATATTAATCAATACGATAATTGTTGTGCCTTCGACTCATAAAAAAATAACACGAATTGTTGTGCGTAGTGGTCGTATTGAAACATCAAATATTATTAGATTCTATAGAATTTGCAAAATCTACGATATCTTGAACGAAGTACTCGAATCTTGATTTCACTTAATTCTAAAATTCGAGTAACACAAAATTGCGACTTTTGTTATGCTAAATCTATGTATCCAAGCAACTAGAATCTTATAAAATCAAACGCGAATGTCATTAAAACTTGCATTAATTGTTTTCTTATTAAATTGCTTAATTCTTAGATAATTTTTGTAGAATTTAATTTTGCAAACAAGAATAATGTCGACTTCGAATAATATATTGATCGATAATTATCATTTAGCATTTATTTTTTAACTTTAAACTATTTGTAGTGTAAAGAATTGCTCGTTTAGAACGTTATTTGCTTCTAGTATTGTATCGCGAAGAGCATTATTAAAAGCAAGATCTTTCTCGCGAACGATTTAATCGACGAAGTTTATTATAATAGACTTATCGAAAAGTATTTTAACAAAATTGCTTAATAAAGCGACGAAAAGATTGTTATTCGCGTTAGACAAACGTATATAAGTTCTAATTTTATTGCGAAAATATTCTTTATTTATACTACTAGTTGTTCGTCGTTTGCGACGACAATTCTCAATGCGTTCTTATTCGAAATCGAGTTTTATTTGACGCTTTCGCTCACGTTCGCAAGTTCTAGTCTTTCATTTGCGTTCGCAATTCTTTATCATATTTATAAGACGTAGATCGAACATTGTTTTAACAAAATCAATAATAGAACTAGTTGTCAAAGTAAACGTCGACATAGAGATAGAAGTTTTAAGAAACGCATATTCTCTTGTTCTTAATACATCTTTTCTATTATGTGAATTGTTATTAAGATCGATTATCTCGCATTGACGTATAATAAACTTAGAAAACTTAGTAAAAGTGAATCGATTAATTTGTGCTCTTTAACTTAGTTTTTAACGTTCTTTGAATCAAGTTTATAATACTTGTTGTCGTTTAAATAACACTTCTCTTTGTTCTCGTTTATACATTTACGATTTTTGCATTTGTGCATATTTACAATCTTTTTCGTCGTTGTAATCTCGTTGCTTTTAAGTAGAATTGCAATTAATGCTTCGCGAATTGCTTTGTTCTTCGCAATCTTCGTCTTAATTATTGCTACAAAGAGCGACTTTTTTAAAAAAGAAGAATTTTTTAAATGCGATAAAAGTATGTTTAATTCGATTCTACTATATAAGAACGAAACACGTATTAGCATTTTTTGTTTTTTAGATCGCAAACGAAAGCATTTCTTAATGTGCGAAATTATATTAAATAGTTAATTTAGATTGTTTCTAAGCTTTAAAATTAGTCTTTGATTAAACTTTTTATTTTTTTAGATAATTATCGTCTCTAATTCTAGTTTATAACATGAAATTTCATTGTTCTTAGCATGCAACTCTACTTTATCTTGCACACGAATCTAAATTGTTATATAAAATTAACTATTAATGTTACGAACGACAATTAGTTTATTGTCTTGTTCAAAGAGAACATTATTGTCGAAGACGACGATGTAAACTAACGTGTAATTCTTTAGAACAAGCAATTTATTCTTTTTTTTCTCTCTTTTTTGTCTCGCTTCTTGTATAGTCTTAAATCTCTTATTTGAAAGACGATGTTCGCGACGACTAACAATTTCGCTAGCAATCATTCGATTTTTCTTATTTAAAGAAATTTTCGTCATAGTCGTTGCATCGATAGATGTCTTATTGTTTACATCTTTATCACTATCAAATTTATTATCACTTGTAGCATCAAAATTTGCGTCAAAATCGAAAAATATCTAATAAACATCGACGTTAAAAGAGAGAATCTTGTTCGCGAACTTCTTCGCGAAAGTAGAGAAACTCGTCTTCGATTATCTCTTAATTTTGAGCTTCAATTCATTGACTTTAGACTTTGCAAACGACGAAGAATCATTGAAGACGACGACGACGATCTTCTTGAAGAACTTTTTCGTCTTGACAGGCTTGCCCATAGCGACGACGACGAAGAAAGTTAGAGAGATCATCGACGACGATGCGAAAATAGAAGGGAATGCCAACTATATAGATATACTAAAAGCTTCACGATTGCATGCTAATTGAACAGGTGAAAGGGGTTTTAATTCAATTGCGCGAAAAACCACGATTTGTGTGGTGGCCCCACCAAAACCTTGGCACCTTCCCGGCTGCGGCATAGAAACCTGCTTGGCACGATATGGAGAAGGCCTAGAACAGCCCTAAAGGGGTCGTCTTGGCTCTTCTGATTCTTGGACTTTTGGGCTGGGCCAGAAAGCGATATTGTGGAGCGAAGCTAGCCTCGAATATGGCCTGGATAAGAAATCTCTGCGTGCCTTTGCGGTTCCATGCTCTTAAACATATATCGTAAGTGGTTCGGCGTGTAGGATCAACCATGTTGGATGTTGGAGAGAACGTCCTGACGACAACTGAAAGGTGAACTTGAGGCAAGTAAAGTGTTAGGGAGATCGGGATCTGACAAGTATGTCTCCGGATTGGATGAAGTATGGTATTAAATCTATAGCTAAGCAGGACCATCATGAAGGGTATCTTAGGCGCTTCGTATCTGCTCTGGGCCGAATATAGAACAGTCATTTACTGCACTTGGCCCACCGGCCACATACATCAGAGGTACATAAAAACTCCCTTATCTGAACCCCAAAAACCCCGGGTGTCAACGAACAGCAAACGCTTCAACCCAAGCAAAAATCGTAACAGAATTGTACTGAGTCATTGCTGTTCAGTTGTGCCGTTCATCTTAGTCGAATTCGAATCTGGCCTCGAGCTCATCCACATAATCCTGAGCGCTCTGGCCCTGGTCACTGGGTATAGTCTCCTCTGCCGGCGCTGACTCCGCGGTAGTGACAGACAATGATGGCATGATGCTGCTAATTGAGGATGACGCTTGGGACGCTGCATCGGTCACGTAATTCGTGAGTGGGGCGCCTTGTGGTAGGTAATTGCTCGGTGAAGGCATCACGCTCTCTGTCCGTGAATTGGACTTCGACACAATTGCGAGGGCCAAGACTAGCAAGCTGAGAATCGCGATGGCGACATTTCGAGGGTCTCGAGCCAGAACGGTCATGTAATTGCCGAGAAGGGTTGATAGAGGGAGCTCACCAGATGGTGATGGGGTAAAATGCTGACGAGGCGATCGTTCAGGTGACATGGTTGGTGAGTGGGGAGGATGCAGCCCATCCATGTAGGCTTCTGCGCCGTCTCCATATATTTCCTTCATGCGAGCATCGTTGAGACCGCCACTCGCAGGTCCTTGGTCCATTGGGATCTCTTCTTCTAATTGAATGTTTTGGGCAGTCTCCTCTTCAGCGGCTTGCCTCAGAGCGTCGTCTTGTTCTTCTGCTTCTATTACAATTTCCATTTCCCGTTGTAATTCTTCGCTAACCCATGGGCATATCTCAACATCCACCCGTTCCATTTCTCTCCAAGCTGCGCCCCATGCTCCGGCTCTCATGAGACCGTTGGCTGCATAGATTTTGATGTCCCATCTTCTGCTTCCCGTACCACTACCGTGGCGCCCGTCGCGTATTCTGCGTCCACAGTCTGTACATATATCCACATCATCATCCTCATCGTCAATCTCCTCACCAGCCACTAGCAGTTCAGCCTCTTCGTCTGCGTCGAGATGGAAATGCCCGCAAGCTAGGATTCGCGGCATACGGAGTTCTAAAGTTTCAAGCAGTCTTTCTTCAAGGAGATCATAGTCTTCTCTGGGGTGCGGGATCAAAATGCCTCTGACCAGTACGGTAGCGGTCACCTTCTCCCTCAACAGCTTCCAGTTACTGAGGATGTATGGCGGTAACACGCGCTCCATGACGCTGTTCGAGTATGGGGTTGGGATTGGCAGAAGTGTTACATGTAGCAGCACCAGAGGGTATTCCTTCTTGGCAGCAACTCTCTTGGATGGACTGAGCTTTGACACTGATCGTTGATGCGAGCGTGGTGTTCCTTTCCGTGACGGGGTGGGAAAGTACGACCCACTTTGCTGCTTTGAGCTGGTCGATAGGGGCGACGTCATGTGGTGATGAGGTGGGGTAGTGTCCTGCATGGCGCGAACGGAGGATGGATTCCTAAATCCAGAGGGACGCAATTTGATGGGTGTATATGGAGATGAGGTCTGATGTTGCAAAGGTGGGCGATGCTGCTGCGAAGCCGGGCGCGAGTGATGGTAGTCGGAGAGGAGGATTGAAATATCGTCATCAGAATGCTGAGGTGAGGTGTCTGGTGAGCTTGCGCGGGATGTAATGTCGAAGATCGGTTCGTTCGGCGGGCTGCCATGATGCGCCGTTGGAGATGGAGAAGAAAATGGATCCAAACCCTGTTCTTGCGCTCGTGGTGGACTGGAAGAGCGTGTATGTGAAGGTGTGCGGCCTATGGAGTCGCGGTTGCTGTAGGGCTGGAAGTCCTCTACTGAAATGTTATCCATAGTGGGGAATGTATCCTCAGATCAATCTTAATACAGTACTGGGACGGAGATGGAAGTTAGACATGGCGATTGTTTATGTGGGGGTTGCCAGGCAACACTAGCGCGGACTAGACGACGAATCAATCACGGGTTCAGTTTAGCTCACATCAAAGACTAGAGACCCTTCAGCTATCGAAAGATGATATTCACTCTATTACCCGGCTCTCGTGATGGACGTCTATTAAGGATAAAAGTACACAACTTGGCAAGCGAAGCGCTGCGCTTTTGCCGTTGATAATCACGAGAGGGCAGATACGCAAAGGCAGGATAAACCAACCGAAGGCGCCTGCAATGCAACGAAGGCGAAGTCTAAAATGACCCATTGCGATCATGTCTTGGCGATCTCGACCCCACCAGTCGCACCTGCGAGAGTCAGTTGCGGCGACAGGATACCGGGTGGATGTTTTCCCTCACCAAGCGCTTTCTTGATGTCGCCGTAGATGGCGAATTGGCCCGCTGTCAGAGTCCCAACCATGAACAACCTAGCGCCAATGCCAGCGTAACTTCCGCGCAACCCAAGTTCACCAGCAATCTTGATCAGTCGGCTCGTGGTACCTTCTCCGGGAAGACCTTTGGTTTTGTTGATCTTACTGAGCATGGTGTCCGCCGGTTGGGAAACGAGAGCCGCGGCAAAGCCTGCCATCAAGCCGGATCCCAAGTTGATGACTGTCTGCATCCCGCCGGAGGTTTGGCTTTTATCAACGCGCTTGTAAATGGCTTCCGATACCTTTTCGTAAACGACGAATTTAGACATGGTATACGGTACCCTGTCGAAGTCAGCTTGCAGGAACGTTCATCATCATGGCGGACTCACTGCTTGAAGAGGATGGGCCCAAAGCCTGAATAGAAGGCGCCGAGGCCCTCCTGCGACGCAATCTTTCCGAAACCACTGACGAGACCAGTAGCGAACTTGGGATCTGACACCAAGCGGATCCGAGTTGCTTCTAACGGGCACAATGCAATATCGGCAAAGAATTCCGCAGCAGCTGCTGAGGCGAGGTAGACAGCCGTGCGATTGTTCGAAGCTGCTTCATAGCCAAAGTAATTGATGCATTGTTGCTTGAAGAGCTCGTATCCGCCGAACTTGAACGCGCCTTGAAGGAAATACCCAGCTGCTGTGGGCCCAAATCCAGTCCAGATAGCGCCAGCCCCTTCACTCGCAATGACCTGGCGAAAGCCTCCAATCAGGCCCCGATTGTAGGTGACTGGATCGAGCTGAATCCGAGTCTTGACACTGAGGTGTTGGAGTCAGCCAGAGCGCCCTGGATGTAGAACAAGCCTGCACTTACACATCGACTGGTGTAAGCCCGCCATGTGTGACAGAACAACAGACCGCGCCAGCCAGCGCAAACCTAGAGTAAAGGGCGAAGCCGCTCAGCTTCTCGGGAGTATTGGCACGAACATTTTGGACCGCTGCGTCGAGTTTCGACGACCCTGTCGATGTGGGGGGCGGTGATGCAGCCATGGCTCAGAAACGGAGCTATAAAGACTTTATGAGGAGAGTAATGATAAAGTTGATGTGATTATTGATGCGTTGAGCGATTTGACGAAAAGTTGATGTTGTTAGCGCGCGGGCAAAGCCGGTCCGATCAACCTTAGCTTTCTCTAATCTCCGTCTGCATATCCATCTCAAAATCAAACATCACATCACACAGCCCACTCAACAAGTTCGGCAGAGCGTTACCTCTACAGCAGTCTCGAAATGACAGAGCTGTCAGTGCGGACGAATTCATAAGCTTATCATATTACTTTGACCTCATTAAAATCTTGAATGATAGTCTATGACAGTTATCAATAACATACTCCACCTTACCTAAGTTTCCACCAAAGATGTCTGATACTGACCTTGATGCTGTAGCATATACCGACCGCCATGGATTGTCACAAGAGACTACGACATAGCGTCAATACCAGAATAGAGGCAGTCATGATCCACGGTGGAAAGCCTTTCGGTTAATGTTTAGCGGATCATCTGTTCAACGACTCGGTACCACATGGCCGAAAGTCTTCGATGTCTATAAGTCCAGATCTGAGGACGCTCTAATGGCCCCTCAACGGTGTCTGATCTCCACAATTCATCGCTATGTTAGCCAGCGGCGAGTATTGCTTCTCATTCCACCTGTGTTCTGAACTAAGACTTCTTTGGAGTACCAGATGGTGTCGCTTGCAGCAGCACTGGTCGTTTGACACCATAATAGATCTGAGACTATGCTGCCTAAATTTTCTTGTTGCGAGTCATGGGAGGCATGTCGTCAGCGCTTTTTCAATACAACGTCGACTAGCTATTCATTGGATGATGATAGCTGTGAGGTAAGCTAGGTGTCACCCTGCATCGTAGGGAACGAAGCTCAACGGGCAAGAGTTGAAGATGGGATGGTAGACCGTGGCAGGCGTTTACACTCGCAATTTGCGGTCATGCACCTAGGCCACTACTTCTCAACATCACTCAGATCGTCAATGAAGTACAAATACCGTCTGTCAACCTCCTCTTCTAATCATAGGCTTGACTTATCTAAGCGATGCTGATGCTCCAAGTCTGGGTAGGTAGTACCACCGAGTATGGTATATCAAGGGACCCTCTCTCAAGCCTCTCATTCATGAGTGACACGCTGTGCATGAGGGATTTGTGAGCTTGGCCTCTACGACATCGTTTGCCTCTCGGACCTTGAGGTGACCTTACACGTAGAACGATGAGCCCGCGGATATGGGATGCTTCTCGCCGCACGAAGTCCGTCTATAGAGCTGAACTCTAATCAGGCAGGGAAGACGGTCAACCGGCGCATATGGCAATGCGCAACACAAGTCCGCCTGCGTCTGCCAGGATGCTCAAGAGCGGGCGGGACCTTATTCTTCTTGTTCCGAACTGGCGAGTGGCGAAACCCGCGGCGCAAAGATCAATGAATCTTATCAAATTTCCTAGCTAGGAGAGAGACCCTGCAAAACGTCTTATAGGAGCGGGAGCCTCCATTTGGCTTTGCTAGGCCCCGGCCGGCAATTTTGGAGGCTCAGCGTCTTGCTGACCCACTTGGTAGCGGAAGAGACGGCTAAACAAATGTCTCCGAGGCACTATACTCATACCCCCAGCAGCAAGAAATAGCTATTAGGTTGGCGCCAGGCAGATTTCTCGTCTTTCCTGACGCCACCGCGAAAGCCCTCAATTGTCCGATGCAATTCGGAGCGACCATTCCAGAGCATTCACAAACACACCGGGGGGCAATTGGCACGCATGAACTAGTCCATCCGATTTGACCTGTCACTTCTCCCTGACGCTATCCCCACCTTTCCTTGCCGGAGACAAATCACCAAGCAAAAACAACTCGATTTCTTGCATCTCGGAAAATAAGGGCGACCTACCGAGCCTCACTCAAGCACCGATATTGGTACAAGCCATGCGGGCTCCGGTTGGTACGCAAGCATAGTGAATTCTCCTTATGCCTCTCTATTACAACTATCGAATCCTGATTCCAAACCATACAACCGCTGCGTTCCACACCGAACACTGTGTTCCCTCAGTCTCGTAGCGACTGGTCACGTCTAAACTTACTCAGGCTACATCGGCGATTTTGGGGCCAACCGTGTCAGTACGGCTACCTGGTAACACTCCTCTGCACTCAGCCCCGTATCAAGTATGATATAACGTGATCTGAGATAACCCGAAATCGTTGAGTTCAGCTTTGAAACCGCCAGCTTCACTCGGTATGTGTTTGTGTAACACAACGATTACTTACTTTGGTTCTCGACATGTCGTTCAAACAAAAGAGTAGTAAGAATAACATGATACACTCTATGCAACCCTTGGAGCGGATACTGTGCCTTATGGCTTCTGACGGCTAATTATAGTATGCGAGCCAAGCGATGAAACGGTGGCACGAACCCTACAAGGAGCCATAGTTCTGAAACCATGCACTCAAATTTTTTAGCAACCTATACTAGCTGCATCCTGATCCCAGCAGGCCTTCCCCACACTTACCGAACGATCTTGATTGCGAACAGATTCTTGCAGTTGGTTGGTGAGGAAATCGGTCATGGTCGAAAGCCGTGCAATATAGGGATGCGTTTCAGGCTGGGCCCAGCTCGAAACTTCATTCGCTCATAGGATAGTGTTTAGTCCGATTAATCTTCTCGGAGACACGACTTCTTGGGTAATCGAAACCTACTAGCCTTTGATGTCAAGAGAACGATTTCCATGGCTCGGCAGTGATAAACACCCCGCAAAACAAACAGGCTACTGTAAACTCCACAACGGGACGAGGTGGGACCAAACTTGGCCCCGGTCAAACTTACGTTGTCGACGCAGTTTTGCAAATTGGTCAATGAATGGCAGCAAGATACTGATCTGTCTAAGCTTCGCCCAGACTTGAGGACAGAGTGTATCTGAATTTCGTTCCTGGCGCAAAACAATTCATAGGGTTGAGATAATCAGTACAAGAATGCCGACACAATGCAGGAGCAACCAGATGAAAGAGATCATATCCATGGATCTCGGTCCGAATCGTCTACATTTTCATTGTTGTGTGCTCCAAGCAGCGATTCGGCACTCGACGCTGCTCGCTTTGGCTTGCAAACTAAACATCAGACTATACGGCTCGCAGTCCATTATGGATGGCAACTTTCAGTAAATTGATCCAATACCGAGCACAGACGTCACCGTAGGGGCGCGCTCTGGGTTCCAAATTGTAGAATCACCTGGATAACACAGACTTTCATTCGGAAATGCTCCCGACAACGCTGAGACTTCGGTCCTCGAAGGTTCTCCTGATGGGCCGGGCGAGATTTGAGGGAACGTCGATCACTACGGGACACTATCTGTAGTGAAAAGTCCAGAAGAGCATGACGGGAGGCAATCATCAGGCCTGGGGAGAGTGCATGAGAAAGCTCAGACAGTCAGCCAGGATCGGCGGCCGACAGACCCAAGAACAGGCTAGAAGCAGCGTAGAAGCAGCGTAGAAGCAGCGTAGAAGCCACATAGCTGTTCTTCGTGCCTTCTGCAGACCTTGGCTGAATCTCTCTTGCGTGGATCTTAAAGGACCCTTGTCAGTCATTTCCACTTGTGGTTAGCATTAAGTTGATCGATGCCGTCTGTAGACAAGGGTGGTGTCGGAGTAAGCGAGGAAACAGACCATCAATCACATCCGACCGGGCTGGTGGGGCCAAGCCTTGCCGGGAGGGGCTTCCTCTGCTGCCAACTGGCATCTCGCGTTCGCTCCTCCTTCTAGCATGCGGCTTTCATGTTTCAGACTCGAAAGTCAGATTCGCAGCAGGAGTCACTGCGGGGAGGCCATACCCTGGCTGACATGATACGTAAAGCCTCCCTCCATCGGCATCATGTGCTACCTGTCGCGATTACACCACCCGGTAATACTGCTAATGCACGCAATCTTCCTCTACGAAACGTGCCTGAGCGATTACTTGACAAGCCGTTTCATCTATTTGCGTCTTGCGATCATGCCACGGCTTCAGTGGCGGCTGTATAGCGATGGTATCGCCAAACAAGCTCGCTGCACAAGAAGTGAGAAAGGATGGCACCGGCAGCGTGGTGGAGATCATGGCATGAGGTCGGCCTTGCCTGCAATTAACGAAACCACTCGATGCGTTTCTACGTGCCTTCTACGGCGCCTGCTGCGTCCTTCTAGTCCTTCTAGAAGGGCGACGATCGCTGTATGGCTGACCGGTGAATAACCGGCGTGTACTAAAACGGCCAAAATTGAATCTGTTCCTATCGTGGGATGAGGAGACAGATGCCAAAGTGCTGGTTTGATTGGAGACTAGCCAGTCATGGTGCCGTCGGATCTTGCAACTAGCTCTAATGGATGCATCAGCCGAGTCCGGCGATCCAAAGCGCGGGCGTGCGCTGTCACCATTCGTCCAAAGGAGGTCTGCTAGTGCCACTTCCCCCAGCCTTGATGCATGATGATCCTTTACCCCAGTCAACCCCCTGCACGCTCCGTTGCAGCAAGAACCAGCGGGCCAGAGAAAAGGGAAAAATGGGGTGGCTATCGCGACTCAGATGACGCTGCCGGACATGAACCTTGACAGGAGCAGCTTGAGAAGCACCCCTGTTCAAACCTAGACATTGTCATCTTGGCTTCTTGCTCGCCGTGCGCAGGACACACCTCCTCGACCGGCATGAAAGGCCCCTAGCGCCACAAAGGCTGGCCAACGTTCCCCAACCTAGTCCTCCATCGTACTGTTTCCATACCCCGCAAGACCCATCCTATTAATCGAACAACGAGCGGTCGTCCTGCGAGCGCCTATAGCATCCCCCAGTCGTTTCTCACCCTGGTCAAGCGTGTGAGAACCCTGTGTATCAACAGTGAAGCTATAACTCTTGACATGAGCAGTATGGATCTTCGTCTTGTCTTATAAGCGGCTTTGATGTCCTCAAAATAATCCTCCCGTATCCCCATCCACACAGCCTTTACTGCTGTTCCTATTCATATTGTTCCTAATCTAATTTCCCGCAATCACTGTCCAAACACTTCGATGCTATATTGTTCCCCTTCAACGATGTTGCTGTACCATCGCCCTGTACCTGCAAAAATCCCCAAACGTCGCTCTCGGGCTGGTGAGTCTAGTTCAGTTCTTGTATTGCCCACCTTTGTGATATGGTCTCTTGCGTTCGTTGAGTAGCCGTAACTAACAATTGGACTTCTCAGGCTGCGTTCACTGGTATGCTCTTTCAAAGCGCGCTGCCACCTAACAGCTACTGATTCTCACACAGTAAAGAGAAAAAGAAGAAGTGTAACGAGGAGCGCCCACAATGTGATCGATGCCTCGAAAGAGGGCTGAGATGCGAGTACGAGCCGGTGAAGCCACGGAAGAGGAGAAGGACCGTATCAAACCCAGAACATATGGGCATGCGACCACCTACCACAAACCCAGGTCAGCATCTGGGCTTCCACGATCGGCTGCAAGCTCTCCGGCAAGACTCCAGCTCGTGCTCCTCCATCTTATCGGGCTCGCCTACCCCTCCGCTGCCAGCGATAGCCGAGAATTGGGAAGTCCACAGCGCACATTCAGTATTCAGTGATACTGCGTCGAGTTGTGGTAGCGATTCTTTCTCGGACATGAATTCGCCACTACCGCATTTTGACGCGCTTGACAGCTTTGGTCGAAGTGCTCCAGATTTGCCGGAAATGAAGCAGGTTCCAATGGATCCTCTAGATGGCTACGCCAGAAGCCCATATGAAGAGGAGATTGCTACAACAAAAGACATGTTCGCGCCAACGTCTGCTCTGACTAGGAGCAGCTCTTACCCAGATCCTACGACAGCATTCCTTTCACCCAATTCCGCGGGCTCTCCATATGACTTTACTGTTCCGGCATTCTCGGAATTCACCAATCGAGAGTCGCAAAGAGGGCTTCTGGATCACTTCTGCAACGTCTTGAGCCATTTGATCGTGTTCAAGGAGGACTCTGGCAACCCATTTAGGCAACTCGTACTCCCCATGGCTCAAACATGCCCTTTCCTGCTCAATGCTATTTACGCCATCTCAAGTGCTCATCTTGAGCACCGAGACCTGCACGTGGAAGAGCGGGCATTGGACTTGCATTCAAAGGCTTTGCAAGGTCTGGCCAACCAGCTTGCACACAAGGATGACGGCAACAGAGACGAATTATTAGCTGCCATCATTCTGTTACTCTACTATGAAGTCGGTCCCACCACCTATATCTCTTGGTATTCATCTAACGTCATTTCAGGTTGTACGGAGCGGCTCATTCACCGTGATGAACAGCCATTTACGAGGCGCACTGACCGTCATGAGGGAGCGAAGAGCAAAGCGTGGACCTGTAAATTCTTTCCTTGAACGGGTAAGTCAACCATGTCTGGCTATATAGGCGAAACAGAGCTCATCCTTCATCTCTAGGCGTTTCGATATTTTGATGTCGCATCAGCACTTTCTTTCGGCTCTTCCCCTATGTCTGGGACGATATTAGTTCCTCAACCGCAGGAATTCACTTCTTTGAATGACCGCTCTGCATTGACAGCGGTGGACACTCTTTTCGGCTTGGTTGCCGATCTCTGGCCCATCATTCACCGCTTAGCTAGTTTGGTCGATGTCAAACGGAATTTAGACAAGGAAGAAATGGCCAGCCCAGGTAACGAGCGAGCAACAACGATGCGTGCAGATTTCGATACAAACACCGCCAGTATCGAGCTCGCTCTACATCAGTGGATTCCCAAGATTCCAACTTCTGTCGTCACCATCGAAACACCAGCAGATGACTCGCGTCTGCAGTCGGTCCTCAACAACGCTGAAGCGTACCGGCAGTCAGCCTTTGTGTTCCTCTACCGCGCTGTACTCGGCCATCAACGATCATCGCCCAAGGTTCAGCCATCAGCAAAGCAAGCCCTACAGGCGTGCCTTCGCGTGGTCATCTTCTCCGGACCGATGGCAGCGTTGGTGTGGCCTTTGTTCACCGCTGCCTGCGAGGCCGTGCAAGACTCGGACCGCAACGTTGCCCGGAATGTTTTCCGCCACCTGGAGACCCGCCAAGGCATGAACAACATCATCACGGCATGGGAAGTGTGCGAGGAGATCTGGAAGCGAGGCGACGTTGGTCAGACCGAAGTGGACTGGCGAGACGTCGCCAGGGAGATGGGCAAAGAGGTTATTTTCGGCTAGCGCAGCGTTCGGTGCAAGTGGACTACGAATTTGGCTGGTAATGATCGTTATTGCATTCCTGCCCCGGCTTTCGACTACGATACGACTGATTGGATATTCTCTTTCTTTCCTCGTTTTCTTTCCTCGTTATGAGTATGATTGGATGGGACACGGACATAGACTTGGGACGGTGGCGACGGCGCACTAAAGATATGGGCTTGGGCACGGGATACCACATAGACCTGGTTTTCCTGCACATAGATAGAATTCACTCTGGCCATTAGCCTGACATGTATGTAGCGTTTAAGATCGACCTATTATTTCCATCTCAGCTCCTGTCCTTCCATTTCTACCAAACCTAGCCAGAAAGATCATCGACTCGACACGGCAAGTGCCTACCCTCCCATTTACAGCCTATTCCAGCACCCCTCTCCTTCCTCTCCTCCCACCCACCATCTCCCAACAACGCTCATCACCAACTCACATACTCCCCCCTCCAACGTCACACCGAATTCCAACTCAAATCTCCACAATCCCCCTCCGTCTCGGCCCCGATCCGTCACGATCGGCATTTTTCTAGCAGCGCGCTAGAAGACTGGCTGACTCGGCAGTCGGTTTTCTGGAAGGCCGCTAGAAGAGGGGGCGGGCTTCTGGATTTGCTTCTAGTGGGCTTCTGACTTCCTTCTAGCGGGCTTCGGTGCAGGGGCTGAGGTTTTGGCCGCCGATGGATTGGATCTGCGGGAGGGGGATGGGTTGGAGATTGGGGAGTCGAATCACATTTAGGGTAATAGGAGTTTCTTGTTTCTGGGCGTCTGGAAGGAAGGAATGGGTTGGGGGAAGCGTCGAAAATGGAGAGGGTGATTGCAGTTTTCTAAAGGTCTCGAGTGTGATTTTCACCGTCCAAGCTGGTGCAAATCACCAAATCTAAGATTGGGGTCACTTCCAACAACCAAGATTGCGGTCTCATGGCTGAGATCGTTTGGATCGAGGACACGTGTGATCCAGGTCTCGAGGAGCTTGCTCCTGGCTACTGTACGGCCCCTAAACTTCGTCGGCGTTGTCGCTGCGCTACCATGGGCCGGGGAAGCCACAGCCAAGCCTGGCAGACCGAGCGCTACCTTGGAAGATAAAATCTTGATCAAATGATCCACGACTCCTTTCTCACCGCTGTCCGAGAGTCTAATTTGCTTTTATTTAGGAGATTTGAGCTGCGGCCAAAGTCCTGATGGAGTCAAAGTCTAGAGGGTATGGCAACGGAGCTTTGCATGCCTGATGTGTCTGCCAGTTGATACCAATTTCTCGAAAGATGCAGCTTTCATCGATCGTGACGGTATCCGTCAGGCAGACAGTGTTCCAGATACTCGTCTCTAGCAAAACCTGCTGCTCTTCCGAATCACTTTCTTTGACTAAGGGACCAGGAGGTTTGAGCCTGCTTCTCCGGTGCTGCTTCTGGGAAGACTTTATCGTATATCGGTGGATCTCGTGCAAATTATCGAGCTCGGCTTAAGTCAGCATTCGCTGGTGAATATCGTCGCTTCTCATCAAGTGATGGAGGACCGTCCTTATGGTTGGTGACAGGCAATCGATGTCTCTGGAGTATGCTTCTCCGTTGCAATTCTCCTTCGACAGCCGGTGTCGACGCCTGTGTTCTCTACTCTCTGGAAAGGTTTTTCGGCACGTAAATGGTGCAGACACGCTCTCGAGGACGAAAGAGTATTAGCCATTCAGTTGAAGATCCCATGTCAACCGTAAGTCGTTATAACTCCAACTTTGTGCCTCGAGTTTTGAGTGACCTTTTTGCGCCATTCCTGTTGAGCAGAAACACGATTGTGTGTTTCATACTTCAGGCTTTCAGCCTTGCTGGCTGGTGATCTGACGTCGAACGGGGACCTTTTGTGAGCAGGCGATGTAGTCGGAATCCGAATTTTGACCACGATTTGATGAAATCATACATACCGCTCTATGGATCTCCCGTTTCCCGGGTCTCACTTGGGATCAGATGCGACTTAAGAACACAACTTTACCACCATCGGAGTATCGTACAACTATCTTGAAATATTCACATCGACGCGCCTTGTGCCTGGACGACGCGCCCTGTGCCGTCAAGGTCCTACGTTAGTCCGCAGAACTATGATACTGCTCCTCACCAAAGAGTCCGTTATCAAATGGACAAAAGAGTTCGAACTTCCCCAAGGGGAAGTCCTACATCTCTATGGTCAGGGCCTAGCTCGCTTCTTTGGCGCCCGCGAATGGTTCGAAAGGTTAGGAGTGTGAAGGGGATCGAACCGCGAGCCGGTGCTAATCTTAATCAGGGTTGTGGTGCTAATTGTGCATCTTGTGTTGTAGAATGGGGGAAGCGGTTACTATTGACCTCTGGGGTTTTGAACCACTGAGCTAGGCGACCATCATACCACTTGGGAAGGCATGGACGATTGGGGTATATATTCTATGATTTTGCGGTGGATATAGAAGGATTAGTAAAGGTCTGTCGCTCTCATTGCATGTTGAGTGGGTTTGCTGGATACTTGTCACCTCATTCGAGTTCAGGGGCAGAAGGGCACGTGACTGAGCAGTTCATAAGAGGGAAGTCCGGCTCATTTCATCGATTGCCGTCTTTCGATTGTATAGCCGGGTCTCAATTCAATGCTCGTTTTCTCTCCCTCGAGTCATATCATCTCGCCTGCTTGCTAATAGATTTCTGTCGTTTAAACAGGCGCTATCCTATTCCTAATAATTTTCGATTGGTCTCTCCCTTCAACGTCCTTCTGCATCATCTTTGCAAAAGCACCGCCTCAACCACTACAGCCGAACATACGCTCGTGCTTATATAGGAGTCCAAGAAGAGAACATCTACCGCAGTCTCTTTCTCTTCTGCAACTTAACAACATATTGAGAGCGATCTCTTCTCGACAAGGCAGAATCGCGCTGTAACACCGCACCTACAAGGTCATCCAGGGCAAATTTTTAGATGTCACGTATTGATTCCCCGGGATGTCGTCTATTAGAACACCCTTTTGCGCCTCTCATGACCCTGTGTCCCAGTCATCAGTGGCATCGAATATTCGACCTGAACACAGAGCCTCAAAGATTCATGCCGTACTTTACTTTTTGCCCTTCAGCGAAGTCGGGCTCCGTTGTACCGCGCCTGTAATTATCCTATCAATTCTCGTTCTCGAGGTCGATCCGAAGGTGGGAAGACATGCAAGAATCATTAACCCAAGTATTAGAGATCCATCAATCGGATTTTACAGGGTTCTCTCCTTCATATTATTGATCTGGATCGAACAATTATAATTTCAGTATGCCTGCAGATTTATAACTCAACATCGCGCTTTCTTCCCTTCCCTTCACCAACAGTCCGCTTCGGCAATGCCAAGCCAAGCCCTTATCTTATCGCCCCAAAAGCCGCCCTTCCCCAGACGTCATCTCTCACGTGCCCATTACACCCCACATCATCATCCATCCACCTACAAACCATGAATCTTCCGCACCATCTCATTCCACCGCACTCCTAACTCAGCACCACCCATACCCCTCCAACACCACAACGACGCATCCCATCTACGCCCGCCAGCATCCCTCCGCCACCACCTCCAACCCACCCCCCTCCTCAATCCCCGAAGAAAGCACAATGTCCATGAACGATGTCAACCTGGCGCCGGGCAACACCGGCAATCCTATAAAAGGGTCCACTCAGGGTGCGGATACGCAGGCGCTGGGGGGTGGGAAAGTCGCTGGTATGTCTCCCGATTAGCTTCTCATTATAGATTTACTCTTTGGATGCTTGACAATGGTCTTTGCTTTGCAAGAGGCGCAGATGCGATATCATAATGTTGGACTGCCCTACCGTTTGAGCATCATCTCCCTCTCCTTCCCGCATTCCTGTGCTACTGGTGGTTTCCCGTTGGCTAACGATACGTGTATGTGTAGATACACCCTCCCTAGGCGACGGCACTGGCTCTTCGGGGGAGCGGGGCACCGAGGAACTCAGAAGCAAGGCCCCTCAACTGGAGGAGAGGGAGAAGGTGGAGCAGGGGAAGACGTGAGGGGGTGTGGTGGGGATGTAGGGAGGGTCTTTGGATATTTGTACAGAGAGAAGAGGGGGATTAAAGGAGGGAAGGGATGGGAGGAAAAGGGGACCGGGGGGGGGGGAATGTGTACAGGACGGGAGAGGTTTTTATGGGGAATTGGCGGTAGGTCTAATTTATCAAGGTCACAACATACGCTTTTCAAACACGGCCACCATCTGCGATTCCGCTCTGCATCTCTCGATTCTGCGACATCCTCGGAGCTATCCCTCTCTGTCTCAATTCCTTCTATCTCTTCTTCTTGTTGTTCCTTCGTATCTCTACCCTCCTATCATCTCCTGTCTCACACCCACCCATACTCTTCCCTTCCTCTTTTGCACCTCTCGCTTTACATCGTCTT
>JAABUQ010000739.1_pt1 | contig 75494 bp, 49 predicted proteins | sample 5560001 | NCBI WGS metagenome assembly JAABUQ01 (sample SAMN10711888, study PRJNA513371) | rock metagenome | isolation source: Antarctica rocks | place: Antarctica: Victoria Land, Finger Mt nord | collected 2015-12-18 | reverse complement strand
GGTGCCAGATCCGGACCCGCCGGCCGAGCCGGACGTTGTACGGCAGCGAGATCCCCGCGGCGCACTCGACGAACAGGAACATCACCCGGTAGAGGATCGTCAGCGGGGCCCGGAGCAGCTTGGGCCGGACGCCCATCCGCCAGTTGCCGAACCGGTGGACCGCGACGGCCCAGAATCCCTGCTCGAAGACCGTCCCGCCGTGGTTGCGGAGGTCCTCGCGCAACAGCGCGAGGAAGCCGATCCCCGGCGGGTTCATGTTCCGGTCGCCGCGGCTGAGCGGGATCGGCGCGGGGTCGCCGGCGGCCCCGGCCTCGACCCCTTCGGCGTGGGCCCGGCTCATCGCTTCACCGGCAAGAAGTTGTAGCGGACGAAATCCCAGAGCATCAGGTGAGGGTCCTGGTCCGGCTTGCGTTGCACGACCCGGCGGACGCGATAGGTCGAGTACGCCAGGGCGTGGGTGAGGTCGGCGGCGAAGCTCTTGGCCCGGCCGTGGTTGGATCGGAAGTAGCGCCTGCGGGCCTCGAACCAGTACCGCGGGCGGCGCCGGCGCTTCTCCGAGGCCGCGGTGACGCCCGAGCTCTGGCCGACGAGGTGGACGACCCTCGACCCCGGCACGTACCAGCAGGGGAAGCCGGCCCGCCTCGCCCTGAGGCAGAAGTCGACCTCTTCGAAGTACATGAAGTAGCCGTCGTCGAGCAGGCCGATGGCGTCGAAGACCTCGCGGCGGACCATCAGGCTGGCCCCCGCGACCCAGTCGACCGGGCACTCGACGTCGGACACCGGGGGCGCCGCGACGTGGCGATCGAGCAGGCGGCTGGCCGGGCCGAATCGGAGCCCCCCTTCGAGCTCGCCGAGGATCGAGGGGAAGCGGAAGGCCGACCGCTGCGGCGTGCCGTCGGGGTCCTCCAGGCGGCTCCCGGCCAGGCCGACGTCGGCTCGCCGTTCGAGGAACCCGACGAGGGCACCCAGCGCCCCGGGGCGGACGACCGTGTCGGGGTTGAGCAGCCAGACGAGGCGGGGCGGGTCCGGGCCTCGGAGCGCCGGGACGAGCGCGACGTTGTTCCCCGAGGCGAACCCGCCGTTGCGATCGGCGACGACGAGCGACGCCCAGGACCCCCACCCTCCGTCGGCGATCGCCCGCGCGATCCGATCGGCCTGGTCGGGCCCCGAGGCGTTCTCGACCACGGCGACGGCCGCGCCCGGGTGGCCGGCGACCTCGGCTTCGAGCGAGCGGAGGCACTCGACCGTCAGGTCGGCCGACTTGTAATTGACGATCACGACGAGCAGATCCAAGGCGAAGATCCCCGAGGGTGTCCGGGCCGTCGGGCGATCAGCCCAGGGCGGCCGTCCTCTGGCCGACCAGCGAGCCCAGGGTCGGGTCGGCCGGCCTGGTGGCGAAGTGGTCGTCGAACGGCCGCATCAGCCCTTCGATCCGTCGGGCCCGGTCCCCCCGCATGATCGGCGCCTCGCAGAGTTCGCCGATCATCCGCCGGAAGATCGGGAACTCCTGGGTGGCGACCTGCGAACCGTAGGTCACCGGGGCCGAGGGGTCGTCGAGCCCCCGGGCGAGCTCGGCCACCGTCGGGACGACCCGGGCCCCGTCGCCGCTGGGGATCAGGTCGGCGAGGATCGCCAGCAGCAGGAGCCGGAACAGCTCGTCGACCACGCCGCCGGCGCGCCCCTCGCGGAAGACCCGATAAGTGACGATCGTGCCGTTGAAGTGGACGAACCGGGGCGGGTTGGCCATCACCCCGACCTTGCCGGTCCCCGAGTCGAGGAACTGGGGATAGAGCATCGTGTCGAAGACGTGCGGCCCGAAGCGGGTCGGCATCAGCCGGCCCTTGTGGAGCATCGGCGAGTGCGACCGGGCCCAGCGGGTCGAGTACATCATCTCCCAGGTGCCCGGCATCTCGAAGCCGGCCTGCCGGAAGATCGGGTCCCAACGGGCCGTGACGCCGAGGGTCAGCATCCCCCGCTCGGCGAACTCGCGATACTGCCGCTCCAGGCCCTCCGCCTCCAGGAAGAACGAGTCGGAGTCGTGGAGGAAGATCGTGTCGGCCCGGGCCGCGGCGGTCCCCCGGACGATCGCCAGCCAGTGGAGCGACGAGCCGACGTTGCGGAGCTTGGGCACGACCAGGCGGTCGATCGCGGCCGGCTCGACCAGCTCGATCCGGGGGTCGTCGGCCGCCCGGATCAGGGCCCGGAAGGCCGGAGGGTCCCCGCCCACCCCGTCGCCGACGACGAGGATCTGGCGGCAGTTCGCCAGGTCGAGGCGCTTGAGCCCCTCCAGGGCATACTGGAGCAGGAAGGGCATGTCCTCGGGGAACGGCAGGAGGATGGAGTACCCCGCCTCGGTCGGCGCGGCCCCTCGCCAGCGTCCGTAGAGCCCCTTGAGGACCAGCCCCTTGAAGTCGATCGCCATCGTCAGGTCACCCCCAGGCGGACGCGAGCCGCGGCACCGGGCCGGGCGGCCGACCCGCCGAAGATCCGGGCCCCGTTCAGATCGAAGGCCCCGCGGCCTCGGCCTGGCCCACCGCGATCGGCCGCCCCTCGGGCACGCCCTGCTGCTGCCGGTCGCGCCGGCCCTTGGCCAGCTCCCCGACCACGCTGGCGAGCAGGAACCGGGCGTTGCGGGCATACCGGGGGGCCAGCCGGGCGGGGTCGGTGTAGATCCGGTAGGCCCATTCCAGGCCGGTCTTCTGGAAGAGCCGGGGGGCCCGGCGGACCCGGCCGGCGACGAAATCGAGCGTCGCCCCGACCTGGACGCAGGCCGGCACGCCGAGCGCCTCCAGGTGCTTGGCGAGCCAGAATTCCCCCTTCGGCTGCCCCAGGGCGACCATCAGGAGGTCGGGCTTCGCCTCGCGGACGGCGGCGATGATCCGGTCGACTCCCGGCCCCCGGAGCTCGTCGGGCCCGGGGCAGGCGGTCCCGGCCACTCGCAGGCCCGGGTAGCGGGCCTGGAGCCTCCGCGCCGCCTCGACGGCGATCCCTTCCCCGCCGCCGAGGAAGTAGACCGACTTGCCGCGGGCCGCCGCCATCGCGCACAGGTCGTAGATCAGGTCCGAGCCGGCGACCCGCTCCGGGAGCGGGACCGGCCCCCGCCTCGACGCCCAGACCAGCGGGGCCCCGTCGGCGAGGATGAAAGCCGCCCGCTCGTTGATCGGGGCCAGCTCGGGGTGCTCGGCGGTGAGCATCGCGTAATGGGCGTTGGCGGTGATGAAGTAGGACGGCTCGCCCGCGTCGATCAGGGCGAAGACCGCCTCGCCGGCCTCGGCGCGGGTCAGCGCCGCCAGGGGGAGCCCCCAGACCCGGGCCACCCGGCTCATGACCTCACCCCGACGTTCCAGGCGTTCTGGACCCGGTCGAGACCCAGCGTGGCTTCGGGCGGCTTGACCTCGGTCGACTCCGACACCAGCCACGACATCAGCGCCAGCTCCAGGCCCACCAGGACCATCGCCAGCGGCATCATGGCCCAGCCGGCCAGGTCGTGGGCGTACTTGCTGCCGACGTCCGCCCCGAACTTGTAGTAGCACCAGGCCGTCACGGCGATCCGCAGGACGTTGCTGAACAGGGCGATCGGCACGATGCTCAGCAGCAGGACGACGCGCTTGCTCATCGCCATCGGCAGGAGCGTGGCGGTGGCCGCCACGGTCGCCGCCAGGCTCATCAGCATCGACAGGCCGTTGCAGGCCGCGGCCACTTCGAGCCGCTCGTTGCCGACGAGGATGACGTTCCCCTCGGGCATGACCCAGAGCCCGCAGAGCCGGAGCAGGGTGGTCGAGAAGGTCGTCGCCAGGCTCTGGAGCGGCTGCGAGACCGAGGTATTGACCGCGTCGGGCAGCGGCAGGAGGAAGACCAGGAACGCGAACGCCGGCCAGGTCCGCGCGAAGACCCGCCAGCCGACCCGGGCCATCGCCAGCCCGAAGACCAGCGGGAGCACGGTCGCCGTCTCCGACCAGGTCGAGCCGGCCTCGTGGAAGTGATAGCGGGCGCCCAGGGCGGCCAGGACCAGGGCCCAACCGGGGGCCCAGGTGCTCGGCCTCGGCCCGGCCTCGCCCGGCCAGAGCTTCCAGAGGATCACCAGCGCGATCGGCAGCACGAGGAAGCCGTGCGAATAATCCGGCTCGCGGACCCAGGTCCGGTACAGGCCGGCCAGGTTCGGCCAGTAGGCCACCAGCAGGCCGACCGAGACGGCGGCGATGCCGGCCACTTCGGCGGGGTCGAGCCGACGCGGAAAGGCCCCGAGCCCGCCGGCGGGCGGCAGGCCTTGGCGCGCGACCGTCCCCGGGGGGACGTCTCGCGAGGTCTCGTCGGTCGTGGAGAGGTTCGTGCTCATGGAACGTCCGTCGGTGCGAGGCCAGGGGAGAGGATGCGTGCTCGCCGGGGATGGTACGACGAGGGCGAGGTCAGCGTGACCGGCCCCGCGCGGACTCCGTCCCCGTGGGTTGCGCCCCCGGCGAGGGAGGCGCGACCCGTTCGCGGCACATTGATCGTATCAAATCGTGGGACTTCCGGGGGGGTGCCCGCATCCCTAGCTTAGACCAAGGGAGGGGCACCCGCGGCCGATTTCAGGCGGGGGGGGCGTCGGTGGCCCGGTCGGGCCGGCCGAGGTAGCTGTAGCTGTAGGCATAGTTGCCGTAGGTCGTGTCGTGGCCGCGGACGCCGTTGACCACGACGCCGAGGACGGGAATCCCGGCGGCGGCGAGCTGGCGGTTGGCCCGCTCGACCAGCGGCAGTCGGCTGGCGTCGTAGCGGGCGGCCATCACGGCCCCGTCGGCCCATCGGCCCATGATCAGGGCGTCGGCGACGGGGAGGACCGGCGGGGTGTCGATCAGGACCAGGTCGTAGCTCGCCCGGAGCTGGCCGATCAGCTCGGCCAGGTGGGCCGACTTCAGGACCCGGCTCGGGTCGCGGCCCGGCGTGCCGGCGGAGAGGAAGTGGAACCCGCCGGCCTGCACGGTGACCAGGGCCGAGTCGAGCTCGACCTCGCCGGCGAGGACGTCGGCCAGGCCGGGCCCGGCCGGGACGTCGAGCAGGCGGCCGAGCGAGGCCCGCCGCATGTCGGCGTCGATCAGCAGGGTCGAGGTCCCCGCGTTGGCGCAACGGGCGGCCAGGTGGGCCGAGAGGGTCGTCTTGCCCTCGCCGCCGGTGGCGCTGGTGATCATCACGCAGCGGCCTTCGCCCGCCACCCCGCCCTCGCAGAGCGCCACGCGGAGGTGGTCGAGGCTCTGGACGAAGCGGGCGAGCCGCTGCTCGGCCCGGCCGTCGTTGGCGTCCTCGCCGGGCCGGAGGTTCGGCAGCGGGGCGATCGAGAAGACCTCGTGCCGGACCCGCGCCGAGAGGACCTCGGTGTCGCCGACCCGGGCCGACCGGATCTCCAGGAGCACGATCAGGACCAGGACCGCGCCGAGGATGCCGACCGGGGCCATCGCCAGGTACTGGACGCGCTTGTCGGAGATCGGCTTGCCGGGAGGGTCCGCCACGTTGACCGGCCGGATCCGGGCCTCCCCCTTGGACTCGAACTTGAGCTGCTCGAGCCGCTTGCTGACCTGCTCCTGCATCCCGATCAGGCTGCTCCGGCCCTCCTGGAGCAGGTTGATCTCGACCGAGTCGGTGGACTGCTGACGGTTCTCGACCTTGACCTTGGCCAGCTCGGTCGTGAGCGTCTCGGCCCTGAGCTTGAGCTGGGCGACCCCCTCCTCGGCCTTGCGGACGTCGTCCTCCGGGTTGATGATCCCCTTGCCGCCCGAGGCGAGCTCGTCGCGGATCTGCGACTTCCGCGCGTCCCAGGCCTCCGCGTAATCGGCCTGGAGCCGGGTGTACTTGTCGGCGGCCTTGACGACGGCCGGGTCGTTGCCCCACCGGGTCTTGGCCCGGAGGTCGTCGACCCTGGACTTGGCGTCCTTGACCTGCTTGAACAGGTTTCGGATCTCGGAGTCGGCCTCGAGGCGTCGGGTGACGATCATGTCGACCCTCCCTTCGTCCTCGGTCGCGGCCGGGTTCCGGGATGCGCTCTCGTAATCATGGCGGAGCTTCTTCGCCTGGGCATCCTTCGCGATAAGCTCCATGTTGGTCTCGAACAGGATACCCGCGACCCGCTTGTATTGTTCGAGCGTGGGAGAGGTCAGGGTCGAGGCCGACCCCTCCTTCGCCTTGCCGGCGGCGGCGGCCGGGTTCGCGACGACGATGCCGCCCTCACCCTTCTTGACCAGCTCCTTCCAGAGCCGCGCCATCTCCTCGGACTGGTTCTTGAGGTCGGCCAGGTAGTTCTCCAGGTTCTTGATCTGGTTGCGGGTCAGCGCCTCGGACCACTCGAGGTTCGACTCGATGAACGCCTTCACCACGGCGTTGACCAGCGTGGCCGCCTCGTAGGCCGAGGGCCCGGTCATCGAGACCTCGATCAGGTAGGTGCCCGGGATGATGGCGACCTGGATGACCTTGCGGAGCTCGAGCACCACGTCGCCGGCGGACTGGATCCGCGGCAGGACCACCGCCTTGGGGTTGGTGCCGGCGGCGGCCAGGACGTTGGGGCTGGTGATCAGGGAGACCTGAGTGTTCATGACCTGCTCGAGCAGCTCCCCCTGGGACCGGACGTTGTACAGGTCGGTCTCCGAGGGGCTGACCCGGAGCAGGCTGGCGGCCCGATACGACGGCTTGACCTTGAGGTAGATCCCGGCGCCGACGCCGGCCGAGCCGACCGCCCAGAGCGCCAGGACCAGCCACCAGTACCGCTTGACGCCCCGGACGGCCACCTGGAGCGAGATCGGCGATGGCGCCGAGTCGTTCTGATCCGCGTTGAACCTCTGGGCCGGCGGTGTGACCCGATGCCCGGGCAGGCGAGCCGGAACGGACGATCGTGGCGAGTCGAAGGTGTCCATTGGTTGCTCTGGTGCGGGTGGTGAGTCGAGCAGGTGGGTGGCGACGAGCGACGTTCGGGCCGGGGTGCCTGGCCCGACGGTCGCCCGGGGATGGCGCCTCGATCGGTCCGGCCTGGGGATCGGCGGCCCCGTCGCCCGAATCCTCGGGATCGGTCCTGAAGACCGGGTGGGATGCCGCCGGGCCGGGCCCGAGATCATCCCCTTGAGGACAACTCTAGCCCAGCTTCGCGGCCGCCTTAATTTACGGGACTTGACCGTGCCGGGTCAACGTGAAATTCCGCCCGACCTCTCCGCGTCTCGCGGACGTTTCGGCGTTGCAACGCAGCAGGGCATAGGATGTTGCCGCGCTTTCGCGCGGCCATTGGCCGTTCGAAAAGCGTTCGAGTCGGAACAACTTTGATGGTTGAAAGCATTATCCTAGGCTGGGCCATTGCGCACCGACGATCGGCGGGGATGTCAACCCCCGGGAGCGATCATCCGCCGCTCGCCGCGGGACCGAGGCGAGGGGTCCGAGCCCCCCCGGGCCCTGCTCGACCCGGGCCCCGTCGCCAATCGGGCGGCGATGGGCGAAATCCTCGTCGCGGCTCGGCAAAATTCCGACCTTTTGAAGACCCGACGGGCGTGAATGTCGCATGATGATCCTGTGCGATGCGAGAGTCACGCGAACGGGCCGTTTCCGGCCGGTCGATGATGGCGATTGTCCAGGGCGACGGCAGGTCGCGCCCGGCGGACGCTAGGCTCGGCCGGCCACGCCGGGTATAATTGCCTGATTGCCCTTTCCGATCCGCGGCCATCAATACATCGAGCAAGCTTGGCCGGTTCGTTCGAACCGACCGTCTCCCCTTAATCTCTCGCTCGGGCGAGGCGATGCCGGGCTGCCCCCGCTTCGCCGTCCGGGCTCTCACAGGGAGCACGGCATATGTTTCATTTCTCCAGGACGCCGGCCCGCGTCCCCCGGCAAGACGGCCCGCTCATCGCCGCCACCGAAACCGAGCATGATCCGGTCGCCCGGTGCGTCCAGATCGGCCTGATGATCTATCTCTCGCCGGTCGTCCTGCTGGTCGCGATCATCGGGACCGCATCCCTGGCCGTCCAGGTCGCAACTCGCATCGCCCATCGGCAGGCGCTCGACGAAGTCGGGGGAAGGCTGAACGACGACGATCGCGACAAGGGCGGGTTGCAGGCAAACGGCGCCAAGCGTCGGGTGCCCGCCCTGCGTTGACGGTTGCTCAGCGGGTCGGCGAGGTCACGGCCACCTTGGGCTGATCCTTCCCCGATTCTGGCGCCGAGGCGATCCGCGCCTCAAGGTCTTCGACCAGCACGGCGAGGAATTGCTCGATCGGGTCGTCCTGGTCCCGACGCTCCCCTTCCAGGACCCGCCGCTGGACCTGGACCTTGAAGATCCCCGGGTTCTTGCGCGGGAATTTGCGGCCCCGGCCCATGTCGGGCGACCACTCGTTGCCGAGGCGGAACGAGTAATACACCTCTTCGCGGAGGACCGACCGGCCGCCGGACTTCGCGTAGACGGCGCTCCGGAACGGTGCGATGCGGTTCGACTGGTACTTGATGCCCCGGTCGCTCGAGTCGTCGGCCGAGGTATAGCCGCAGGCCGGATAGCAGACTTCCGGCGTGTGCGGGACGACCGGGACGGCCGGGCCGAAGAGGATCAAGGCCGAGATCGTGACGCCGGTTAGCTCGTCGTAGTAAGTCCTGAGGATGTGGTCGGTCGAGCCGGTGATCCGGAGGGTCAGCTCGTCGAGGCCCTTCTCGCCGCCGTCCATGACCTTCCACCCGCCCAAGGTCTTGGGGATCGACTTCAGGGGGAAGGGGCAGTTCTCCAGATAGCCCGTCTCCTGCTCGAACCGCCGATCCTGGACCGCCCGGACGACCCCGGACGAGGCCAGGAGGACGACGCCGATCGCGGCCCACAGGATCGGCCCGCGACCCCGAGGGCGTGCAGTCGGGATTTCGGGGCTGGTCGCGGAGTTCGCGACATCCGATGCGATGCTAGCCATGACGGTCGGCTCGTGCTCGGGGGTGGCGATCGGGAGCTTCTCGGGATTTACGAGACGCCGCGGGCCTCGTGACGGGCCGCGGGCGATCAGCAGGCGCCTTTGCCCGCGAAGACGACGACGACGGTCTTGAGCAGGATGTTCAGGTCGGTGGCGATCGTCCAGCGATCGACGTAGGCCAGGTCGAGCCGGATCATGCCGTCGCTGTCGAGGTCGCTCCGCCCGCCGACCTGCCAGGGGCCGGTCACGCCCGGGAGCACGGACAGCCGCTTCGAGTAGCCCTCGGAGTCGAGGTCGGCCAGCTTGGCGCTGTCGCGGAGCTGCAAGGGCCGGGGGCCGACCAGGCTCATCTCGCCGACCAGGACGTTCCAGAGCTGGGGCAGCTCGTCCAGGCTGGTCTTGCGGAGGAACCGGCCCAGCGGGGTGATCCGCGGGTCATGCTTGATCTTGAACAGGACGCCGCCGGCCGCCTCGTTCTTGGCCTCCAGCTCGCGGAGCCGGGCCTCGGCGTCGGGGACCATCGTCCGGAACTTGAGGCAGGGGAACGACCGTCCGCCCAGGCCCATGCGCTGCTGGCGGAACAGGATCGGCCCCTTCGAGTCGAGCCGGACCAGGATGGCCACCACGGCCAGGACCGGCGAGAGGGCGACCAGCCCGCACGCCGCCCCCACGAAGTCCATGATTTTCTTGACGACCGAGCGGGCGGCCGGGGCCGCTGTTTCTCCCGAGATCTGGAAGCACGCGGGGTCCGTCGCCGCGAGTTCCGGCAAGACCTGGGTCATATCGTAATTCGATGTTAAAGTCATGGGATTCACGGTGCTCATCGGTGCGACGTCTCCGGGTAACATCCTTGGGGGGATCTCGCTCGGCGTTGGGCATCGACGGTGGGGGATCGCGGCGGGTGAGGCGAAGCCTCGGGGCGGTTCGTGGGGCGTGTTCGAGTCATCAACTTAACAACCCACCCCGGACCGGTCAATCAACTCGTGCATTGGATGTTAGTTCTCTGAGCAGCTCTTGCTACAAGGCGTTGCTTTTTTCCACCAACCGGCATCGACATTCCCAGTCGCCGGCCGGCCCCGCTAAATCCCCGGCACATCGACGTTTCACCGAACCGTCAGGTGGTTCACACGCAACTCACTTGGTTGACAGACGGATCGGCGCCTGATCGCTATAGTAAAGTGAAAGCTCCGCCGGCCGTGATCTGCCATTCAATTAAGCATCGACTGCCCACGTTTCCTGCTTCGACATCGCACACCGAGCCATGCATGGCGGGCGCATATTAAGCGGGCATTTGCGGCTCGCGAGGGGTCCTTACCCACCCCTTCGACTTGCGGCCGAGCGAGACGACGACCTTCCAGCCGACGTAGTACGGCAAGGCCGCCAGGCTCCGTAAATAACGCAGGGGCAACGCCATCGTGACGACGGGGCTGAGTGCGTACGCGGCGAGGATCGCCGCCATGCCGAGGTGGGGAGCGGCCAGTCCGCCGGCGGTCGATTTTAGGTCGGGATTCGCCAGGCCGAGGGGGTGGATCGCGGCCACGACGATCAGCGAGACGGCCAGGGTGGCCAGGGGCGGGAAGTAGAGGTCGAGCAGATAGCAGGCCTTGGCGACGAGGCCGAGCCGGGGGGACCGGGCCAAGGGCCCTCGGAACTTGGCCCGGAGCGACCTCCGGCCTTCCTCCCATCGCCTCCGCTGCGAGGCCGCCCCCTGCCCTCCCCGGCTGACCATCTCGCCGAAGACCCGGGCGTCGGGATCGAAGGCGACCCGCTCGCCGGCGACCCGGAGCGAGAGGGCGAATTCCATGTCCTCGACGAGCCCGTAGGCCCGCCAGGGGTGGCGGCGGAGGCCCCGGCTCGAGAAGCACATCCCGTTGCCCTTGAGGCCGACGCCCAGGCCCAGCCGGTCGAGGCCGAGGGGCCAGACGCCGTTGGCCAGGCTGAAGGCGAACGTCATCATCCGGGTCCGCCAGGAGGCGTCGGGGTTCCGGACCGTGTAATAGCCCTGGATCCAATCCTTGCCGGCGGCGAGGTCCGCCTCGAAGGCCAGGAGCAGCGACCGGTCGACCACGGTGTCGGCGTCGATCAGGACCGCCGCGTCGTACTCGGCGGACTCGGGCCGGGCCCGGTCGACCCGGGTGAAGAAGTATTCGAGGGCGTGCCCCTTGCTCTTGAGGTCGGGGTCGGACCGCTCGGTCACGGTCGCGCCGGCGGCCCTGGACTCGGCGGCCGTCCGGTCGCTGCAATTGTCGGCGATCACGTCGACCGAGAACCGCGACGGGTCGTAGTCGAGCTCGAAGCAGCTCCGGACCGTGGCCGCGATCACCGACTCCTCGTCGTGGGCCGGGATCACGATCAGGAACCGGGGCCGAGGCCCGGCCGGGACCGGGCGTCGGGCGCCCTTGCGGAGCCTGGCCGCGAGCGCGGCGAGCGTGATCGCCGCCATGAAGAGGAAGAAGGGCGCGAGGGCGACCGTCGCCGCGACCGAGGCCCAGGCGAGGGGGCGGATCATGGTGAGGACCTGGTGGGTTGGGCCGAGGATTCGGGGGGCCGGGCCGGCCCGCCCGGCCTGGGGAGGCGGCCGAGGACTTCGACGATCAGCAGGATGGCCACGGTGACGACCAGGGGAATATAGCTCGCCGCCCTCGCCGTAGGCGCGGCCCCACGGGACCGGCCAGCTCGGGCCGCCGGCGCCTTGGGGTCGAAGCTCGCCGCGACGATCGACCCGGCGACCAGGCCGGATACGCCCAGCACGCTGTTGTTGTGGAGCATCTCGCCCAGCGCGAGCACGGCCCAGCATGCCAGGGCCCAGGGCGGCGACGCGGCCTCGGCGGCGGTCGGGCGTCGCCGAGGCTGGGCCAGGGCCCGGGCCGCCGGGTAGCCGTGGAGGCCGACGACCGCGACGGCGAGGCCGAACAGGCCGCCGCTCCAGAGGATCTGGAGCCACTGGCCGTCGGGCCAGCGGATCGGCTCGGCCGAGTGCCAGACGTAATTGCCGAAGCCGAATGCCGGGGCCTGCCGGAGCACCCGGCCGATCACCTCGTCCTCGGCATCGAGCCGGAATCCGACGGTGCCCGGCCGCCCCATGAGGACCGCCGCCCGGTCGAGCGCCCGGCCGTCCCAGAGGCCCGAGGCCCGGGTCGCCATGTAGGCGATCGGCACCACCGCCAGGGCGACCAGGGCGAGCCTCGTCCGGAACGCCCGGGTCGCGAGGGCCGAGACGATCCCGCACGCCAGCGTGATCAGGCCGTAGACCCCCCGGCAGGAGATCGTCGTCAGGATCAAGGCCGGCGCCGCCAGCCAGATCGGCACTCGCGACGATCGATGGGCCGGGCCCAGCCAGAGCCAGACGGCGGTCGTCGAGGCGAGTGCCATCCACGAGGCCAGTTGCAGGCCGTCCTGCAGGAACCCTTCGGGCCGGAACCCGCCGAGCCGGTCGACCTGCCCTTCGACGAAATGCGTCCCGTAGATCAAGGTCGAGAGGTAACGGTCCGGCCCGGCGAATTCTTCATAAAGGCAGACCGGGACGTAAGCAAGGCCGGCCAGGACGATCCCGACGGCGACCCGCCGGGGGCCGTCGGCGTCGCCGAAATAGAGCCGCCCGATCGCGTAGGGGACGGCCCAGCCGAGGAGGCGCTGCGCGAACGAGTCGACGGAGTCGCGGGTCGCCGCCCGGTCGCCGAGCGCGAGGCCGGCGAGCGGGATCGCCACGTACAGGGCCATCGGCAGGTCGAGCCACCGGGGCCTGGCCCGCGTCCAGGAGCGGATGTCCAGGCACAGGACGCCCAAGATCAGGCCGAGGCCGGTGGCCACCCGCTTGTCGAATGGGAGCATGCCGACCGGGAGCTGGACGCGGGGCAGGAACAGGAGCCCGCCCAGGATCGCCACCAGCGAGGCCCTCGCCGGGCCCAGGGCCCGGAACAGGGCGACAACCGCGGGGACCCAGAGGATCAGGACGGCGGCGGCGAGGGCGTCCCGGGCCGGGCCGATCATGCACGCACCCCCTGGAGGCGGCGGGCCCAGGCGGCGGAGGCCGCCGCATGTCCCTTGAGGCCGACCAGGCCGCCGGCCCCGGCGAGCAAGGGGAGGGGCAGGCCCGGGTTGAGGATGGCGTCGAGGCCGGCGATCGAGAGCACCCCGGCCGCCGCCGCCGCACCGGCCCGGGTCGAGCCCCAGAACCGGGGCGGGCCGAGGCGGAGGAACGCGAAGGTCGGGGCCGCGAAGGTTGCCAGCAGGGCCAGCCAACCGACGAGGCCGTATTGCCCCAGGACCAGGATCGGCAGGCCCCAGGGGCGTTCCCCCTCGGTCCCGGCCCGCCACCAGTCCCACCGGCCCGAGCCAAGCCCGGGGTGGCGGAGCGCGACCCGGGCGGCCCGCTCCTCGACCCGCATCCGCCAGCCGAACGACCCACGACCGGCGCCGGTCGCGGCCTCGACCAGGCCGCGCCCGACCCCGGTCTTCATCGCCAGGGCCTTGGCGTCGACCAGATTGGCCGCCCTCGCCCCGACCAGGAGCAGGATCAGGCCCAACGCCGCCGCGACCGGCCAGGTCCGGTCGAGCCGGCGGATCGCCTCCAGGCCGAGCAGGGCCGCCGCCAGCAGGGCCACCGCCCCGGCCGACTGCGTGAGGATCGCCTGGCCGACCAGGATCGCGGCGACGGCCGGGCCGGGAATCCCGGCGAATCGGTCGAGCCGGCCCGATCGCCAGAGCCAGGCAGCCGCCAGGGCCGAGGCCGCCAGCCAGATCCCGAGCTGGTTGCCGTCCTCGAAGAACAGGACCGGCCGATAGCCGACGTAGCGCTCCATCCCGGGCGTCCGATAGGGGTGGAAGCCGTAGAGCCCGGCATAGAGCACCGGCCCGGCCGCGAATTCCAGGACCGCGAACGGCAGGGCGCAGAGGCCGGACGCGACCAGGCCGCGTCCGAAGGCCTCGATCCCCGGGGGGTCGCCGAAGTACAGCCGGCCGACGAGGTAGGGCACGCCCCAGGAGAGCGCGAGATACGCGGAGTCGGCGACCGGGCCGAGCACCCCCAGCCCGTTCGCCAGGCCGGACGCGATCGGGACCAGGCACCAGCCGAGCATCGGCCCGTCGAGCCAGGTCGGCCGGAGCCGCCGCCAGGCACCGGGGTCGAACGCCATGACGCCGAGCAGGAGGGCGACTCCGATCACCCGTGCCTTGGTCGTCCACTGGTCGGCGGGGAGGCAGGCCGGCATGATCCAGTAGGGGAAGGCGACGGACGCCACGTCGTCGGCGAACCGGGCGGTCGGCAGGATCAGCCAGCCGCCGAGCAGGCAGGCCACGGCCGCCCGCGCCGGCGGCAGCTTCCAGAACAGCGCGAGCGTGATCGGCACCCAGGACCAGAGGACGAGCGGGACGGCGTCGGGCATGGGGGAATGCGCCTGGGTGCCTGCGGGCTCGGTCGGTCGGTCATTCGGCCGGGGAGTAGCGCGGCAGGCGCGATTCGGGGACGTCGCGGAGCCTGGGGGCGTCGCGGTCCTTCGGCGCGAGCAGGCGGGATTCGCCGGGCCAGTCGATCGCGATGTCGGGGTCGTCCCAGACGATCGAGCATTGGCCGGCCGGGTCGTATCCCTCGGTGCACTTGTAGGTGAAGACCGCCGGGCCCTCGCCGAGCACGAGGAAGCCGTGGGCGAACCCTTCGGGGATGTAGAGCTGCCGGCCGCTCTCGGCCGAGAGCACGACCCCCGCCCACCGGCCGAACGTGGGCGAGCCGACCCGGATGTCGACGGCCACGTCGAACACCTCGCCGAGGGCGACGCTGACGAGCTTCCCCTGCGCCTTGGGGAACTGGTAGTGGAGCCCGCGGAGGACCCCGCCGGCCGAGCAGGACAGGTTGTCCTGCGCGAAGTCGACGGGGAGGCCCTTGGGCCCGTAGGCGGCCTTGCTCCAGGTCTCGAGGAAGTACCCCCGGTCGTCGCGGAAGACCCGGGGGTCGACGATCACGACGCCGGGCAGGCGGGTCTCGGTCACGTTCATGGCTGCGCCCGGTCCTCGAGGATGCTCAGGAGATACTTGCCGTACTCGTTGCGGAGCTGGCCGGCGAGGTGCTTCACCTGCCCGGCGTCGATGAAGCCCATCCGGAAGGCGATCTCTTCGAGGCAGGCGACCTTCAGCCCTTGGCGATCCTCGATCACCTGGATGAAGTTCGCGGCCTGGTGGAGCGCCTCGTGGGTGCCGGTGTCGAGCCAGGCCATCCCCCGGCTGAAGACCTCGAGCTTGAGGGCCTTCCGTTCGAGGTAGGCGATGTTGACGTCGGTGATCTCGTACTCGCCCCGCTTCGAGGGCTTGAGGTCGCGGGCGATGTCGAGGACGTCGTTGTCGTAGAAGTAGAGGCCGACGACGGCGTAGGACGACCGGGGGTCCTCGGGCTTCTCCTGGAGGCCGACCACCCGGCCGTCGGCGTCGAACTCGGCCACGCCGTAGCGCTCGGGGTCCTTGACGTGATAGCCGAAGATGGTTGCCCCGCCGGCACTTGCGGCGACGCGCTGGAGCTGCTCGCTCAGGCCGTCGCCGTGGAAGATGTTGTCGCCGAGGATCAGGGCGACGGGGTCGGGCCCGACGAAGTCGCGGCCGATCACGAAGGCCTGGGCCAGCCCGTTGGGCACGGCCTGCTCGGCGTACTGGAGGTCGAGCCCCCACTGATTGCCGTCGCCGAGGAGGTCGCGGAACCGAGGGAGGTCGCTCGGCGTCGAGATCACCAGGACCTCGCGGATGCCCGCCAGCATCAGGACGCTGAGCGGGTAGTAGATCATCGGCTTGTCGTAGATCGGCAGGAGCTGCTTGCTGACGACCCGGGTCAGCGGGTACAGCCTCGTGCCCGACCCGCCGGCCAGGATGATCCCCTTGGTCCTGGTCGCGGTCGTCGGCGGGGTCATGAGCGGGCCCCCAGGCCGAGGCGTTCCTGGCGGTAGCCGCCGGACTGGACGTTCCGGCACCAGGCGTCGTTGGCCAGGTACCAGGCGACGGTCCGCCTCAGGCCGGTCTCGAAGGTCTCGGCCGGCTTCCAGCCCAGCTCGCGGCCGATCTTGCCGGCGTCGATCGCATATCGCCGGTCGTGCCCCGGGCGGTCGGCGACGAAGGTGATCAGGTTGGCGTGGGGGGCATGCGGCGAGTCGGGCACCATCTCGTCGAGGAGCGAGCAGATCGTCCGGACGACCTCGAGGTTGGTCCGCTCGTTGTGGCCGCCGATGTTATAGGTCTCGCCGACCTTGCCCTGCTCCAGGACCAGGCGGAGGGCCCGGGCGTGGTCGTCCACGAACAGCCAGTCGCGGACGTTGTCGCCCTTGCCGTAGATCGGCAAGGGCTTGCCGGCCTTGGCGTTGAGGATGACCAAGGGGACCAGTTTCTCGGGGAAATGGTACGGCCCGTAGTTGTTCGAGCAGTTGGTGACCAGGGTCGGGAAGCCGTACGTATGGTTCCAGGCCCGGGCCAGATGGTCGGACGCCGCCTTGCTCGCCGAGTAGGGGGAGCGGGGGTCGTAGGGGGTTTCCTCGGTGAAGTAGCCGGTCGAGCCGAGCGAGCCGTAAACCTCGTCGGTGGAGACGTGGAGGAAGCGGAACCGGTCGCGGGCGCCCCCTTCGAGGCCGTCCCAGTAGGCCCGGGCGGCCTGGAGCAGGGTGAAGCTGCCGGTGACGTTGGTCCGGATGAACTCGCCGGGGCCGTCGATCGAGCGGTCGACGTGCGACTCGGCCGCCAGGTGCATCACGGCGTCGGGCCGGTGCTCCTCGAAGACCCGGGCGACCTCGGCGGCGTCGCAGATGTCGACCTGCTCGAAGTGGTGCCGCGGGTCCTCGCCGGCCTCGGCCAGCGACCCGAGGTTGCCGGCGTAGGTCAGCTTGTCGACGTTGACCACCTCGGCGTCGGTCTCGCCGATCAGTTGGCGGACGACGGCCGACCCGATAAAGCCGGCGCCCCCGGTCAGCAAGATCTTCATGTCGGCCCTACCCGAGTTCCGATCGAGCCGCCTTGCTCCGCTGTCCCCCAACGGCGCATCCGGCGCCGGGCCGCGACGACGCCCGCGGCCGGGAGCCATCTTAGCGTCCGACGCGGACCGAGTCACGACCGAGGCCCGGCCGAGTGGCGGAAAAAGGACGAGGGCATCGCCGGATCACGCTCCGAGCGGCCTTGGGTCAGGATTGAAGGCTCGCTCGCCCATGCGGATCAGGCCGGGCGGCCGTCATCCGTCATGCCAAGTCGGCCGACAGCCCCACGGGCCAGCGACCTGGCCGCCAGCATCGTGCGCAGCCATCGTGAGCGGCGCCATCATCTGTCCAGCCTTAGCGGGCCTTGCTCAACTTCGGGACGGTGGCCGGAGCTTCGGGAGGCTCGGAGAACGCAGCCCAGTCGATATCCAGCTTGGGAACCTCGAAGGCCGCCTCCCACATGAGTTCTTCGCCTGGATCGGGACGGATGACCGGTTCTGGTCGCCAGGGTTGGTCGGCGGCGAGCCGAAACATCGCCTCCGTCTCCGCGTAGTAGACAACGCGGCGGCGACTCGCTTCCTCCAGTTTCGCCAAGTCCATATGGCCCGCCCTGACCATCCCCTTTCGGCGAAAAGCCTCGAAGTCGACGAGATTCTTCCGCTCCTCCGACCCGCGCCGGGCGAAGATCGTCACATACTCAAGGTGACTCTTCCTCCGCTTGAGCATCTCTTTCGAAGCGATGGCGAGGCCGAGGGAGATGAGTGGGACGATGATCATCAGCGTGCGGACCGAGACTCTTCGCCATCTCATGACGTTGGTCTCCCGGAGGCGGCCGTGAGGAGAGGATATCGAGACCGTGGGGGGGTTCTAGCAGAGCCCGATGATCCGGTCTAGTGCGAAGATCGTGGCCATCGCAGTGGTGGCAACCTCCAAGTCCCCCGGATTGGCCTCACCCATTCAGGCCGCCAGGGCCAGGGTCATCACCCGACCCGTTCTGATACTCATCATCTGAAGACAAAAGAACATCTTGTTGAATGTCCATGAAGATGCTGTTCATGTCGTCCATGGCGCCGAAATCAAAACCCGCGAGCGCATCCAGCTCGGGATCGCTGAAATCGGTGATGGGCACCTGGGACCCTCCCTCGTCGGCCACGGCGATCTGCTTCTTGCTATCGAAGTCGACGGCCAGTTTGTAGAGTTCATTCCTCCGAGCTTGGAGGTCCTTACCCCTGGCTTGGAGTGGTCCCACCCGTGCCTCGAGGGCTACCGCTTCGAGTTGGAGCTGATCGGCTTTGTCCTGGATATTGGAGGCGTCGTTCTTGGCATTGCCGAGCACGGAGGCCACAACCCCCGTGAGATCGAGCTCGAGCGTCGTTTTCGATTCGTTCAGTTGCGTCACCGGATTGAACTCGTTCGTAAATTTGAGCACGGCGAGCTTCGGGTGATATTTATCGTTGAAAGCCCTGACCTGATCGCGGAGCGCGGCCTGTTCGTTTTGAAGAGTAATCTTGTCCAATTTCCAAATAATCACGTCTTGTTTAAAACTAATGTAATCCTGCTTCCAATCCGCCAGGGCAGCTTTGTAAGCCGCCTTCGCATCCTCCGCGGCGGCGACCTCAGCGGGGATCGACGACGCATCGAGGACCAACCTCGGCTCGAGTCGGGCCTGATCGATCATCGTGGGACGGAAGCTGCGGGAGGCGCGGGCGCGAGAGTGCTGGCTCATGGGATGATCTCCGCGTCGTCGAAGGGCACGTGGCTCGTCCCGACCAGGAACTCGCATTTGAGCTCATCGCAAGTACCCAAGTCAGTTTGATTAGCCAGCCTATCGGAATCGGTAGCCGGAACAAGTACCCATCCAATATTTTTTGATTCAAAGCGGCAAGGCATTGGGCATGGACGACACTTCCGTACCCGCAAACTGCCGCGAGCAAGAGAGATGAAGCAGGTCTCAGCGACCGTCTCGCGGTTCCGTCCGGCGGGGAGAAAACGAGTTCGACGATCGAATGACGCGCGGACGCCGGTACCTGGATCGCGTCTCGCCCCGAAGCTCTCGGATTCTATCGGGGATGTGAGTTGAACCTCGGCTTTCCTCCGATCGTCAAGCCCTTCCCCAGAAAAATGCCGCCACCGACGGGGATAACGGCGGCGGAGGGGGCAGTGGGTCGACCGGTGGAACATCTAACTCGGAGAACATAGAATTGAACCCGGCTCCGGGCCACTGAACGAGCCTAACCTGGGGCTGAATACCACCCTCACCATACGATCAAAGCGCGTCGATCAATCGTTGGGCGGCGGGAAGAGCAGCTCGACGATCGAGAAGTCGTCGACGTACTCGTCGGAGCCCATCATCGCGCGGGTCGAGGCGATCAGGCGGTCCATGCTCGACGGGTCGGGCGAGCGGGGGCCGGAGGCCATGAAGTCGACGAAGTCGCCGAAAGGCCAGGTCGTCCCGTCGGCACGCTCGATCTCGAAGACTCCGTCGCTGTAGAGCATCAGGAGGCCGAAGTCCTCGACCTGGGCCGTCGAGGAGGCGAAGTCGAGCTCGGACATCGCCCCGACCATCGGCCCCTGGGATTCGAGCGAGAGGACCCGGGCCGACTCGGCGTCGGGGCCGGTCAGGAGCAGCGCAGGCGGGTGGCCGCCGCCGGCGTAGTCGAGGCGGCGGGTCGGCCGGTGGTAGATCCCGTACCAGATCGTGAAGAAGAGGCCGTTCTGCTGGTCCATCTGGAACGCCTTGTTCAGGGCGTTGATGACCTGGGCGGGGTCGCGGAAATCGGTCTGGGGCAACGACTGGGAGCGGAGGGCGTTGAGGGCCGAGACCGAGAGCAAGGCCGCGCCGACGCCGTGGCCGCTGACGTCGAGCAGGTACATGGCGAAGTGGTCGTCGTCGACCCAGCCGTAGCCGAACGAGTCGCCCCCGAGCTCGGCCGAGGGGATGAACCGCCAGTCGGCCCGGATCGGTCCCTGCTTGAGCTTCTCGGGCAGGAGCGAGAAGACGTATTTGGCGGCCTGGGCGACGTCCTTGGCCAGCATCTTCTGGCTCCGCTGGAGGGCCCGATAGGCCTCGTTGCGCTGGAGCAGGTTGATATAACCCTTGGAGTGGTAACGGATGCGGGCGAGGAGTTCGAGCCGGTCGGGGAGCTTGACGATGTAGTCGTTGGCACCCAGGCCGAACGCCTCGGCCTTGATCTTGGGCTCCTCCTTGGTCGAGAGCACGATCATCGGGGTCTCGCGGGTCGCCTCGTTCTCGCGGAAGAGCTTGACCAGGCTGAGGCCGTCGATGTCGGGCATCACCAGGTCCTGGAGGATCACGGTGGGGCCGATCTCGGTAGCCCTGGCGACGGCCTGGGTGGCGTCCTTGCAGTAGTGGAAGGCGATGTCGCCCTCGCCGGCGAGCATCCGCCGGACCGCCTCGCCGATGATCGGCTGGTCGTCGACGAGCAGGACGGTGGTCTTGTGCTCGGTCAGGGGATGCTCGGCGCTCATCGGCGGGCCGCTCCGGGGATCAGGTAGGATCGGTCGCGCACCCGGTCGGCGATGGCCCCGGCGATCGCCGTCAGGGGCAGGATCAGTTGGGCGGCCTGGGCCTCGGCGGCGGCCCTGGGCATCCCGTAGACGACGCTGGTCGCCTCGTCCTGGGCGATCGTCAGCCAGCCGGCCCGCCGGAGCGCCAGGAGGCCGGCGGCGCCGTCGCGGCCCATCCCGGTGAGGACGACGGCGGCCCCGGGCTCGGCCCAGTGCTCGGCGACGCTGGCGAAGAAGACGTCGACCGAGGGGCGATAGTGCATCTCCCTCGGCTCGGCGGAGTAGTCGAGCCGCCTCGAAGCGTCGAGGATCAGGTGGTCGTTGGTGGCCGCCAGGATGACCTTGCCGGGCAAGGGGCGGTCGCCGGGGGCGGCGAGGTCGACCTCGCGCCCGCACCGGCCGGCGAGCATGTCGGCCAGGCCCGAGGCGAAGGCCTGGTCGACGTGCTGGACGATCACCACGGCCGAGTCCCGGTTGTGGGGCAGGCCGCAGAGCACCTCCGCCAGCGCGGCGGGGCCGCCGGCCGAGGCGCCGAGGACCACCAGGGGCCAGGACGGGGCATTCCCGGCCATCGGGGGCGGCAACTGGCCCGTCGGGGCGATGACCGGGGTGGGCCGGCCGATCAGCTTGGCGATCGTGGCGATCTTGTCCAGGAGCATCTGGGCGCCGGCGAGCTCGCCCAGGGGGCCCATCTCCGGCGTGTCCACCGCGTCGAGCGCGCCGAGGCCCATCGCCTCGTAGACCCGGCCGACGTGGCCGCTGACCGACGCGGTGACGACCAGGATCGGGCAAGGGGACTGGGCCATGATCCGCCGGGTCGCCTCGACGCCGTCGACGCCGGGCATGATCAGATCCATCAGAATCAGGTCGGGCCGGTCGGCCCTGGCCAGGTCGACGGCCTCGACGCCGTCCCGGGCCAGCCAGGCGACGTCGTGGGCCTTCGACGCCACGGCGCGCCGGAGGGCCTCTCGGGCCAGGAGCAGGTCGTTGACGATCCCGATCCTCATGCTTGGGCCTCGCCGATCAGGTCGGCCACCGCGTCGAGGAAGGTCCGGTCGTGGAAGCTGCTCTTGGTGAGGTAGCCGTCCGCGCCGGCGTCGAGGCCTCGCATCCGGTCTTCTTCGCGGTCCTTGTACGAGACGATCACCACCGGCAGCGACTTCAGCCGCTCGTCCTGCTTGATCGAGCGGACCAGGCCGATCCCGTCCATCCGGGGCATGTCGACGTCGCTGATGACCAGATGATAATCCCCCACCCGCACCGCGTTCCAGCCGTCGACGCCGTCGACCGCCACGTCGACGGAATATCCGCGACTTTCCAGGAGCTGCCGCTCCAGCTCGCGGACGGTCATCGAGTCGTCGACGACCAGGATCCGCTTGGTCGTCTTCTTGGCCCTGGCCGCGCCGATGGTGCCGGCCAGGGACTGGAGCCGTCGCCCGCCGAGGAGGTTGTCGATCGAGCGGACGAGGTCCTCGACGTCGACGATCAGGACCGGCCAGCCGTCGTCGAGGACCGAGGCGCTGTTGAGGTCGGGCGGCTTGCCGAGCCTGGGGTCGAGCGGCCGGACCTCGAGGTCGCGCTCGCCGAGGAACTCGTCGACGATCAGGCCGAAGCGGTGCCCCCGGTCGCTGACGACGACCACCGAGAGCGGGTCGGCCATCCCGCCCAGCTCGGGCAGGTTGAGGACCAGGACCGCCTCGACCAGCCCGACGAGGTGGTCGTCGACCAGGAAGTGGGGCCGGCCTTCGAGCCGCCGGAGCTCGTCGCGGCCGACCCGGACGATCTGGTCGATCCGGTTCAGCGGGAATGCGTACGGCTCGCCGGCGATCTTGACCAGCAGCGCCCGGATCACCGACATCGTGATCGGCAGTTGGAGCGTGAACCGCGTCCCCCGGCCCGCCTTCGAGGTGATCCGGACCAGGCCGCCGACCGTCTTCACCATGTCCTGGACCACGTCGAGGCCGACCCCCCGGCCGGAAATCTCGGTCACCGCCTCCTTGGTCGAGAACCCCGGCAGGAAGAGGAACTCCAGCAGCTCGCCCTCGGTCAGCCTGCGGGCCATCTCCAGGTTGGCCAGCCCCCGGTCGACGACCTTCTCGCGGAGCCGGTCGGCGTCCACCCCCCGGCCGTCGTCGGTCAGGGTGATCTGGAGCATCCCCGCGCTGTGCCTGGCCTCCAGCCGGACCATCCCGACGGGCGGCTTGCCGGCGGCCTTGCGCTCCTCGGGGCCCTCGATCGCGTGGTCGAGGGCGTTGCGGATCATGTGGTTGAGCGGGGCTTCGAGCTTCTCGAGGATGTCGCGGTCGACCCCGGTGGTCTCCCCCCGGACCTCGAAGCGGACCTGCTTGCCCAGCTCCTTGCCCATCTCGCGGACGAGCCTGGGGAAGCCGCGGACCCCCTCCGACATCGGCCGCATCCGGCTGGCCAAGACTTCATGATGCAGGCGGCCGGCGAGGTCCTCGCCCCTGCGGGAATAGTCGTCGAACGACTCGACGTTCCGGGTCAGGGCCTCGGCGCAGCGGTCGGCGTCGGCCCTGGCCCGGGTCAGCAGCTCGGCCTGGACCGCGAGGTCGGCCCCCGAGGCCCGCCGCTCCTCCAGGTCCCTGAGCGAGTCGAGGAGCGCCTCCTGCCGCCGCTTCAGCGCGGTCAGGGAGTCGACGAACGGCCGGAGCTGCCTGGCCTGGACCAGCGACTCGCCCGCCAGGCCCATCAGCCTCGACAGGCTCTCGGCCGAGACCCGGACGACCCGCGACACCGGCTCGGCCGCCGGCCCGGCCGAAGGGGCCGGCTCGGTCGGCGCGAGGTCGAGCTCGGCAATCCCGACGATCGGGGTGGCCTTCTCGCCTTCGAGCGGGTCCGGCGCGGCCTCGGCGGCCTCGGCGGGCGGCCCGACGGGGGCCGGCCCCGCGACCGGGGCCGGGATCGCCCCAGGATCGGGCTGGGGCTCGGGCGAGGCGGGGACCTCCGGCGGCGCCGGGGCGGCCGGCGAGGGCGGGCCTTCGGCGGCGAAGGAGACCGAGGGCAGGGCGTCGAGCTCGCCGACAGTGGCCTGGATCAGGGGCTCGTTCTCGGCCTGCCAGGCGGCGGCCCCGTCCTCGGGCAGGAGGGAGATCCGGGCCAGGAGGTCGACGGCCCGGAGCATGACGTCGACGTGCGGCGTGAGGATGACGAACTCGCCGCGCTGGGCGGCGACGAAGCCATCTTCGAGCGAGTGGGCCACGCGGACGGCGGCGTCGAGGCCGACGATCCGGGCCGCTCCCTTGAGCGAGTGCGCCGCCCTCATCAGCGGCTCGATCGCCGAGGGGGACGACGCCTCCCCTTCGAGCGCCAGCAGGCCGCCGGTGAGGACGGCGACCTGGCCTTCCGCCTCGGAGCGGAACAGGTCCATCAGGGAGAAGCCGCTGAGGTCGCCGTTCATCGTCAGGCTCCCATCCGCCGCAAGGCGGCGAAGACCCTGGCCTCGTCGAGGACGTCGACGCTCCGATCCCCGCCCCAGGCGAAGACCGCCCGGCCGAAGCTGCCGGCCGGGTTGGCGATCGTCGAGGGGACCTTCTGGAGCCGCTCGCGGGGGACCCGCTGGACCCCGGCGACCTCCTCGGTCGGGAACGCCCAGATGTCGCCGTCCTTGCGGATCACGACCAGCCTGGGGTTCGGCGGCGGCCCCTCGGAGGGGTCGGGCGGCTCGACGTTGAGCAAGCCGTGCATCGAGACGCAGAGCTGCAACTGCCCACGGAGCGCGACCAGGCCGGAGAAGACCCGGTTGGTCCGGTGCGGGACCCGGTGGACCGGCCGGAGCGTGGTGACCTCGGAGACCACGCCCAGGGCCATCGCCAGCCACTCCACGCCCAGGCGGAAGACCAGCAGCCCGGCGTCGTCGACCGAGCCGGACTCCACCGGCCGGCCGACCAGCTCGGCCCACTCGGCGAGGTACCCCTCGGGCGCGGGCCGGTCGAAGAACGACCGGGCGGCCGAGGCGAAGGTCGGGCAGTTCTTGCAGTGGATGTGCTCCTCCAGGAGCGGGCAGGAGCGGTCGCCCCCGACGCCGATCCGGTTCCAGCAGTCGTCGACCACGGGTAGATGCGGCAGGCTCTCGGCGATCATGGCGGCGTCCCCTTGCGACGGAGGACCCGATCGGCCCGCCTCCGGTAGGCCGCCTCGGCGGCAACGTCCCCCTTGCGCCTGGCCAGGAGGGCGAGGGCGACGAGGGCCTCGTCGTGCTGCGGGTCGAGGTAGACGGCCTTGAGGAACTGGGCCTCGGCCTGGCCGCGCTCGCCGACGGCCTGGCGGATCAGGCCGAGCAGGAAGTGGGCCCGGGCGTCGGCCAGGCCACGGGCGACGAGCGGCTCGACCAGCGCCGCCGCCTCGTCGTACCGCCCCGAGTCGGCCAGCCTCGACGCCTCCTCGACCGCCCGGGCCGACTGGCTCGGGGCCGGCTCGCGACGGGGCGGCTCGGGGCTCGGGACGGGGAGCCGGGGCGGGGCCGGCGGCCTGGCCCCGACGATGGCGATGCCCGAGGGCCTCCGGCTCGGGGAGGGCGGCTCGGCCCGGGGCACCCTGCCCTGCGCCGGGTCGGGACGCGGCGCCGGATCGGGTCGCGGGAGCCCGGCCCCCTCGGCGACGGGCCCTTTGCGATAGGCGAACGTCCCCTTCTCGTCCAGGGGGGCGAACGGCGAGCCGGCCGGGGCGTCGCGGCGGTCGGCGTGGCCGAGGAAGAGGAGCCCGCCGTCGACGGTCAGGCGGCCGAGCGTGGCGAAGGCCCGGTCCTTGGCCGGGGCGTCGAAGTAGATCAGGAGGTTCCGGCAGAACACCGCGTCGAACGGCGGCCGGTCGGCCAGGAGCCGGGCGTCGAGGACGTTGCCGAGGTGGAACCGGACCGCCTGGCGGATCGCCGGGTCGAGCGTGTACCGGCCCTTCTCCTCGCGGAAGTGCTTCGCCCGGAACTCCGAGGAGGCCCCCCGGAACGAGTTGGGGCCGAACGTCGCCGCGATCGCCTTCGACAACGACCGGGCGCTGATGTCGACCGCGTCGACCCGGAACCGCTCGACCGGCAGGCCGGCCTCGATCAGGGTGACCGCGATCGAGTACGGCTCCTCGCCCCCGGCGCAGGGGATGCTCAAGATCCGCAACGGGTCGCGGTCGGGCCGCTCCAGCCAGCCCGACCGGGCGAACCGGGCGAGGACCTCGAACGGCTTCGAGTCGCGGAAGAACCAGCTCTCGGGGATCACGACCTCTTCGATCAGGGCTTGCAGCTCGTTGCCGAGGGTGAGGGCCAGCTCGTAGATCTCGCGATCCTCGATCCCGAGCGCGAGCATCCGCGCCCGGACCCCGTTCTCGATCAGGTTCTCGCCCACCGAGGCCCGGTCGAGCCCCATCCGCTCGGCCAGGAGCCGCTCCACCAGGCCGGGGCTCACGGCAGCACCGCCCTGCCCTCGAACGCCGAGTTCGCCGAGATCCGCGCCGGGTCGATCATCTGCAAGAGGCCGTCGTCGAGCCGGTACGCCTCGCCCAGGTACGGGGCATCGGGCAGGCCCATCGCCTCGACGGCCTTGCGGGCCTCGTCCACCTGCCGGACCCCCTCGACCCGCTCGGCGACCAGGCCGAGGAAGCCGGCCTCGACGGCCTCCCCCGCCCCCGCCGCCGGACCGGCGTGGACGAGGATGATCCGGGTGTCGAGCCGCTCGCGACACCGCGCCGAGCCCAGGAGGAGGCCGAGGTCGACCACCGGGACCGCCCCGCCCCGGTAGCGGAGCAGGCCGACGAGGTGGCCCGGGGCGTGCGGCAAGGGGCGGAGTTCGACCCTCGGCACGACCTCCACGACCCTGGCCGCGGCGACCGCGTAGGCCATCCCGGCGACTTGGAACGTCAGGACCAGCATCGGCGGCCTCCGGGCGTTGCTCGTCTCAATTACGAGCTCAGTAGATAGATCATAAACCCAAAGCGGACGATCGGCCTTTTTTTTTGCTAGATGCCGACTGAACCACCGATCTGCTACCGTCCGGGCAGTGGCATTATTTAACGTTACATGTTGATCTAACATAATATTCACAGTAATATCGCCGGGATTTTACTTGATTCCCCGTTTGTCACTAGGATATGCTTCCTGAGAGAGCAACTCAGCGATAGCTTTTAGTCAATCTTGATCTCAATTCGAACAGGAGCCGGCAATGCGAATGAAAGGTAGAAGTTCGATCATCATCGCTTGTTTTCTCGCAGTTGGACAAGCGACGAAGTCAATGGCCGATTATTCGACCACGATCAACGCCCCAACTCTGAAGAGCGGCGCGAGCTACGCAATCGGTGCAACCATTCAATACGGAGGGACCGTTTCCTGGCTCACAGGCAACGTCGCCGCGATGTATGTCGGGGTGGATTGGGCTTATGGCAGCGCAGCGACGTATACTGACTCGGTGTCGAACAATTCGCTTGGGATTGGCGACTCCGAATCGGCCAACATCGCATCGACCAAAGCGTACAGCCTCACTTTCCAGTCAGATGGATACACCGATTACAACAAGATTTATCATCAACCGGTCCCACTTAGAGGCTATCCGGCAACCTTGTTCTTCAGTAGCAACGGGTTACGTCTCATCAACGAACGGCGATCCCAGAGACTTCGATCTTGTTTGAAGGGGGCTTGCTCCAAGCCAACTAATAAGTTCGTTGCCACAAGTGCTTACATGACAACGAACTCTTTGCCGGATAGCCTCTTACTGCGGCAAACCTGAAACCTGATTTAGATATTAAACGACGGGCCGAGTTAGGGGTACGCGGTCGACGGTGAATCGCGAGACTTCCTCCTTGAGGCCGCCGACGGCCTGGCGGAGGTGGTCGGTCGCCTTGTTGAATTCGCGGAGCGAGATCGAGGTCTGGTGGGCCCCCTCGCTCAGGCGGATGACCGCCTCGCGGATCTGCTCGGCCCCCTGCGACTGGACCCGCATCCCCTCGTTGACCTGTTCGAACTGGCCGGTCAGGCCCTGCACGGCGCCGATGATCCGGCCGAGCTGCTCGCCGATCTGGGCGACCTCGTCGACCCCCCGGCGGACCTGGTCGGAGAACTTGTCCATCTCCATCACGCCGGCGGAGACGCTGTACTGCATCTCCTTGACCATCCGCTCGATGTCGAGCGTGGCGACGGCGGTCTGGTCGGCCAGCCGGCGGATCTCGCGGGCGACGACGAGGAAGCCGAGGCCGTACTCGCCGGCCTTCTCGGCCTCGATCGCCGCGTTGATCGAGAGGAGGTTGGTCTGGTCGGCGACCTTGGCGATGGTGGTCACGGCCAGGTTGATGTGCGCGGCCCGCTCGCTGATGACCGAGAGCTTGGAGCTGATCGAGGTCGTCGACTCGGCGAGCTGACGCATCGAGCGGCCCATCTCCTCCAGGCTCCCCTGCCCCTCGGCGGCGAGCCCGGCGGTCTGGCCGGCGACGCCGTTGACCTCGTTCATCGTCTTGAGCAATTCGAGGCTCGTCGCGGTGATCTCGTTGACCGCGGCGGCGGCCTCGCTGGTCGAGGCCCCGTAGTCGCTGACGGCCTCGCCCTGCTGGCGGGAGGTGGCGGCGATCTCGGTGGCCGTCGACATCAGGGCGATGCTCGACTGCTGGATCCGGCCGATGAGCGAGCGGAGGACGCCGGTCATCGCCTCGATCGCCCTGAGGAGCTGCCCGGCCTCGCCCGGGGCGGACGTGGGGTCCTGCGCCGTCAGGTCGCCGGAGGCGACGCGCTCGGCGAGCTGGGCGGCCTCGCGGATCGGTCCGCTGATCGACCGGGCGACGATCCGCGCCAGCACGACCACGGCGGCCACGGCGACCAGCATGAACAGCAGGGCCCCCTGGCGCTCCTTGCGGAGCAGCTCGTAGGCCTCCCGCGTGGTCTGCTTGACCGTCATCCCCCAGCGGAACGAGGGGAGGTAGGTCCACGCCGTCACCACGGAATAGCCCCGGTGGTCGAGCATCTCGCCGAAGCCCCGCCCCCCTCGGACGGCGAGCTGCATGTCCTTGCCCTCCTCGACCCCGAACTTGATCCGGTCGCGGAACGCCGTGCCGGCGTCGAACCGGGTCGGGGTGACATAGACGATGCCGTCCTCGACCTCGGCCCCGGCGGTGATGTCGCCGCTCTCGCCGAGCCCGAAGTACGAGCCGAACGGCCGGAAGACCACGGCGTTGTTCAGCTCCAGGGCCACCGCGCCGATCAGGACCCCGGCCCGGAACATCGGCCCGACCACGAAGGCGGAGGGCCGGTCCCGGCCCGGGTAGAGCTGGAAGTTCGAGATCACCGGCTGGAGCAGCGCCCGCGACCGCTGGAACGCCTCGGCCAGATCGGTGCGGGCGAGCGGGCCGTTCATCAACCCCGAGCCGACCTCGAGCCAGGGCCGGTAGGTGATCAGCGGGACCCCTTCGAGGTCGAGGAGGACCACGTTGTCGTAGGAGACGGGGTCGGCGAACGCCGTCACGCGGGCCTGGTAGCCGTCCCGGGCCGCCCGGTACTCGGGCGAGTCGCGCTTGCCGGCGGCGGTGAGCTCGCCGAGCGCGACCGCCGCCTCGACGAAGCTGGGGGAGTTGGCCAGGAAGTCGGCGTCGGCCCGACGCTCGCCGATGTACTTCTCGACCTCGGCCGCCTTGAAGTTGGAGACCCCGATCAGCCGCTGGCGGACGATCGTCTCCAGCGCCCTCTGCGAGAAGAACAGGGTCAGCCCCAGCAGGGACAGGCAGGGGACCACCGCCATGACCAGGAACCAGCCCATCAGGCGGGTGGCGATGCTCGACCAGTCGGGTGCGAATCGTCGGAGATTCATGCGAGTCGGGCCGTCCCGGGGGGTTGATGATCGTCCGATCGGCCCTTGAGGCGATGGGGTCAGCGGGGCGAGGGGTTGGCCTGGCCCGCCTCGGGGCCCTCTGCCGAGGGCCGGCGGTCCTGGAACTCGCCGAGGAAGTCGCGCCACCTCGCCTGCGACCGGGTGGCCACGAAGAGCACCGGCCGGACCGGCCTGGTGATCGACCAGGCCAGGTCGAACTGGCCGTCGGGCCTGGCCCTGCCCAGGTAGAACGGCCGCCAGGCGATCCGCAACTCGGCGTCCAGCGTCACGATCCCCTCGGGGGCGTCGATGCTCTGGCGGTCGAGGTGGTTGATGACAAGCTTGGGGTCGGCCGAGTCCCCCTCGGCGACCGCCTGGGCCCAGAGCTTGACCCCGCCGTAGGCCGCGACGATCTGGTCGCCGGTCGCGCGGTCCTCGCCGAACCGGGCCTTGAAGGCGCGGACGAACGCCCGGTTCTCGGGCCGGTCGAGGCTCTGGAAGTAGTTCATCGCGGCGAAGTGGCCGGCCACGTCGGCCGGGGGGAACCGCCTCAGTTCGTCCTCGCCGAAGCCGAAGGCCAGGACCGGGCAGGTGTCGGGCCCGAGGCCGGACTGGCGGAGCTGGCGGTACAGCTCCTCGTTGGACTCGCCGATGATCGAGTTGAGCACGAAGTCGGGCCGGGCGGCCTTGATCGCCTCGACCATCGGGCCCACCTTGCCGCCGGTGAGCGGCAGGTACACCTCGCCGACCACCTCGGCCCCGGCCGCCCTGGCCGCGTCCTTGACGATCTCGGCCGTGCACCGCGACCAGAGTTCCTCGGTCCCGACGACGAAGAACCGCCGGGCCTTCCGGGCGTCGACGCACCATCGGACCGCCGGGACCGCGGTCTGGTTCGACGAGCCGCCGACGTAGACGACCCGGCTCGACCGCTCGAGCCCCTCGAACGTGCCGGGGAAGAACAGGAGGCTCTCGCGCTCCTCGACGACCGCCCGGACCGCCTTGCGGCTCTCGGCCGTCCAGCAGCCGAAGATGGCGACGACCTTCTCCTCGTCGATCAGCCGCCTCGCCTGAGCGGCGAAGGCCGAGGGGTCCGACCTGCCGTCGGCGACGACCCACTCGACCCGCCGGCCGAGCAGCCCGCCGCCGGCGTTGATCTCCTCCAGCGCGAGGACCTCGGCGTCGATCAGCGACTTCTCGCTGACCTCCATCGCCCCGGTCCTCGAATGGAGCAGGCCGACCCGGATCGGCGGCTGGGCCAGCGCCAGCCACGACTCGACCCGGCCCACCGTCCGGAACCCCAGCAGGCTCGCCGCGATGAACGCGAGCAGCGCCAGCGGGACGACGATCCGGAACGCCTTCCAAAGCCAGAGCCGCATCGTCGATCCCCCGGGTGCCGGCCCCCGTCGGTGGTTGCCACCGACAGTATAGCCGACCCCGGGCGGCCACGCGTCAAACTCGCGCGACTTTCCCCATTATGCCCATCCATCGCGCTTAATAAGTTTCTAATATGCTCTGAGGGATTATCTTGATTTGACTTAAACAGGCCGATCGCTGGTCTTGCCCCAAGAGCTAAATTTTTTGATTGCCTGGCTTTTGCCGAGGGTTAAAATTCGTTCGGGTGGCCGGCGGCGGCCCGGTGAACGAGAACGTCCATGTTCTTGCCGCTCCTAGCTTCTTGTTGCCCATCCTCTTTCGGAGGCTTGGCAATGATCACTCGCGTCTCCGCCGCCCTTCTCGCTCTCTTGATGCTCTTGGCGTCGTCGCCACGGTCCTTCGCCCAGGACAACATCTCGCGATCAGAGTCTGCGGAACCCGCTGCGGGTGGTCAGCGGAAAAACGCGACGGCCGCGACGGACGCCAAGGCCCAGCCCCCCTTGCCGACCCCGAAGACGGTGGGTTGGTGCAACATGCCATGGAAATTCCGCGGCCCCTGGCTGTCGGGGGGGAGTCGCTACCAACTGATCCTGGCGCCCGTTGTCCAGGAGGAACTCGGGATCAGGGACGACCAGAAGGAGAAGATCCTGGGCAGTAGGCTTTCCCGAATTGAAAGTGAAATTGTGTCGCTAGAGATTAATATTCACATGAGATGGATTACTGAGGAGCAAGCAGGGCGGAGGGCTGAGGGAACGCTTCGCCAGGACGGTCTCAAGCGAATTCTTGAGGCCGAACTCAAGAAGATTTTGAAAGCGGATCAAGAGCGGCGTCTCGATGAGATCGCCCTACGGCAAGCAGGCCCCCTCGTCATTGCTCATCCCGAAATCGCTAGGCGACTCGGACTGTCACGTGGCCAGATCAAGGAACTCGACGAACTTCTCGCGGAAACGAAAGAAAAGAACAAAATTTCACGTGATTCAATAAGCAAGGGTGCGCGACCTTTGAAGCCTGTCGATGGTCCGATGGACGAGGATCAATACAATGAACTTCAAGCGTGGATTGATCGATCGCGAGCCGTCGCGAAGGTCAATCATCAGTCCGAGGCGAAATTGGCGGAGTCGATCCTCGCCCTGCTCAAACCCTCCCAGAAGGAAAAGTTGGATCGGATGTTGGGCGAGTTTTTTGACCTCGGGCCGTTGACAACCATGAGCGGGGAAGCACCGGCAATCAAGGATTCCCGACCGTGATCAGACCTTCGACAAGGGGCGGACGCCGGGCGACGGGCGGAGGTTGGGCTCGCTCGGCAGGCTCGGGTGGGCGGCGTGGGGGCGGACGGTGAAGAGCTTGCGGTTGCGGTCGACCCAGTCGAGGAGCCGGGCCACGCCGTCGGCGGTGGCGACCTTGGGCCGCCAGTCGAGCAGTCGCTCGGCCTTGCGGATGTCGGCCACGAAGACGCGCTGGTCGCCCGGCCTCCAGGTGTCGAAGCCCGGCGCCAGGTCGCGGCCGAAGTGGCGGCCGAGGGTCGCCACCAGCTCCAGCAGGCTCAGGGTATTCGAGGGGCCGCCGCCGATGTTGAAGACCTCGCCCTTGAGGTCATCCGCCCGGTCGAGGGCGGACTGATAGGCGTCGATCAGGTCGTCGACCCAGAGGGTGTCGCGGATCTGCTTGCCGTCGCCGAAGATCGTGAACGGCTGCCCTCGGGTCGCCGCCAGGCAGAACCAGGCGACCCACCCTTGATCTTCGATGCCGAACTGGCGGGTGCCGAAGATGCACGATTGCCGGAACGTGATCGTCTTCAAGCCATAGATCCGAGCATAATCGCGGACGTACTGGTCGCCGGCCCCCTTCGAGCACCCGTAGGGGCTGTGGAAGTCGAGCGGCTCACGCTCGTCGACGCCGAAGGGCAGGTCGGCATAGGCGTAGCGGCCGTCGCGCTCGACGACCTCGACGTGGTCGAGGTGGCCGTACACCTTGTTCGTCGAGCTGTAGAGGACGGCGGGCCCTCCCCCCGCGGCGACCCGGACCGCCTCCAGGACGTTGAACGTCCCCAGGGCGTTGACCTCGAAGTCGGACCGGGGGTCGGCCACGCTGGTCGTCACGGCGACCTGGCCGGCGAGGTGGAGCACCGCGTCGGCGTCGGCATGCTCGCGCAAGAGTTCGTTCAAGGCTCGGGCGTCGCGGACGTCGATCCTGGCGAACCGCTCGACCCCCTGCTCGCGAAGCCAGGCCAGGTTCTCCTCGGCCCCGCGTCGGCTCAGGTTGTCGACGACGATCACCTCGTGCCCGATCCGGTGGAACCGGCTCGCCGCGTGGCAGCCGATGAACCCGGCGCCGCCGGTGACGATCCACTTCCGCTTCCGCCCGGGACTGCCCGCCATGGCCATCCTCTCGACATCCGATGTCGGCCGCACGCTCAACGGAGGAAGATGTCGTCATCGACCCCCGCGCCACTCCCCTTTTTCCCCCGACCGGCCCTCCCCGGCGCGCCGGCCTTGGCGGAACCTACCCGACCCTCCCGATCCGAGGAACGCCAATCGGGCGAACTCACCCCCCGTTGAGGCCGAACGGGGGGCCGGCGCGCCCGACCCGACCGACCGCCCAGGATGCCCCAGGACGAGCCCGGACGATCGGACGTGGAACGGACCATCTCGCCGCCGACGGCCCCTCAGCGGGGACGCCAGGGCCCTTCCCGACCCATCTTGCCCGCTTCCCCGCGCCGGATCTTGCCAGGCTGCCCCAAAATTCCCCGCTCTCCCCGCTCGACGGGCCCGATCGCTCGGAGCACCCCCGGAGCGTCCGACCTGTTCCCCCGATCACGATGCGTGGGACATAGTTGGCCCGGGCCCTCCACGCCCGGCGGCCCCCCCTGCCCCGCCGGTCGGCCCGGGAAACTACCGATGAACCGGACATACTTGGGCCCTCAAGGCCGGCCGGATGCCCCGCCGGCCAGGCTCGGCCCGGGTGACCCCTCGGCTACCGATGCACCGGACATACTTCCACGCCCCGACGCCCGCCCCGGCCGCCCGCCGAGGGGGATTCCGTACACCACGATGCACCGGACATACCTGGCCCTGGTCGGACCGTCGGGCCCTCGGCGGCGCCCCGCCCTGCCGATCCGTCCATCACGATGCACCGGACATACTTGGGTGCCGGCCGTGCACCTGGTGGACGGGGGTTACTAGCGATAGTTGAGACATACGAGGCGTTTGTCCATCACGATGTTCCGGACATACTTGGAGCGTGCACTCACGATGAATGAGACATACTTTTACCGATGTACCGGACATACTTAGGGCGTGCACTCACGATGAATGAGACATACCACTACCGATGAACCGGACATACTTGCGCTCCACAACTTCTGTTAGATCGCCAACTTGCGGCGCCTAGAATTTGTTTTAGACTTTTGCTTAGACTATAAGACAACAGGGCCTCCCCGGCCCTTTTGTTGATGCGTTCGTGCTCAAAACCCGGAAAACCCACACAATCGGAACCCGATTATGCTGTTTGACGAGGATGAGCCGGATGAGTCGAGCTTGACGATTGAAGAGTCTGGAGGATTTGAGCAGAATGAAGAGAATGCGCCGACGACCGATCATGGATGGAAGGATGAATTGAATCTGGCCGAATTCCCGATCGCCGCGCTCTCGGATCGGATCCCGAACGGCCAGACGACGCTCGTTTTCGAAGACAAGCTGGAGCGTCGCGACCACCCGCCGATCGTCCGCCGGTTGACCATCATGGGGACCGCCAAGCACGGCCTGCCCACCTCGACCGACGACGAGGTGCTCGTCGGATTGATCCAGTTGACCAAGCGGCGGAGCAACTTCACCGACGCCAAGGTGTCGTTCTCGCGGTACGAATTGATCGAGCTGCTGGGCTGGCCGCAGAGCGGGGCGAGCTACCGGCGGATCGAGGAGGCATTGCACCGTTGGGTCGGCGTCGTCCTGATGTACGAGAACGCCTGGTGGGACAACACGGCCAAGAGCTGGGTCGACGAGAACTTCCACGTCCTCGACAACGTGACGCTCTACGACCGCGAGCGGCGGAAGCGCTCGGGCAAGCCGGGCAAGGCCGGCGCCAAGGCGGCCCCGGTGAAGCGGCCGAGGAAGATCGGCACCGAGGGGGACCCCCTGCCCCTCTCCTCGTTCCGCTGGAACGAGGTGATCTTCGAGAGCTTCCAGTCGGGCAACCTCAAGCAGCTCGACCTCGAGTTCTACTTGCGGCTCCGCCTGCCGACCACCAAGCGAATGTTCCGATTCCTCGACAAGCGTTTCTATCGTCGATCCCGGATTGATTTTGATCTCCGCACGTTGGCATGCGAACACATCGGCATGAGCCGGTCTTACGCGCCGACCGAGCTCAAGCGGCGGCTCAGGCCCGCGCTCGAGGAGCTGGAGCAGCTCGGCTTCCTGGAGCCGCTCGACCCCGACGAGCGGTACTCGTGGATCGCGCGGGGGTGCTGGCGGATCATCCTGATCCGCGCCGAGCCGCCGCGGGCCGAGCCCAGCCCGCCGACCGAGAAGTCGGCCCTGGTCGACTCCCTGACGATCCGGGGGGTCACGCCCAAGACGGCCGCCGAGCTGGTCGAAAGCCACCCCCCGGGCCGGATCAGGACCAAGCTGGAGGTCTTCGACTGGCTGGTCAAGAACGAGGACAAGCGGGTCGGCAAGAACCCGGCGGGCTACCTCGTCGCCTCGATCCGGTCCGACTACCAGGCGCCCGAGGAGTTCGCCAAGGTCGTCAAGGCCGAGGAGGCCCGCCGCGACGCCGCCGAGGCCGAGGGCAAGGCCAAGCGAAAGTCGCGCGACGACTCCGAAAAGGCCAAGGCCCGCGACCTCGCCCTCCAGGCCCGCTGGGACAAGCTGACCGAGCCCGAGCGCGACGCGATCCGCGACCGGGTCCGGGCCGAGAACCCGACCATCGCCCGGTGGAAGAACATGCTCCTCGACCCGCTCTGCATGGCCGCGCTCGAGGCCATGACCGCGCCCTCGTCCGCCAAGCAGAAGGCCCTCTTCCCGACCGACGGCCCCGGCTGAATCGGTCGCATCCGGCCGGGCGGTTTCCCCGGGAAACCGCCCGGTCAGACCTTCAAGTAGATCCGCCGCCGGTCCATCCAGAACAGGACCAACCAGAGCGCGAGCAGGACCGCCGCCCCGGTCGCGAGCGGCTCGTAAGTCTCGCCGAAGGTCGCGAAGACCGACCGGCCGAGGTGGGTCCGGCAGGTCGAGACGATGAAGTCGCCGACCAGGTGCGCCAGGCAGTACGCGGCGATCGAGTTCCGGCCGATCACCCGGAGCGGATACGTCCACGCCCGGAAGCCGACGACGTCGACGACCGCATAAAACACGGCCAGGGCCGCCAGGCAGATCCCGCCGCTGAACAAGACCCATGACGGCGTCCAGATCCGCTTGACGACCGGGCAGATCCCCAGGCGGTCGGCCTCCCAACCCGCCGCGCACGCGACCACGCCAAGGGCGAGCAGCCGGGCCGCCTTCATCCATGCCCCCCCTGCCCCGATCAGCCAGCCGCCGGCGATCAGGCCGAGGATCATCGTCCCCAGGGTCGGGACGAACGAGAGCGTGGCATACCCCCCTTCGTTGGCCACGAAGGCCCTTTCCCGGGGAAACCGGTTGAGGAACCAGCGGTCGAAGGCCGAGGCGAGGTTGCCGTTCTTGTTCCAGTGGCCGGCCAGGCCCGAGGCGTGATGCGGCCAGTCGGCCGGCACGCCGACCGTCGGGTAATCGAAGTCGGTCCCGGGCGTCGGGTAGCTCGCGAACGCCCCCCAGGTGCCGACCAGGATCAATCCCAGCGCGAGCCATTGCCAGCGCGGCCGGACCAGCCCGAGCAGGAACAGCGGGAGGTAGCCGAGCCCGATCTGCGAGAGCGTGTCCTCGAACGTGAAGTTGGTCTGCTTCCGCCCGACCGAGCGGAGGAACACCCCGAGCGCGACGAGGATCAACGCCCGCCACGCGGCGTGGGCGATCGACCAACCGATCGGGTCGCCCCTCCTCGACCGGCTCGCCAGGGAGAACGGCAAGGCGACGCCGACCAGGAACGAGAACGACGGCTGGATCATGTCGTGGACCGAGCACCCCCGCCACTCGACGTGCGACTGGTGGAACGCCAGCCATCGCCACGTCGGGCTGTCCGGGAACGACCGGGCGATGTCGCCCAACCGCAGCGCCTCGGCCATCATCAGGAACATGGCCAGCCCCCGATAGGCGTCGACCGACGCCAGGCGGGCAGGTCCGATGCTCGGGCTCGGCTCGGTCGCAAGTCCGGTGCTCATGGGTCGTCGGGCGGGCCCGCTCCGGGTTCGGGGTTCGGCTCGACCGGATCATCCCCCGACGGCCGACCCTCGGCAACCGGCCGGTCGGTTTCCCCGGGAAAGTGGCCCGGCGGACTTACCCCGAACCTTCACCGGTTTCCCCGGGAAAGTGATCCGGGGGACGTCGGGCGGAAAGGCGGTTCGAAGGCCCCTCGCGGCGGCGATAATAATCGAGGGGCCTTGTCCCTCCGACGGCTTCGAATGGGTCAACCCCAAGGTCGGGTCATGCGCATCTTGCCCAGGGCTATATCGGGTTCGTTTTCGCCGGGAGCACGGGACCGAACGCGTACCGCCGGACGACTCGCCCCAGCTTGCCCAGGGCTATATCGGGTTCGTTTCTCCGGGGCGATCGCGCCCGGCCGAGGCGAGGCCGCCGAGGATGCCCCGCCCCGGCGGGGACGAAGGCAAGGTCGGTCGCAGATTGCCCAGGGATGGGTCGGGTTCGTTTTTCCGGCGACCGTGCGGAGGGCGATCGGCCGTCCAGGTCGTGGGCGGCTTGCCCAAGGGTCGATCGGGTTCGTTTTTCCGGCGATCGACCGGCCGGCCAGGGCCCCGAACCCGCTGCCCGGTTTCCCGGGGAAACCGACGCCGTGGGTTCGAGTTTCCCGGGGAAACTGCCGATCCCTGGTCGGGGCGATTGCCGAAGGCGGGGGCCATGCCGGTTTCCCCGGGAAATCGACCGGACGAGGGGGGAATCCAGCGATGGCCGGCCCGATCACGGTCGCGATGCTCAACCGCAAGGGGGGGTGCGGCAAGACCTCGACTTGCCACCACCTCGCCGGCGCGTTCGCCAAGGATGGCCGGCGGGTCCTGCTCGTCGACATGGACCCGCAGGCGTCGCTCACGCAAGGGCTGTTCGGCCCCCAGGCAACCGAGGACCTCCCCCCTCGGGAGTCGATCGTCGCCCTCTTCGACGACAGCTACGACCCCGACCCCGAGGCCTTGATCCGGCCGACCCCGTTCGAGCGGATCGCGCTGGTCCCGGGGTCGAACGGGCTCGACGATTACAACATCCCCAGGCCGCAGGAGGCGGGCGAGCTCCAGCTCACCCTCCGCCGCTTCCTCAAGGAGGCGCGCGACAGCTTCGACGTCGCCCTGATCGACTGCCCGCCCAACCTCAGCCTCTGCTCGTGGGCCGCGCTGCTGGCGGCCGACTTCGTCGTCGTGCCGGTCCAGGCCGAGGACTACGGGGCCCAGGGGATCGTCTACATCCAACGGGCCTTCGACCTCGCGCTGGCCCACCACAACCCGAGGCTCCGCCTGGCCGGCTACCTGGTGACGATGTTCAACAAGTCGCTCGGCATCCACTCGGCCTACGACCACCAGCTCCGGGCCCTCTACGGCGACCAGGTCTTCCGGGCCACGGTCCCGCTGGCCAAGGACTTCAAGGAGGCCGTGGCCGCCCGCCAGCCGGTGGGAAGCTACAAGCCGAGGTCGGCCGCGAGCAAGGCGATCAAGGCCGTTGCCGACGAGCTGATCGAGCGGGCCGACTCGGCGGGTGCCCGGCCGGCCGAGTTCCTCTACCTCGGCCACCGGGCCGGGCCGAAGGACCTGCCGGTCGACCCGGCCGCCGACCTCAACGCCGAGGACGAAGCCGTCCGGGGGGTGGCCCGATGAGCAAGGCCGCCGAAAACCTCCAGAAGCGGTTCGGCCAGAACCTCGGCGAAAGCCTCGGGGTCCGGACCGGGCCCGCATCCGGGCCCGCGCCGGGCGGGGCGTTTCCCCGGGAAACCAGCCCCGACGACGGCCGGACCCGGGCCCGAGACGCCGGCCACATGGAGCTCGACCGGATCGTCCCCGACCCCGACCAGCCTCGCAAGGAGTTCGGCGACGACGCGATCGAGCGGCTCTCCGCCAGCCTGCTCAAGCACGGCCAGTTGATGCCGATCCGGGTCCGCTGGAACGCCGGGATCGGCAAGTGGGTGGTGATCTCGGGCGAGCGGCGGTACCGGGCGGCGATCCGCGCCGGCCTGAAGACGGTCGCCTGCGTCTTCGCCGACGGCGGCCTGAGCCCGTCGGAGATCCTCCAGGAACAGATCATCGAGAACCTGCTCCGCGAGGACCTCAAGCCGATCGAGCAGGCCAGGGCCTACCGCCAGCTCATGGACTTGCACGGCTGGACCGCGAAGGAACTCTCGGGCGAGCTCCACGTCAGCCAGGGGGCGATCAGCAAGTCGCTCTCGCTCCTGACCCTGCCGAGGGATCTGCAAGACCAGGTCGACGCCGGCTCGATCCCGATGACGGCGGCCTACGAGGTCGCCAAGGTCGAGGATCGCGCCGTCCAGGCCGACATCGCCCGGCGGATCGTCGACGAGGACCTGACCCGCGACGCCGCCGCCGACGTCGTCCGCCAGGTCGCCGGCAAGCCCCCGAAGGCGGCCGACGCGAAGCCCAAGGGGCGGGCCCCGGCCTCGGGCCGGGGGTCGTCGCGGACCTTCAAGGCCGGACCGGCCCGGGTGGTCGTGAGCTTCCCGAGGAAGACGGTCAAGGAGGACGACGTCGTCGCCGCGCTGGCCGAGGCGCTCGAGCAGGCGAGGGCCCAGGCCGGGGGGCAGGGGGGGTGACCGGTTTCCCCGGGAAACCGACGCCCCGACCGGCCTCGCTTGGAAAGCCCCGGCCGGCCCGTTAGACTCTCGTCATGTCATGTATCGAAGGGGCCGGGACGGCACGGCCCGCTCGGGCGTCGGGCGAAGGGGGCGGGCCGATGGCGGGATCGAAGGTCGGGCGGGTCCTGGTGAGCGGCGGGGCGGGGTTCATCGGCTCGCACCTCGTCGAGGCGCTCCTGGCCGAGGGGCACCGGGTCCGGGTCGTCGACAACCTCGCCACCGGGCACCGCTCCAACCTCGGACACCTCGGCGACGCCTTCGAATGGGTCGAGGGCGACCTCGCCGACTTCGAGGCCTGCCGGGCCGCCGCCGAGGGCGTCGACATCGTCTTCCACGAGGCGGCGATCCCCAGCGTCCCCCGGTCGGTCCTGGAGCCGCTCCAGTCCCACGCCAGCGGGCCGACGGCGACGCTCAACCTCCTGGAGGCCGCCCGCCAGGCCGGGGCCCGCCGATTCATTTTCGCCGCCTCCAGCAGCGCCTACGGCGACACCGAGGAGCTGCCGAAGCACGAGGGGATGGTCCCCAACCCGCTCAGCCCCTACGCCGCGGGCAAGCTCGCCGGCGAGCACTACGTCCGAGTCTACGCCCGGACGATGGGCCTGGACGGGGCCAGCCTCCGCTACTTCAACGTCTTCGGCCCGAGGCAGGACCCGTCGAGCCCGTACAGCGGGGTGATCTCGATCTTCGCCCGGTCGATGGCCGAGGGGCGGCGTCCGATCATCTACGGCGACGGCTCGCAGACCCGCGATTTCACCTATGTGGCCAACGTGGTCGCCGCCAACCTCCGGGCGATGGCGGTCGACCGCCCGCTCGGCGGCGAGGCCTGGAACGTCGGCACCGGCCGGCGGATCAGCCTGCTCGACCTCGTCGGGGCCCTGAACCGGTCGCTCGGGACCGACCTGGAGCCGGAGTTCCGGCCCGACCGGCCCGGCGACGTCCGCGACTCGCAGGCCGACCTCGGCTCGATCCGCGCGGCCCTCGGCTACGAGCCGACCGTCGACTTCGAGGAAGGCCTCCGCCGCACCCTGGCGTGGCCGTCGTGACCGTCGACATAGGCGACGAGGCGGGGCAGGGGGGGCACCTCGCCCGAGGCCTGGCCAGGGTCCGCGACGGGACCTGCCGGGTCGGGATCATCGGCCTCGGCTACGTCGGCCTCCCGCTCGCCCGGGCGTTCGCCGAGGGCGGTTTCCCCGTGCTCGGCTTCGACACCGACCCGGCCAAGGTCGAGGCGCTCAACGCCGGCCGGAGCTACATCGGCCACATCGGCGACGACTCGGTCGCCGCGATGCGGGCCGCCGGCTTCGAGGCCACCGGCCGGTTCGACCGGCTCGGCGAGGTCGACGCGGCGATCATCTGCGTGCCGACCCCCCTCACCGACGCCCGGGACCCCGACCTCGGCTTCGTCGTCGCCTCGGCCCGGGCCGTCGCCGCGAGCCTCAAGCCCGGGCAGCTCGTCATCCTGGAGAGCACGACCTACCCGGGCACGACCCGCGATGTGGTCCGGCCGATCCTCGAAGCCTCCGGCCTCCGCGCCGGGGTCGACTTCTTCCTGGCCTACAGCCCCGAGCGCGAGGACCCGGGCAACCCCAGCTTCTCGGCCCCGACGATCCCCAAGGTCGTCGGCGGGATCGATGCCGCGAGCCTGGAGCTGGCCTCGGCCCTGTACGAGCGGGTCGTCGTCCGGGTCGTGCCGGCGTCGTCGACCGAGGTCGCCGAGGCGTGCAAGATCCTCGAAAATACCTATCGAGCGGTGAACATCGCGCTGGTCAACGAATTGAAAGTGCTCTTCGATCGGATGGGGATCGACGTCTGGGAGGTGATCGAGGCGGCCAGGACCAAGCCGTTCGGGTTCCAGGCGTTCTACCCCGGCCCGGGCCTCGGGGGGCACTGCATCCCGATCGACCCGTTCTACCTCGCCTGGATCGCGCGGAGGCACGGCGGCTCGACCCGGTTCATCGAGCTGGCGGGCGAGATCAACACGTCGATGCCCGAGTATGTCGTTCGCAAGGTGGCCGACGCCCTCAATGACCGCGGCAAGCCGCTCAAGGGCAGCAAGATCCTGATCCTCGGGATGGCCTACAAGAAGGACGTCGACGACCCGCGCGAGTCGCCCGGCTTCGAGCTGATGGACCTCCTCGAAGCGAAGGGGGCCGTCGTCGAGTACAACGACCCGCACATCCCCTCGCTGCCCCCGATGAGGCGCTACCCCCACCTCCGGCGCGACAGCCGGCCGCTCTCGCCGAGCTACCTCGGCTCGCTCGACTGCGTCGTGATCGCGACCGACCACTCGGCCTACGACTGGCCCTGGATCGTCGAGCACGCCCCCCTGATCGTCGACACCAGGGACGCCACCCGGGGAGTCGCCGGCCGCGCCGGCCGGGTCGTCGGCGCCTGACGCGATGTCGCGCCCGGCCCTCGACACCGGCCCTCCCGGTTTCCCTGTCCGCATTCTTTACCTGACGCCCAAACATCGGGCATAATGTCTCCGAGGACGCGTCGAGACGCAACAAAACGTCGCGACTATCCGGGCCACGCGGGCCCCCCCACAACCGACCAACCCGCCGCCGGCCGGCCCCCGCTCGTCGCCCGGCACGCCGGCCTCGCCGCGCACCCAGGACGCAGCCGGAGGTCAGCCACCGTCGACCTCGCCGCCGGCCTGCCACGGGCCGCCCGGGACGCCCCGCGCCTCCCGGCCCCCGTGCCAGCCCCGGCGCGCCGCGACCCGACGTCAGCCCGCCCGGGCCCGAGGCCCTCCGATCGCCGGCGGCGCCAATCTTGAAATCTTCACGCAAGACCCGTCGAAAAGAGTTGACCGGCTTGCTTGGTCATGGATAGCATCGCTGGGTGATATCAATAAACCTGACGGATCGACGCCGCGGCCGAGCGGCGCCGGTCTCGATCGGAAGGGCGGGAATCGTCCGTACTCTCGTTCTCGTCATCATTCGTCGCTAGTGTATTGACTAAGGGCCATCAAACCCTTCATGCTTCTACGGATCTTAGAATCCCGATCATTGACCGATCGGACTTGCCGGTTCCCCCCCCCTCCCGATGAATCGCATCCGTGCGGCGTCGCACAGACATAGCCTTTGCGGAGAGAAACGAACATGCGCCGGGATGAATCCGATGGTGGCTCGTTGGGCATCGGCAGCCGCAAGCGGGGCGGAGCCCGCCCCGACCCGTTGAAGGCCAGGTCGCACCTCCGCCGCCTGGCGCTGGAGGGACTGGAGCGGCGCGAGCTGATGTCGACGATCCCCTCGGCGACTCAGGTCCCCGGGGCCGCCGGCAACCTCGTGGACATCAACCGGCTCGTCAACTCGCCCTTCACCAACCTGGCCAACGACAGCAGCCCCTCGGTGGCGGTCGACCCGGCCGACCCGAGCAAGCTCATCTCCGCCTGGGTGACCTACGACCCGGCCCACCCGATCGGCGCCGGCCAGGTGACGACGGTCGTCCAGAGCGCCTACTCGATCGACGGCGGCAAGACCTGGACCGCGCTGGGCTTCGACGGCGAGGTCATCGACTTCTCGCAGGACCAGAAGAGCGGGCCGAAGTACTTCACCCAGACGACCGACCCGTCCGTGGGCTTCGACCGCTCGGGCAACGCCTACATCCTCGACTCGACGCGCAACGCCGCCGGCACCGTCGGGTTCCTCGGCCTCGACCGCATCGACATGAGCAAGACGACGGCCAGCGTCGGCCCGGTGCAGACCCAGGCCATGAAGCCGGTCTACTCCTGGTCGGGCGTCGACGCGGCGAGCTACCCGACCCTGGCCGTCGACACCAACCTGCCGGTCTACACCGACCTGAACTCCAAGGGCGGCACCGTCTCGCAGGTCGACCCCTACGCCGGCAACGTCTACATCGCCTGGGCGTCGACCGACACCAACACCGCCCCGGTCCCCATCCCCAACTTCAACCCGAACACGATCAAGTTCATGTCGTCCTCCGACCAGGGGTCGGACTTCACCCACGCCGCGTTCGTCGACGACACCTCCAACGCCAACTTCGGCGGCTTCCACCAGGGGACCGCGCGGTACACCCAGCCGACGATCGCGATCAGCCAGGGCAGCGCCATCGTCCCCGGCGGCCAGGTCTCGATCGTCTTCGACGACTGGGGCTCGGGGATCAACGCCACGCCCAAGTATGACCTGATCCTCCACCAGTTCGACCAGCTCGGCGGGACCTCCGAGACCTACACCAACAACGGCGGCGGGATCATCCCGGCGCAGAAGGGCGGCGGCTCGGCCGACATCCCGGTCGCGACCGACTTCCCCATCGACGTCAACATCACCGACCCCAAGTTCACCACGCTCCAGGCCCTGGACGTCACGCTCCAGATGGCCTACCCGAACCTCGGCGAGCTCAGCGCGACCCTCTACGGGCCCTCCGGCCAGCAGGTCGTCCTCTGGCTCAACGGCGTCAACGCGGCGGGCCAGACGGTCAACCAGGGGGCCTCGCTCACGGGCTCGACGCTGGGCATCCCCGTCGTCGGCCCCGGCGACCCCAACGCGCCGGTGACGACGTTCGACCCCGAGGCCGTCCGATCGATCGAGGACGGCGCCGCCACCCCCTTCCTCGGCCACTTCCGGCCGGTCGACGCGGGCTCGCTCGCCAACCTCCAGGGGGAGGGGGTCAACCAGATCAACGGCCGCTGGACCCTCCAGATCGTCTCGTACCGCAACCAGACGACCTTCACCTTCCCGGCGCCCAACGTCTTCACCTTCGGCCTGAACTTCACCTCGGGCGTCGACGTCGGCTACAACCCGACCACCCAGAACGTGACGACCGACTCGGTGGTGGCCGACCCGCTGACGGCGATCGACTCGTTCATCGGCAACATCAACCCGACCAACCCCCAGGCCGTCACCGGCGCCGGCAACGTCCTGCAGAACACCGGCTCGAAGAGCCCCTACGTCGTCAACAACTACACGACCACCGTCAGCGACAACCCGGCCAACGGCACCAAGCTCAACGTCCAGGCGCCGACGATCCTGGCCTCGCCGTCGGTGGCGGTGGACAACACGCTGGGCGCCTACAGCCAGCACCCGGGCCGGATCTACGTCGCCTACGTCGGCCGGTATGACGATTACATCAACACGCCCAAGGATTCCACCCAGATCCTCCTGGTCGCCTCCGACGACGGCGGCAACACCTGGACGGCGATCAACCCGGCCGGGACCAACTTCGGCGGCTCCACCGGCGTGCAGGTCAACGACGACAACGCGGCGCTCGACGGCTCGACCGAGTCGAGCCCGGGCTCGAACTTCGGCCGGCCCAAGCTCCTGCCCCAGGTCCAGGTCGACGCCTACACCGGCGCCGTGGTGGTCTCGTTCCTCGATGCCCGCGACGACCCGTCCCGGGCCCGGGTCTCGACCTACATCGCCGTCAGCAGCGACGGCGGCAACAGCTTCTCGCCCGAGACCTACGCCAACCCGTCCAGCGCCAACCCCTCCACCGCCGCCCTCGGCGGGGTGCTGGCCAGGTCGCCGGCGCCGGTCATCGACGCGATCACCGGCAAGGTGGTCAACCTCGGGCCGACGCCCGACAACCAGTCGAGCGGCAACGGCAACGCCGATCCGGTCTTCGGCTACGGGACCCGGACGGGGTTGTCCGTGGCCGACGGGAGGATCATCCCGGTCTGGGCCTCGAACCAAAACCTCGGCTCCAGCGCCACGCCGAAGATCATCGTGCCGCTGTCGATCGTCTCGACGGTCCTGACGACCGCCGCGGGCCCCCGGGTCCTCTCGGGCACCCAGGGGCCGGTCGGCCAGCTCGGCGACACCGTCAACCCGCTCCGGGCGGCCGACGGCACTCCGATCGCCAATTCGTTCCTCGTCACCTTCGACCGGCCGATCGACCCGGCCACCTTCGTCGGCGACGTGACCAGCGCCGGCGCCCCCGCCCCGATCGGCACCGGCGACGTCCGGGTCTTCTACAACGACGCCTACAGCACCGGGCCGATCGTCGCGGCGTACCCGGCGACGCCGATCAATTTCACCGGCATCGCCGCCGGCAAGGTGTTCGACCTCGTCGTCGCGGGCCACCCCGGCGACCAGCTCCTCAGCGGGACCCTGACCCTCGGCCTGGCCGAGGCGAACCTCTCGTCCCTGACGATCCAGCTGGTCACCCCCTCGGGCAACGCCTTCAACCTGCCGGCGCTGCCGGGCAACTCGGTCAGCACGACCTTCGCCCTGCCCGTGTCGGCCCTCGGCGGCCCGCTCGACGGGACCTACCACCTGATCATCAAGGACCCCAACGTCAAGGCCGCCACGCTCAACGCCTTCTCGCTGGCGCTCAACGGGCAGCCGATCGGCCTGAGGGTCACCGGGATCACGCCGGTCCCCAACCTGGCCGACCCGCTCGACGACGGCTCGCGGGGCTACACCACGTTCCGGGTCAATTTCGACCCGCACGAGCCCGGCACCAACCTCGCCACCGGCGTGGGGACGTACAGCTACATCGTCCGGCCCAACCTGTCCGACCGGATGCGGAGCGTCCAGGCCCCGGTCGCCTCGGCCGGCCTGACCAACTTCGCCATCGCCGGCACGCCCAGCGCCACCGCGCGGGTCAACGACAACACCGCCACGGCGGTCGCCTTGGGCCAGCCCTACCAGTTCCTGCTCGACAACGTCGACGGCAACGCCCTCGCGCCCGGGTCCTACCCCAACGGCAACATCGCCGGGACGGTCTCGGCGGTCATCACCGCCAGCCAACTCCCCGGCACCGGCCAGCCGGCCCCCGATGCCAGCCAGTACGTCATCTACATCGGCACGCCCGACGGCCGCTACTACCCGCTCACCGGCGGCACGCTCGGCTCGAACAATACCGTGCTCACCTTCGACGCGGTCCCCTTCACGGTCACCAACTCGGCGACCCCCTTCAACGGGACCTATACGCTCTTCGCGACCGACACGTCGAGCAGCTCGCTGATCAAGATCAACAGCTTCAGCCTCTCGCTGAACACCAAGTACCTGATCCCGACCTCGAAGTCCTCGGCGGTGATCGAGAACGCCCAGGCCGGCCAGGTCCCGGCGCCGTTCTCGGGCACGACGACGACGACCTCGACGATCGACCTGGCCGGCCACCCGGGCAAGGTCATCGGCGGCGGGTCGATCACGCTCTCGCTCAACGCCAACAACGTCCAGGACCTGACGATCCAGCTCGTCGGGCCGACCGGGCTGGTCTTCACCCTGCCCAGGGGCTCGGGCAACACGCTGAACCAGAACATCGCGCTGCCCTCGGGCTTCGCCGGCCTGGTCCTCGACGGCCAGTACAAGCTCCAGATCACCGGCGGCGGCGGCTCCGACGCCGGTGTGCTCAATAGCTGGCAGATCAACCTGAACCCCGAGAGCTTCGTCGGCCGATTCGGCGCGAACACCACGGCGCAGTCGCTGACCGTGCCCGGGGCGATCAACTCGACGATCGCGACCGACCTGACCCTGCCGCCCGGGGCCTCCGGCACCGAGAACCTCTTCGTCTCGCTCTCCAGCGTCGACGCCAACCAGCTCGGCACGCTCAGCAACGTCACGATCGAGCTGGTCTTCCCCGACGGGAGCATCTACACCCTGCCGCAGCAGACCGGCTCGTCGATCAACAAGTTCTTCCCGATCCCCAGGACGTTCCCGGTGACCGTCGGGAGCTTCGCCCTGAAGGTGCTCGACGGCACCACCGGCGAGGTGACGAACCTCAACCGCTGGACCCTGGCCAACGTCCCCGACAGCCTCAACGGCAACTCGATGGACCAGAACGCCAACGGCGTCGGCGCCCAGGACCCGGAGACGGTCCCCTACACCGGCACGAGCCCCGGCGACGACTTCGTCGCCCCCAACCCCTCGACGGTCGCCGGGACGACGACGACCTTCTCCGGCGCCGGCCTGTTCCCCGGCCCGTATGGCGCGACCTCGCTCCCCCTGATCGTCTCGGGCCCGCACATCACCTCGATCGCGGCCACGGGGTCGAGCGGGACCACCACCGGCAACTCGACCGACAACACGGTCATCAACGACCAGGTCAAGTCGGTCGACGTCCTCTTCGACCGGAACGTCCAGATCGGCTCGGCCACGGCCTCGCAGATCCTCAACCTGACCGGCCCGACCGGCCCGATCAGCACGCCGCGGACCTTCACCTCCGCCGGGATCTCCAAGACGTTCGCCTCGACCGACGTGAACCACCCGATCCCCCTCGACGGCGGGTCCGGCCTCTCCTCGAACCTGACGATCTTCAACACCGGGCTGAGCGTCGCCAGCCTGGCCGTCTCGCTCAACATCACCGACGCCAACGACAAGAACCTGTCGGTCACCCTGGTCCACAGCGGGCCGACCGCCGCGACCACCTTCACGGTCCCGCTGGTCCTCGCCGGCAACGCAGGCGGGGCCAACTTCACCAACACCGTCTTCAGCGACCTGACGCAGCCCAACGGCAACCTCATCCCGTTCACCTCGGGCGCCGCGCCGTACGCCCAGACCTACATCCCGGCCTACCCGAAGGGCTCGACCACGCTCGCCATGCTGGCCGGGGCGCCGCTCGACGGCTCCTGGACCCTCCAGGTGGTCGACTCGACCGCGAGCAAGGATGCCACCGGGAAGCCGACCGGGGCGACCCAGGGCACGCTCAACGCCTGGTCGCTCCAGGTGATCCCGCAGATCCCCCGGGCCATCGGGTCGACGCTGACCTCGACCCTGACGGTGTCCAACCCGGACAACTCGTTCCTGATCTCGCACCTGGCGGTCCGGCTGAACATCTCGGCCGGCAAGGAGTCCGACCTCACCGCCAACCTCGTCGCGCCCAACGGGACGATCGTGCCCCTCTTCGCCAACAACGGCGGGGCCTCCAACCTCGGCTTCAACAACACGACGTTCGACGACTCGGCCTCGATCACCCTCCTGGCCGACGCCCCGCCGTACACGCTGACCTACCGGCCGATCCCGGTGGCGGGCATGGGGTCGCTCACCTCGCTCATCGGCTCGTCGGTCAACGGGACCTGGAAGCTGGTCCTCACCGACCAGACCACCGACAACCTGCCGGCGGTGCTCAATAGCTGGTCGCTGATCGCCACCCCGCAGCTCAAGATCACCCCGCAGCAGGTCTACACCTCGAACGACACGACGACCAAGAGCTACGCCTCGACCGACACCGGGACCCAGATCTACCCGTCGAGCGACGTCACCTTCTTCAAGCCCGCGGCGATCCCGACCGCGCTGGGCGGGTCGGTATCCTCGTCGATCAGCTTCCCCAGCACGGCCGACAACCCGTTCCTGATCGCCAACCTCCGCGTGGCCCTGAGCATCGCCTACCCGCGCGACAGCAACCTCGCGGTCTCGCTGACGGCCCCCAACGGCCAGGTCATCCAGCTCTTCGCCGGCGTCGGCGGGTCGGGGGCCAACTTCGGCTACGACCCGAACAGCCCGAGCAACAACAACCCGACCCTGACCGGCGACGGCAACACCCCGTTCGACTACACGATCCTCGGCGACGGCGGGACCCAGGCGATCTCCTCGGGCACCGCGCCGTTCGACTCCGGGCCGCTGCCGATCGACCCGCTGCACACCTACACGACCTACCGGCCGTCGTACTCGGCCGGGTCGGCGACGCTCGGCTCGTTCACCGGCACGGCGATCGACGGGACCTGGACCCTGACGGTCACCAACACCCTGACCGGCGGCCCCGCCGGCGGGATCTTCAACGGCTGGGCCCTGCTCGCCCAGCCCGAGGCGGCCCTGGCCAAGGGGGCGCTGCCGGCGGCCTCGGTCCAGCCCGACGAGCCGGTGCCGACCCTCTTCCCGGTCCTGTACACCAACCCGACCACCGGCCTGACCCAGCCGGCCCCCCAGCCCCTGATCTCGACGATCACCCTGCCGAGCACCAACGGCACGTTCCTGATCGCCCCGGGCGGGATGGGCGTCGCGCTGACCCTCACCGCCGCCAATGCCAACGCCCTGTCCGCCTCGCTGGTGGCCCCCGACGGCACCAGCGAGCCGCTCTTCGCCGCCGGCGGCCTGAACGCCGGGGCGATCTCGCAGAAGGCCTACACCTTCACCGGCCTGAAGCAGTTCGACGGCTTGAAGCTCGACGGGAGCTGGAAGCTCCAGGTCAGCGACTTCACCGGGGCCCAGGCGGTCCTCAACGGCTGGTCGCTCCTGCCGACCCCGCAGGCCATCGCCCAGCAGCAGGCGTCCGAGCCGGTGCCCGACACCCCGGCCTCGACGCTCAGCTCGTCGATCGTCATCGCCGACACCGCGGCGATCAACCACCTCCGGGTCCGGCTCAACCTGACCTCGACCAAGGACGCGAACCTCACGGCGACCCTGCTCGGCCCGAATGGCCAGTCGGTCAAGCTGTTCAACGCCGCCAACACCAACGGCGTGAACTTCTCCAACACCGTCTTCGACGACCAGGCCGCCCTGTCGATCGACTCGACCGCCGCCGCCGGGCCCTATAGCGGGACGTTCCAGCCCGAAGGGAAGCTGTCGGGCCTGACCGGCTCGATCGCCGGGACCTGGACCCTGGTGATCGTCGACACCGCGCCGGACGGGACCCAGTCGCTGCTCAACGGTTGGTCCTTGATCAACACGCCGCCGGCCTCGGCGACCGTGGCCAACGACTTCCAGGTCGGTTTCCCGACCCAGCAGCTCAGCGGGACCTACGCGCTGACGGTCGGCTCGGGCATCGTCGCCGCCGACGGGACGCCGGCCAACCCCAACCTCAACGCCGGGGTCGACGTCCTCAGGGGGACCTCGGCCGCCGGCGTGACCGCGACGGTCGGGACGAGCTACCCGGCCGCCGCGGTCCCGGTCAACATCCCCGTCGCCCCGGCGGCCGCCGGGGCCGTCACCACGCTGACCTCGCAGGTCTTCGTGCCCGACAATTTCCTCATCCAGGGCGTGATCCAGACCCCGACCGGGGTTTTGCCCGGCCTGACGGTCTCGCTGGGGATCAGCTTCCCCAACGACCCCAAGCTGACCGCGGTCCTGATCGCCCCCGACGGGAGCCAGATCGCGCTGTTCACCAACGTCGGCAACGGCCCGAACCGGGCCAACTTCACCAACACGGTCCTCGACGACACCGTCAACCCGCCCGCGTCGGTCGACATCGCCTCGGCCCCGTTCGCCGGCCGGTTCAACCCCGAGACCCCGCTGAGCAACCTCCAGGGGCACCTCTCGGCGGGCACCTGGACCCTGAAGATCACCAACGCCGACGCGACGTCGATGGGGACGCTCAACAACTGGGCCCTGAACTTCCAGAAGCCGCTGCCCTCCAGCGGGCTGGGCGACCCGGTCGCCGACCGCCAGACCGAGACCTTCCGGATCTTCAACCTGGCCCCGTCGAACCCGCTGGCCAACGACACCTGGACCGCGGTCGGGCCGGCGGGGATCACCACGACCCAGGGGCTGCCCAACACCTACGCCGGCTCGGCCTCCTCGGTCGCCTATGACCCGTCCGACCCGACCCGCAACACCGTCTTCGTGGCCGCCTCCAGCGGCGGGATCTGGAAGACCAGCAACTTCCTCACCAGCGCGGCGGGCGGGCCGACCTACATCCCGCTGACCGACTTCGGGCCCAACTTCGGCCTCGACGTCGGCTCGATCGCCGTCTTCGGCCGCAACGGCGACCCGTCGCAGTCGGTGGTCTTCGCCGGCACCGGCTTCGCCGCCGCGACCTACCCCTACAACGGCGCCGGGCTGTCGTACAGCAACTACGGCGGCAACGCGGGCCGTGGGGTCGGGTTCCTCCGCTCCCACGACGGCGGGACGACCTGGTCGCTGCTCGACAGCACCATCAACGTGGACAGCAACGGCGTCCCCCTGCCGGAGAACTCGCCGCTCCGCGACCACACCTTCGTCGGCGACTTCACCTACAAGGTCGTGGTCGACCCCAACCCCGAGGCCAACGGCCAGACGATCATCTACGCCGCCCTCGGCGGGCCCACCGGCGGGCTCTACCGGAGCCTCGACAGCGGCGACCACTGGACCCTGCTCTCGGGCGGCTTCACCAACCCCAACACCGGCCAGCCCGCCGCGGCCACCGACATCGTGCTCGACGCCAACAGCCGCGGGACCTCGACCGGCCCCAACGACAACATCGTCTATGCCGCCTTCGAGGGCCTGGGCGTCTACATCAGCTCGAATCAGGGGCAGGGGCTCCGGCTGATGACCGGGATGGCCGGCCAGGACGCCCTGATCCAGGGCGACGCCCACTTCCCGCCGATCACGACCAAGGTCAACAACGCCGCCGTCACCCCCAACGGGCCCAACGGGCGGATCGTCCTGGCCAAGCCCGCCCTGACCGGCAACGCCGCGGTCGACCTGCTCTATCAGGACTGGCTCTACGCCGCCGTCGAGACCCCCGCCGGCCACCTCCTGGGCCTCTACGTCACCAAGGACCGGGGCGAGAACTGGACCAAGGCCCTGCTCGGCGACCTGCCCAGCAACACCGTGCCCGAGTTCGCCACGCCGACCAACAACGACGCGGCCGCGACGCCCAGCTACGACCCGACCTCGAACCTCACCGGCCTCACCGCCACCGGGAGCACCGGCTCGACCACCTTCACCTCCGAGGGCAACTACAACCTGAGCCTGACGATCGACCCGACCAACCCGAACATCGTCTATCTCGGCGGCTCCCAGGACTTCCAGACCTCCGGCCTGATCCGGGTCGACCTCACCGACATCTTCGACGCCCACAACTTCACCAGCTTCGACTCGCAGAGCAACGACGGCGGCAAGCTCCTCCAGGATTCCAACGGGGCGTTCGTCGTCGCCAGCCCCAACCTGCGGTTCCCCTACGGGGCGGAGTACATCCCCAACACCCCGGGGGTCGGCTCGGTCGGCTACACCACCACCCCGACGCCGCTGCTGAACCTCCGCCACGCCCCCAACACCGGCCTGCCCGGCAGCAGCCCGTTCAACGTCGGCGCCTCGCTGGCCATCGCCGGGACCTCGACCGACTACGGCGGGGCCTACGACTTCGTCAACAACGGCTCGCACGTCAAGTGGACCGCGTTCGACGAGATCCTCAAGGCCAACCCCGGCGACCCGACCGGCTCGACCAACATCCACGGGGCCCAGGCCTTCGTCGACCCGGTCACCGGCCAGGTCCGGCTGATCTTCGCCGACGATCAGGGGGTCTTCAGCGCCCTGGTCAACCCCGACGGCACGATCAACAACGGCATCGGGACCGACGTGGCGGCCAACTACAGCCGCAACGGCAACCTCCAGGACGAGCAGTTCTACTACGGGGCCGCCCAGCCCTCCAACCTCGCCGCCCAGGCCGCCGGGGCGCTCTTCTACGCATCGGGCCAGGGCATCCTGGCGGCCCAGTCCGACGCCAACCTGCTCAACAACGGCAACCTGACCTGGGACGACAGCGCCGTCCTCAACCCGGCCCTGGGCTCGCAGCGGAACACCGGCAACAACTCGGTGATCAGCTCCTCCGATCGCCGGGGGGTCGGGATCGCCACCGACCAGACCGGCGGCTCGACCGCCTCGGGCCCCACCGGCAGCGGCCCGAGCACCTACGAGTACAACAGCCCCTCGCTCGGCGGCTCGATCTCCGACTTCTTCCGGGTCAACGGCGTCGGCCAGACCACCGGCCTGGTCGGCAACATCAACACCGAGTACCCCTTCGGCAACTACCAGTTCAACGCCGGGGTCGGCACCAACGCCGCCGGCCTGACCAACCCGGGGGCCAACAACGGCCTGATCCCCGAGGGCAACTTCGCGGTCAACCCGATCAACGGGTCCGACGTGCTGATCAGCTCGACCGACGGCGTGCTCTACGAGACCGTCACCAAGGGCGTCACCTTCCTCCAGGTCGGCCAGGCCGGCGACTTCGGCCAGGCCGGCCAGGCCGGCTATGCCTCGGCCCTGGCCTACGGGGCACCCGACCCCGCCGCCCCGGTGGGCGTCGGCAACCTCAATAACTTCCTCTACGTCGGCACCATCGGCGGCACGATCGCCGTCAGCCGGACCGGCGGCCAGGCCGTCGGCAACAACCCGGGCTGGTTCGTGAACTCGACGGGCCTGGACGGCTCGACCGTCGTGGGGATCTACCCCTCGCCCGACCGGGGGAGCCACGAGGCCTACGCCGTCACCCTCAGGGGGGTCTACTACACGGCCGACTCGACCGCGATCGGGACCGCCACCAGCCCCACCTGGGTCAACATCACCGGCAACCTGGCCCAGATCCAGTACAACCCCTTCGGCAACGCCTCGCTCGCCCAGGGGCTGCTGTCCACCTACGGCGGTGCCCCCGGCGGCGTGAGCTCGAACCTCCAGTTCGGCGGCTTCCGCTCGGTCGTCGCCGATTACCGCTATGCCATCCCCGATCCCCAGGGCAACGTCCACCCGGTGCTCTACGTGGCCGGCTACGGCGGCGTCTTCCGGTCGCTCGACAACGGCCAGACCTGGACCGCCTTCCCCAACACGTCCTTCGACGGCTCGCCGGTCGACGGCGGCTACCTGCCCAACGTCCAGGTCAGCAACCTCCAGCTCAACCTCGGCGCCATCAACCCGGCGACCGGCCGGCCCCAGCAGGTCACCGGCGACCCCGAGGTCCTCCTGGCCACCACCTTCGGCCGAGGGGCGTTCGCCATCCGGCTGGCCCCCGACGTCTTCCCCAACTCGATCGGGCTCGACCCGAACCTGCCCGCCCCGAACGGCAGCGCCTCGGGCCTGGCCCACGGCAACCCGAGGCTGACCAACGTCCTCCAGCCCTACATCGACGGCATCAGCGAGATCTCCAACTTCGGCAACTCGGTCAAGGTCTCGATCATCGACCAGTCCAACGGCCTGGTGATCGGCACCGGGACGACCGACACCTTCGGCCACTTCGTCGTCCAGATCGTCAACTCGGGCAACGACCCGTCGTTCTTCCTCGACGGCGTCAAGACGATCGGGCTCCAGGCCACCGACTCGGCCGGGGCCAAGGGGAACATCACGACGTTCACCTACACCCTGAAGTCGACCAAGCCCGCCACCCCGGGCAACCCGATCCTCGACCCGGGCAGCGACAGCGGCCGGTCCAACACCGACGGGATCACCAACTTCGACGCCGTGCCGACCAGCGGCCCGACCGCGCCGGTCTTCGACGTGGCCACCACCGAGCCCGGCACGACGACCGTCGAGCTGCTCCGCTCCACCTCGGCGAGCGGGCCGTTCGCGGTCGTCGCCACCGCGGCCGGCGGGACCAACCCCGACAAGCTGGTCGACACCGCCCTGTTCAATCAGCTCTACACCACGGTCGTCACCAAGAACGCCGACGGCACCACGACGACGACCTACGTGCCGAACCCGACGGCGGGCGTCTCGGCGTTCTACTACTACGAGACCGACCAGGTCGACCAGGCCGGCAACGTCAGCAATACCTCGGGCGTGACCACCATCGACGTGATCACGACCACGCCGTCGCCGGTCGCCTCGCTCGGGCTCGACCCCAGCACCAATTCCAGCGGCAACGCCGCGCCCAACTACGTCACCAACAACATCCACCCGCTCTTCGACGTCTCCGGCGTCCTGCCCGGCGACCAGGTCGAGCTGTTCCGCTCGATCAACGGGTCGACGCCGCTCGCCGTCGGCCTGAGCAACGTCAACACCTCCTCGGCCGCCGTCGCGTTGAAGGTCGGCGACTCCAGCGTCTCGGGGGCCTCGCCCGACGGCATCTATCTGTACCAGGCCGTGCAGATCGACATCGCGGGCAACATCAGCCCGCTCGACGCGTCGGCCCCCTCCAACGTCGTGCAGATCACGACCAAGCTGCCGAACAAGCCGACCCTCCAGATCGTCCCCGGCGACGACACCGGCGCCCCCAACAACCCCCAGGTCACCCGGGTCAGGACGCCCCACTTCTTCGGGGCGGGCACCGCCGGCCTGAAGCTCGACATCATCAACGTCGCCAACAACGCGGTCCTGGCCTCGACCGTCGCCCTGTCCGACAACTCGTACCAGACCCAGATCACGACCCCGCTGGCCGACGGGACTTACACCTTCGAGGCCAGGACGACCGACAAGGCCGGCAACCAGAGCTTCAGCAACCCCCTGAGGCTGACGATCATCGCCAACGGCCCGCAGATCGTCCCCTCGCTCGCGCTCCTGGCGGCCGACGACACCGGGATCAAGGGCGACGGGATCACCGCCAACCACCGCCCCCGCTTCGTCGGCAAGACCGACGCGGGCGACACCGTGACCCTGTTCTCGATCAACGCCCAGGGGCAGTACGTCCGGCAGTCGTCCACGACCGCCTCGACGATCAACGGCACCTTCACCCTCCAGCTCCCCTTCAACCTCAACGACGGCAACACCTCGCTCGTCGCCCAGACGTCCGACCTGGCCGGCAACACCGGCCCCTTCAGCGCCTCGCTGGGCATCAGGATCATCACCGTGGCCGGCGACTACGCGGGGACCGGGGCGGCCCAGTACGCGGTCTTCCGGCCGCTCAACTCGACCTTCAATGGCACGACCATCAACGACGCCGAGTCGTACATCGTCCAGGGCGTCGGCACCTTCAAGGTCGACTCGACCCCGGGCCGCGACATCCCGGTCCAGTACGACTTCGAGGGTGACGGGCGGGTCGACCCGGTCGCGTACCGGTTCAACACGGCCGAGTACTTCGGCACCCGCTCGACCGCCGGGGCGCTCGACCAGCAGTTCGGCCAGGGGGGCAGGGCCCTGCCGGTCTCGGGCTACTACTCGGGCGACGGGACGTTCATCTACGCCGGCTACAACCCGAACACCGCGGTCTGGTCGGTGAACCTGCCGGTCCCCGGCGGCCAGGTCCTCCAGTTCGGGGCCCCGGGGGTCGACGTGCCGGTCCCCGCGGCCTACGACGGCCGGGGCACGACCGAGATCGCCACGTTCCGGACCGTCAACACCGGCAACGCCAACGACCTCGACTCGTTCAACGTCCTCGGCCCCAAGGGCGGCTACGCGGTCAGCTTCACCAACCCGGCCGTCACCAGGATGGGCTTCACGTACAAGGCCGGCGACCTCCCCGCCCCGGCCGATTACGACGGCCTCGGCCGCGACGAGTTCGCGATCTACCGGCCCAGCACCGGGCAGTTCTTCATCCTCAACACCCCCAACGTCAACGCCACCTCGACCTGGTCGCTCAGGACGGTCTCGGTGTCCCTGCCCGGCGGCCCGAACCCCAACGACGTGCCGGTCTCGGAGGACTACCAGGGCACCGGCAAGGCCGACCCGACGGTGTACCGCCCCTCGACCTCGACCTTCTTCGCCATCCAGAACGGCGGGGGCCAGCAGAACACCCAGTTCGGCTACCCCGGCGTGGACGTGGCCGCGGCCGGCCCGCTGATCTATCGGCTCACGGCCCTGAAGGGGCAGTACTCCTCGACCGACGGCTACCCCGTGTTCTCGAGGACCGGCGGCGGCGGGACCACCGCCGGGATCCACATCGACGCCATCACCGCGGGCCCGTCGGGCGGCTCGAACGGCTCGGCGGCCCAGGGCCTGACCACCGCCATCCAGGCGACCGCGATCAACATCCCGGCGACGCCGGTCGCCGCGGCCCCCGCCCCGGCGACCCCCGCCGTCGCGATCCCGACGCCGGCCGACGCGGTCGTCACCGCCCCCCGGCCGGTCGCCCAGGCCGCGACCATCAAGGCCCCGGTCGTGGTCGGCTCGAAGACCCCCAAGGTCTCGGTCACCGCCCCGGCGATCAAGCGATCGCCCGGCGTCGAGCCGGCCAAGGCCCACGCCAGGGCCGCCCAGCACCAGGCCCCGGCGACCGCCCGGCCGGCGGCCAAGGCCCGGGCGACCTCGGCCCCGGCCGCCCACGCCGGGACTCCGACCACGCCGGCGGCGTCATCGGCCCAGCACCATGCCGCGATCGCCGCGGCCCTGCAACACCTCGGCTCGCTCAAGAAGGGCCGCGAGAACGACTGACCGGCCGACCCTCGGGGCGAGGGCCCGACCTCCGCCCCGGTCCGGCTCAGCCCTTGCCGTTCATCATCCCGAGGATCTTCTGCCAGCGGTTCTGCCGCTCGTTCTCGATCGAGGTCAGGCGGAGGCAGAGCTGGGCGTGGATGCCGCCCTCGGGCTCGGGCGTGGTCGAGGTCGGCTTCTTGATCGGGGCATACTGGGGCAGGGCGGGGTTCGGCCTCCGGTCGCCGCCTCCGGCCGGGCCGAAGCCGTTGGGCACCGGCCTGGGCCGCTCGTTGGCCTTGGCCGCGGCCTCGGCGAGCTTCGCCGTCTCGGCCCGGAGCTCCTCGATCTCGCGGCTGAGCCGGCGGACCTCCTCGAACTCCTCGCGGATCGAGGCGGCCGACTCGCGGTGCAGGGCGGCGAACCCTTCGAACATCATCAGCATGGTCTGATGAAATTGGTCGAACATCTGCTGCTGCATCATGCCGAACTGCTGGAACATCATCGAGACGCCCGGGTCGGCGAGGATGCCGGGGTTCCCGGCCTGCGGGGCCAGCTCGTGGGACGAGGACTGGGACGGGGACGAGGCCGGGGCCGCCGGCCAGGCCGGCACGCTCGGCCTCGGGAAGAACCGTGTGGGCAGGTCGGCGGTCGGCCCCTTGGGCGGCGCGGGGCGGATCACGGTGGCCGCTCCGTCGTTGATGGCCAACGCCGGCTCGATCCGGACGGTCTCGAGCGGCGGCGGCGGGGTGTCGTACCGGGGGCGGATCGCGTGACGGCCGACCCGGAGCTCGTCGCCGTCCTCGAGCCTGGCGCAGCGGATCGGCTCGCCGTTGACGAGCAGCCCCTTCTGCCCCAGGAGGTCGACGGCCCAGACGCCCAGTCGGGTCAGGACCAGGCTGCAATGATACTTCGACACGTCGGGCTCGACGATCCGGATCCGGCAGGTCGGCGACCGGCCGACCAGGACCAGGTTCCGGTCCATCCGCCAGAGCGCCTGGCCCAGCGCCCGGCCGGGCAGCTCCCAGGTCACCCCGGGCAGGGCGTCGGCCGACCTGGCCCGCCTGGCCGGCCATTCCAGGCGGACCGCGTAGGGCCCGATCTGGAGCGCCCGGCCTTCTTCGAGCCAGCCCGACCGCTCCGAAGGGTCGCCGCCGTGCGTCCCGGTCCGGCTCCCCAGGTCGACGCAGAAGAACTCGCCGTCGATCATCTGGAGGTAGGCGTGCCGCCGGCTGACCTGCCAGTGGTCGATCACCAGGTCCGAGTCGGGCCGCCTGCCGATCAGGAGGAAGGGCTGGCGGAACATCCACGCCTCCTCCTGCATCTCGTCCCTGAGCCCGACGCCGACCCTCAGCGGCTCGTCGGAGCCGCAGGCGGCGAGGAACAGGTCGAGCGGTGAAGCGTTCACGTCAAGGGGTCCCGGCGCGAGGGGGGAGGATCAAGCGGGGGTCCGACCGTCGGGCGATCCGGGGCCCTGGCCGGGAGGATCATGATTTTCGCATCATTCGACCGCGACGGTCAACGTCGGCCGGCAACCCGGCCGCCCCGCCCCGGCCTCGCCATCGGTCGGCCGTCCGAGGGCCGGGATCGCAACCCCCCGCCCGCCGCCCATCAGCAAGGCCCGGCCCAGGCCGAGGGCCAGCGGCCAGCTCGCCGAGAGGCAGAACGCGGCGGCCCCGAGCGTCAAGGTCGCCTCCCAGGCCGGGGCCCGGCGGCCCCTCGCCAGGCCGATCACCCCGAGCGGGACGCCCAGCCACCGGGCCCAGGTCGGCAGGCCCACCCCGGCCCCGGCCACCAACCCCGGCGAGGCGACGTGAAGCAGGATCGAGGCCAGGGCCACGCAGAGCATCCCCTGCGAGACGAGGTCGAGCGGCCCGGCCCACCTGGCCAGCTCACGGCGGACCCGGATGAGCGCCCCGAGCAGGAGCAACCCGAGCGCGGCCCGAGCCATCGGCCCGGATCGATCGACCGTCGGTCGGGCCTCGACCCGCGGGTCGGCGGCCAGTCGGCCGGCCAACCGCCGGCCCAGGTCGGTCAAATAGTCACCGGACCAGGGGCCATAAAAGCTCATCCAGCGCGTCTCATAGCAGGACCGACGGTAGTAGGTGTCCCCCGAGACAAGATAGCCCCGGAAATCGCCGTCGAAGCTGGTCGCGACGACTTTGGGGCCGTTCGTCCCCGACGACGCCACCAGGCGGTCGGCCAGGTGCCCCGAGTAGTCGCCGGGGAACCCAACCAACGTCGCCGGGCCGAGCCGGAGCGCCTGCAACGGGGCCATCCCCCGCGCGATCCACCAGGTTGCCGCCGGGCTGAACCGCAAGCCGCTCGCGAGGAACGGCAGGCGGAGCGGGGGGAGGTCGACGTCGAGCCGGAGCGAGGCGACCACGACTTCCCGCTCGTACCGGGCGGAGGGCAGGGCGGCGAGCAGGTCGTCGGCCAGCGTCTTCCCGAGCATCCGGGCGCTCTCAAGCTGCGAACGTGCCTTGGGCCGGGCCGGCGAGGCGTCGCCCACCGCCCCCGAGGCGAACAGGACCGCCCCCGCGCCCGTCCTCCGCTTCAGCTCCTCGACCAGGGCCGCCGGATAGTCCCCGCCCAGGCGGGGCGGGACCGGGTGGCTGACCGTGGCGTGGGCCCCGAAGACGGCCAGGATCGCCAGGGGTGGGGCGCCCTCCACGGCCCCGGCCGCCCGGAAGACCAGGGCCGAGAGCGGGTCGTGCGTCGGGCGACCCGGCTCGACCCGGTTGACCTGCCGCCCCTCGGGGCTCGCCTGGACGAAGGCCAATTCGGCGGGGACCGTGGCGGCCCGCGAAGCTCGGACCGCGCCGGCGAGCCGCCCGGCCAGGTCGTCGAAGAACGCCGGGTCGTACGCGCCGGCGACCAGCATTTCCAGCGGGTGCTCGCCCCAGCCGCCGGGCCCGCCGTGGGTGTGACTGGCGGTGAAGTAGACCTGATCGGCCCGGACGCCCGACCGCCGGACGACCTCGGCGGCCAGCTTCGCGTTGATCAGCAGGAGGTCCGCGGTCAGGATCGTGACCGGGCCGCCCGGCCCGTCGACCGTCAAGGCCCGGGCCAGGCACGGGGAGTCGACCCCGACGTAGGGGGTCCGGACCTGGCCGATGAACCCGGCCAGCGGCCGAGGGCGATCCGGAGTCAGGTCGACCTCGGCGACGCCCACGCGGATCGGCCCCGAGGGGCCGGGGCCGGCCAGGGCGTCGAGCCGGTCCAGGGTCCGGCGCTGATAGCCCGAGCCGTCGAAGCCCGAGTCGTCCACCGGCCAGGGTCCGACGACCAGCAGCGAGAGCATCAAGGCCGCCGCGACCCGGCGGGTCCGTCGCCACCGGCCGGGGCCGCCATCGAGCATCGTGGAGTCGGCCATGCGTCGGTCCCGGTGCCCGGGGAGTCCGGGCGTGACGCGGGAGTATGGTCGGCCTCGCCGGGGGGGTCAAGCCGAAGTGGACCGGGGGGCGTCGACGCGAAGTCTGACATAACAAGCGTTATCGGACGCGATCCCGCGGACGATTTCGAGGACACCCCGAAGCTGGGCGCGAGGTGTTCCGGCCATAGAAGACGCAAATCTCGGCCACAATCGGGGGCGCTCCCGGTCCGGATCTCACGTCGATTCCGCACGACCGGCGTGTTGATTCCGTTCGACGGCTTTCCTGATCCGCCCCGAAGGTGTGCTATAAGATGGTGCGGCCTGCCCCTAGAACCCTCGCGGCCCTGCCTTGAACTCCCTTTGACACCACCAAAAATTTGATGAGCACCACCCACCACCTCGACGTCCCGACGACCGCGGTGTTGCCTCGGGTCGTCGCCGCCCCCCCGGACGAGGCCGGCGACATCGAGACGATCATCAGGCCCAGCAAGGGCTGGATCGCGATCAACTGGCGCGAGCTGGTCCAGTCGCGCGAGCTGTTCGACACGCTGGTGATGCGGGACATCAAGATCCGCTACAAGCAGACCGTCCTCGGCGTCGCCTGGGCGGTGATCCAGCCGCTGCTGACGATGGTCGTCTTCACCTTCCTCTTCAGCAAGATCGCCGGTATCAAGCCGCCCGGGGTGCCCTACGCCCTGTTCGTCTTCGCCGGGCTCGTCCCCTGGACCTTCTTCACCAACGCGGTGAGCGGGTCCGGCCTGAGCCTGATCAACCAGCAGCAATTGCTCACCAAGGTCTATTTCCCGAGGATCTTCGTCCCCGCGTCCACCGCCGGGGCGTTCCTGGTCGACCTCCTGATCGGCCTGCTCCTCTTCGGCCTGCTGCTGCCGATCTACGGCTACGCGCCGAGCTGGGCGATCTTCACGCTGCCCCTGATCGCGGGGCTGACCTTCGCGGCGGCCCTGGGCCTGGGGCTGACGCTGGCGGCGGCGACGATCCTGTTCCGCGACCTCCGGTTCGTCATCCCGTTCCTGATGCAGATCCTCATGTTCGCCAGCCCGGTCTTCTACCCGCCGGAGATCCTCTCGCGGCCCATGCAATACGCCGTCGCCCTGAACCCGATGACCGGGATCATCGGCGCCTATCGCTGGGCGATCCTGGGCATGCCGCTGGACCTGGCGATCCTGGCGATCTCGACGGCGTCCACGTTCGCCCTGCTCCTCTTCGGCCTCTTCTTCTTCCGAAGGACCGAGCGGCTCTTCGCCGACCTCGCCTGATCTCCCTTCCCTCATCCTTACCGGGCCGGCCGCCCCCCGGCGGCCCCGCCTGCGCCTCCGCAGGTCGGCCCCACACCCCCGCGAGACACCCATGAGCCGCGCGGCTATCGTCGTCCAGGACGTCGGCAAGATGTACCGTCTGGGCCGGGCCGCGCGCCCGTCCTCGTTCCGCGAGGCGATCGGCGGCGCCGTCGGCTCGACCTTGCGGAAGCTCCGCTCCTTCGGCGAGGACCGGAGCCGGCTCGACGACTTCTGGGCCCTCAAGGACGTCTCCTTCGAGATCCAGCAGGGCGAGGCCGTCGGCATCCTCGGCCGCAACGGCGCCGGCAAGTCGACGCTGCTGAAGCTCCTCAGCCGGATCACCGAGCCGACCGAGGGCCTGGCCAAGCTCCGGGGCCGGGTCGGCTCGCTCCTCGAAGTGGGCACGGGGTTCCACCCGGAGCTGACCGGCCGCGAGAACATCTACCTCAACGGCTCGATCCTGGGCATGAGGCGCTCGGAGATCCACCGCAAGCTCGACGAGATCGTCGCGTTCTCGGAGATCGAGAAGTTCCTCGACACGCCGGTGAAGCGCTACTCCTCGGGCATGTACATCCGCCTGGCCTTCGCGGTCGCGGCCAACCTGGAGCCGGAGATCCTCCTGGTCGACGAGGTCCTCGCCGTCGGCGACCTCGAGTTCCAGAAGAAGTGCCTGGGCAAGATGAACGACGTCGTCGGCCACGGCCGGACCGTCATCTTCGTCAGCCACAGCATGCAGTCGATCGCGGCCCTGACCACGCGCTGCCTGGTCTTCAAGGGCGGCCGGCTGGTCATCGACGCCCCGACCGACCAGGCGGTCCGGTCGTTCATCGAGATGTCGCTCAAGGGCACCGAGCAGGGGCGCGGCTACAGCAACACCCAGGGCGACCCCGACGGCAACTACCTGGCCGAGGCCCGGGTCGTCACCTCCGAGCCGCACGGCCAGCACGCCTGGGGCAAGCCGATCGCCTTCGAGTTCGTCGTCCACGTCGGCCAGCCGATGGCCAAGCTCTGCTTATCGTTCTGGGTCCTCAACAGCCTCGGCGGCAAGGTCACGCACTTCTGGCTCTTCGAGGAGAACCAGGGCTTCCAGCAGAAGGCGGGCGACTACCGATTCCGCTGCGAAGTCCCAAATTTTCACCTATATAAAGGTCAGTACAGCATCCTCGCTTGCATCTCGGATTCGAGGGGGTTCGCGCCGCTGGAAAGCGTGAGCGACATCTGCCAGTTCGAGGTGACGATGGGCGACTACCGCCGGAACGCCTACGAGTGGAACGAGGACCTGGCGACTTATCTAGAGGATGTGCACTGGTGTCCGGTGGTCGAGGCCCGCGCGTTGTCGGGCTGACCGACCGGCGCCTCGCGCCTGGTTGGAGTCCGACAAGTGAGCGTGGTCGATCCCGATTCGATCGTTGACCAGGCCCGGGTCGGGTCCGCCTTCGGGCCGCTCTCCCTGGCCTTCGCGTGCCCGGGATGGCCGCCCGAGAACTATGCGAATGGGATCATCACGCTCGTGTCGCTCTTCACCGAGCAGATGCGGCGGCACGGGCATGAGGTGTTCGTGTTGGCCGATCGGGGGTCCTCGGCCCCGGGCGAGGACGTCCGCGTCATCGACGGCCTGAGGCGATCGGCCCACCCGGCCGGCCGCCTCGTCGACATCCTGGCTCGGAGGGCGTCCGCCCACCTGGGCGAGCGGATCCAGGTCGTCCGGGCCTACCGGACGATGGCCCGCCGCCTGATCGTCGAGCGCGGGCTCCAACTGCTGGAGATGGAGGAGAGTTTCGGGTACGCTCGGGAGGTCCAGCGGGCGCTGGAGATCCCGGTGGTGGTCCGCCTCCACGGCCCCTGGTTCCTCAACGGGATGGACGTGCCGGCCGACAAGAGCTACCGCCATCGGGTCCGGGCCGAGGGGCTGGCCATCCGCGACGCGTTCGCGGTCTCGAGCCCCTCGCTCGACGTCCTGAACAAGACCCGCCAGTTTTACGGCCTGGACCTGCCCAATGCCCGGGTCATCCACAACAGCGTCGAGGCCGTGCCGGAGCACCTCCGATGGACCCCAGCGGGTGCGGACCCCGATGAGATCCTCTTCGTCGGCCGCTTCGACCGCCACAAGGGGGGGGACGTCGTGATCGACGCCTTCGCCGAGGTGGCACGCCGCCATCCGACCGCCAGGCTCCGCTTCGTCGGCCCGGACCGGGGCGTCGTCGACGACTCCGGTCGACGCTGGTCGATCGAGGAATACGCGTCCGACCGCCTCGGCCCGATCGGGGCCCTGGGGCGGTGGACCTGGATGGGGCAGCAGCCGGCGGTGGCCCTGCAAGGGTTGCGCCGGAAGGCGGGCGTCGTGGTGGTCGGCTCGCGCTACGACAACTTCCCGACGACGGTCCTGGAGGCGATGGCCATCGGCTGCCCGCTGGTGGCCGCGCGGGCCGGCGGCATCCCCGAGATGGTCGACGACGGCGTCGACGGCCTGCTCTTCGAGTCGGGCCGCCCCGAGGACCTGGCGGCCCGGCTCGGGCGGCTCCTCGACGATCGGTGCCTGGCCGCCCGGCTCGGGCACGGGGCGTCGGTCGAATCCGACCGGCGGTTCTCGCTCGACGTCATGACCCATGACTCGGAGATGTTCTATCGCGAGGCGATCGCCGACTTCCGGCGCCGCAGGGCGGGGTCCAATTCGCGATGATTTATTTCGCCAGCTTCATGATCTGGGCATGGTTGCCGATCGTCGTCGCGATCTTCGGGACCCGTCGTCCCCGCGAGGCGGTGATCCTGGCGTTCCTCTTCGCCTGGCTGTTCCTGCCGACGATCGGGTTCGACATCCCCGGCCTGCCCGACTACACGAAGATGACCGCGACGACCGTCGGCGCGTTCCTCAGCGTCGTCCTCTTCGACTCCGGCCGGCTCCTCGCGTTCCGGCCGCGCTGGTATGACGGGCCGATGATCGTCTGGTGCGCCTCGCCGTTCGTCTCGGCGATCGTGAACAGCCAGGGGGCCTACGACGGGCTCTCGGCCGTGGTCCAGCAGGTCTTCAACTGGGGCATCCCCTACCTGATCGGCCGGCTCTACCTGACCGACGCCGAGGGGATGCGACGCCTGACCCTGGGCATCGCCGTCGCCGGCCTGGTCTACGTCCCGTTCTGCCTGATCGAGATCCGCCTCAGCCCCATCTTCGCCCAGTACATCTACGGGATCATCAAATGGGAGGGGGAGCGGATGGGGACCTACCGCCCCCGGGTCTTCCTCACCGGCGGGCTTGAGCTGGGCATGTGGATGACGTGCACCAGCCTGGCGATCGTCAGCCTCTGGTCGAGCGGGACGGTGAAACGGCTCTGGAACATGCCGTTCGGCCTGCTGACGGTGGTGCTGGTGGTGACCACGTTCATGATCCGGGCGACCGGGGCCTTCGCGCTGCTGGTGGTCGGCATCGGCTGCATCCGGCTGGCGCGGCTGACGAAGTCGAGCTGGCCGGCCTGGGTCCTGATCGGGATCGGGCCGTTCTACTTCACCACGCGCCTGACCGGGCTCTGGACCGGGTCCGAGGTCGTCGCCATCACCGAGGCGACGACCGACGCCGACCGGACCCAGTCGATCCGCTTTCGCTTCGAGCAGGAAGAGATCATGATGCGGAGCGCGCTGAAGCGGCCGATCTGGGGCTGGGCCCGCGCCGGCGGCTTCAACATCAGGCCCGACGGCCGCCTCGAGGCGATCTCGGACGGGTTCTGGATCATCACGCTGGGGTATTCCGGGCTGGTGGGCCTGCTCTCGCTCTGGGCGATGCTCTGCCTGCCCCTGGCATTGGTGAGCTTCCGATACCGGCCCTCGACCTGGAACGACCCCGAGGTCGCCTCCACGGTCGCGATGTCGGTCCTGCTCGCGCTGTTCATGGTCGACAACCTGTCCAACGCGATGCTCAACCCGATCTATGCGCTGATCATGGGCGGCGTGGTCGCCCAGCCGAGGCGCGTCGGGAGCCGCCGGAGCCTCCAGGTCGAGGCCGCCCTGGCCTCGGCCCGCGACTCGATCGAGGCGGGCCGGCCGGAGCTGGCCGAGCTCGAGTTCCGGAAGGTCCTGGAGCACGACCCGGACCCTGCCGGGCCGGCGTCCCTGGCCGACCGCGACGAGGCGCTCGAAGGGCTGGCCCGGTCGCTGCTCGCCTCCGGCCGCCATGACGAAGCGGTCCGGGCGTTCGAGGAGCTGGTGGCATCGAGGCTCGCCGCCGCCGCCGAGGACCACGACCCCGAGCGGATCCGCGACCTCGGGTCCGCCCACGAGGGGCTGGCCCGGGCCCTGGCCAGGCTCGGCCGGCATGGACGGGCCGTCGGCGAGCGGCTCAAGGCGGTCGACCTCTGGTCCGGCCTGGTCGCGGCCTACCCCGGCGACGAGAGTCAGGTCCGGCGGAGGGCCTCCTCGCTCAACGACCTGGCCTGGCTCCTCGCCGCCGACGCCCCCCCGGGGCTCCAGGACCCGGTCCGGGCCGCCGAGCTCGCCGCCGAGGCCGCCCGGACCGCCCCGGAAGACCCGGCCTGCTGGAACACCCTGGGCGTGGCCCGCTACCGGGCCGGCGACTTCTTGGGCAGCGTCGACGCCCTCGGCCGGTCGATCGAGCTCGGCCCGCCGGGGGGGACGGCGTTCGACCACTATTTCCTCGCCATGGCCTCGTGCCAGCTCGGCGACCTCGACCATGCCGTCGCCTGGTTCGATCAGGCCGTCGCCTGGTCGAGCCGCCACGGGTCGGACCACCCTGGGCTCGCCAGGTTCCGCCGCGAGGCGTCGCAGGTCCTCGAAGCGGCCGGCCTGCGCGGCACCCCGCGCCTGGCCTGAGCCGGGGCGCGAAGGAGCGGCCGGCCCGACACCCTTTGAGGCGTCGGCCCGGCCGAGATGACTGATCGATCCGCCTGCCGCCTCGCGGGAAACTTCGCCGCGGGCCCGTCGATCCGGTTTACTTGATGATCTTCCGCTTGATGCCCCGCAAGGCGTCGCTCACCTTCCGGGTCGCCTTCTCCAGCGGCATCATGACGTTCCCCTTGAGGACCTCGTCGGGCCGGGCCCGGAAGATCGTCGAGAACGCCTCGCCGGTCCAGTGGGCCGGGGCTTCCTTGGTGTAGTAGTAGGCGGCGAACGACTTCCGCGACATCTCCTCGGGGCACTTCACGGCGGTCACGCCGTGGAAGCTGATGTTGTTGGTCTCGAAGACGACGCAGCGGTTGAAGATCGGCGAGAACGACTGGTGGCAGACCTTCACGTCGGCATCCCAGAGCTCGATGTTGCCGCCGTACTCCGGCTTCCAGCCCTTGTTGAAGTAGATCAGGATGTTGAGCCTGCGGTGCAGCTCGCGGTCGGCGATGAAGTTGAAGTCGACGTGGACGTCGAGGTGGCCGCGAGGGCCGGTCTGGTGGATCCCGCCGCCGGTCAGGGCCTCGTCGGCCACGAGGTTGGGCATGTCGAAGACTTCGGAGAGCAGGCCGAGGAAGTCGGGCGAGGCCAGGGTCCGGTTCAGCTCGGCGATCGGCTCGGCGAACTTCGAGGCGTCGGTCATCTGGACCTTGCCCTTCTCGTTGACCGCGTCGAACGACCGGCCGACTTTCAGGGCCTCGCCGTAGGAGGGGTAGGCGGCCAGGACCGACTCGGCGAAGTCGGGGTCGAGGAAGTTGTCGATGCAGAAGTTGGGGACCGGGGTCGAGGCCCGGACCTTGGCCCTGAGGGTGTCGACGTCGATCGGACTGATATGCGAGATCGTGCTCGGCATGGTGGTTCCCGGGTGGATCCCTTGTGGTCGTCTGAGGTTCGGCCCGTCGGGACCGGTTATCGTAACACCCCGGCGACCGGCTCGGCCCGCCCGACCCCCGAGGTCGAGGGGTCGGCCGCCCGGGCCGTCGTCGTCGGCTCGAAGCCGGGCAGGAACAGCCCGGCCAGCTTGCGTGCCTCGATCAGCGAGTCGTGCTGCAAGGCGACCCTGCGGGCCCCCTCGGCCCCCATCCGCTCCAGCTCGGCGACGGGGGCGGTGATCGCCTTGCGCATCGCCTCGACCAGCGCGTCGACCGACCCGGCCGGGACCATCCACCCGCAGGCTCCCGCCTCGACGAGCTCGGGCGTCCCCGCGATGTAGGTGCCGATCACCGGCCGGCCGAGCGCGAAGGCTTCCATGTAGACGGTGGGCAGCCCCTCGGCGAAGCTGGGCAGGACCAGGGCCCGGGACGATTCCAGCTCGCGGCGGACCTCGACCCCGCTGCGGAAGCCGAGGATCTTGACCTTGCCGACGAGCCCGAGGTGGGCGATCAGCCGCTCGGCCTCGACCCGCATCGGGCCGTCGCCGACGATCACGACCTCGAGATCAACGCCCTCGGCGATCAGTCGTGACGCCGCCTCGATCAGGAGCATCTGCCCCTTCTGCTCGGCGATCCGGCCGACGTTGACCAGCCGGGGGGCCTCGGGGATCGGCGTCCGCTCGGCCTTGAGGAACAGGGCGTCGACGCCGCAGCGGACGATGGCGATCTTGGACCAGTCGGCGTAGTCGGACCAGCGGTAGAGTTGGCTCCGGGTGAACTCGCAGATCGCGACGACGAATTTGGCCCGGTGGACCTTGTCGCGGATCGAGAGGGCCCTGGGCGAGTCGAACTCCTCGGGCCCGTGCATGGTGAAGCTGTAGGGCGGGCCGCCGAGCATGTTCGCGAGCATCGCCACGGCGGCCGAGTTGGTCGCGTAGTGGCAGTGGATGTGGGTCGTCCCGCGCTCGACCAGCCACCCCCGGAGGACGCAGGCCTCGGCCAGGTAGACCAGGTGGAGCAGGAGCCCGCGCTCGGACCGCCGGCCCATCCGGAGCGCCTCGCGGAGCGCCCCGAAGAACGCCGAGGGGCGGGCCAGGAGGTTCGCCAACAACGCCTTGGCCAGGCCGAGGGCGCCGACCCCGAGGACGGCGCGGACCTTGTCGCGCTCGGCGATGTCGGCCGGCTCGACGAGCACCTCGTCCGTGGCCCGGAGGGTGTAGCGGTCGATCGGCACCCCGAGTTGCTCCATCGCGACGATCTCGCGACGCATCGGGACCTGCGCGGTCCTGGGGTACTGGTTGAGCAGGTAGGCGATCATCGGGCGTCCGCCGGTGGGGCCGACTGGTAGCCTTGGGGGTGGGTCGAGTGCCAGCGCCAGGCCGTGGCGACGATGGACTCGATGTCGGGGTAGCGGGGGGTCCAGCCGAGCTCGCGGGTGACCTTCTCGGGCGTGGCGATCAGGGTGCCCGGGTCGCCGGGGCGCCGCTCGACGACCTCGTGGGGGATGGGCCGGCCGACCGCCTTCTCGGCGGCCCTGAGCACTTCGAGGATGGTCGTGCCCGAGCCGGAGCCTAGATTGTAATGACGGGCGACCCCCGGTTCAAGCGACTCGACGGCGAGCTGGTGCGCCAACGCCAGGTCGTCGGTGTGGACGTAGTCGCGGACGCAGGTGCCGTCGCGGGTGTCCCAGTCGCCGCCGAAGATCTTCAGCTTGTCGCGTCGGCCGACGGCCACGAGCAGGGTCAGGGGGATGATGTGCCCCTCGACGTGCCGGCTCTCGCCGTGCATGCCGTCGGGGTCGGCCCCCGAGGCGTTGAAGTAGCGGAAGATCGTGTAGCCCAGGTCGTAGGCCCGGGCATACTCGGCGATCATCCGCTCGGCGGCGAGCTTGGTCGTGCCGTAAGGCGTCTCGGGGAACTGCGGCGTCGCCTCGGTGATCGGCATGTCGACGCCGAACGCGTAAGTCGCGGCCGTGCTGCTGAAGACGATCCGGGGGACGCCGGTGGCCCGCATCGCGTCCAGGACGCTCTTGGTCCCGACGACGTTGACCCGCCAGTAGCTGTCGGGGTCCTTGATCGAGAGCGGGACCGAGGCGAGCGCGGCGAAGTGCATGACCGCGTCGGCCTTGTGCTGCTCCAGGGCCCGGGTCAGGGCCTCGGTGTCGCAGATGTCGCCGACGACGAGCCGGCCCTCGGGCACGGCCGCGGCGTTGCCTTCGAGCATGTTGTCGAAGGCGATCGGGTCGTGGCCGTGCTTGAGCAGCCAGCGGAGGCAGGCCGCCCCGATGTAACCGGCGCCGCCGGTGAGGAGGATCTTCATCGCGATTCGGCCTTCGAGGTGAGGATAAGTCTTGCGGCCCCGGCCAGGTCGTCGGCGACGTCGAAGTCGGGGCCGTCGCCGCCGGCTCGACCGGGGAACGCCTTGCCCGTCCGGACCAGGATGCTCCGCCGGCAGCCGGCGTTGATCCCCGCCAGGACGTCGCTGATCATGTCGCCGACCATCCACGAGGAGGACAGGTCGAGCCCCAGGTCGCTCGCGGCCCGGATCAGCATGCCCGGGCCCGGCTTGCGGTCGGGATGAGTGATCGCCGTCGGGTCGTCGCCGGTCGGGGCTTCCGGGCAATAGTACAGGCCGTCGAACGCCACCCCTTCGAGGGCGAACTGGCGGTCCATCTCGGTGTTGACCGCGTCGAGCTGCTCGACCGTCAGGAACCCCCGGGCGATCGCCGACTGGTTGGTGACCACGACCAAGGCGTACCCGTCGGCCTTGAGGAGCCGGAGCGCCTCGCCCGAGCCGGGGATCGGCCGGACCCCGGCTGGGTCGGACAGGTAATGGACGTGCTCGATCACCGTCCCGTCGCGGTCGAGGAAGACGGCGGGCCGCCCTCGGTTCGTCGAGTCGGGGGCGCTCAAGGGGATGGCTCCGCTCGGGGATGTCCGGTGGCGAGGGCCGGCGGGGCGAGCCGGCCGAGCGCGTCGCGGATGGCCAGGTAGCCGTCGACGTTCAGGTGCAGGCCGTCCTCGGTGAAGTCGGCCCGGAGGTTGCCCGACGCGTCGGCCACGCTCGGGCCGAGGTCTACATAACGATACGACGGGAATTCGGCCGTCATGGCCTCGATCCGCCGGTTCAGGGCGAGCACCCGGTCGTTGCCGTGGTTGGGCGGGCCGGGCAGCCCCCGATTGACGGGGAGGACGGCCAGGACGACGACCCGGGTGGCGGGACTCTCGGCGGCGATCCGCGCGAGGATCGCCCGGTAATTCCGCTCGATCTGGGCGTCGGGAACCTTCGCGGCGAGGTCGTTGGTCCCGATCAGGAGGTACACCTCGCGCGGGCGGCCGCCGATCAGCTCGTCGAGCCTGGCCAGGAGGCCGGCTGAGGTGTCGCCCCGGATGCCCCGGTTGCGGATGTCCGAATAGAACTCGGCCCAGGGTCCGTGGTGGATCAGGCTGTCGCCGGCGAAGACGACATCGGCCGGGCCGCTCGGGAGCTTGCGGAACCTCTCGACGATCCGGGCCCTGGCCTCCGAGCGGTCGCCCGGCCGGTCGACCAGGTCGACCATGACCAGGGCCCGCTCGAACGTGCCGATCCGGGCCAGGTAGGCGAGCAGGGCCGCGTTGAGGCCGATCGAGGACGCCAGGAGGATGCCGAGGGACCGGGTCCGGCGCGAGTCGGTCACGCTTCGGCCGGCTCCAGCGCGAGGGACGGCCGGGCGGTCTCCGCCGCCGGAGCGGCCGGGCCGTAGGTCCGCCTCAGCCGCTCGGCCGGGTCGAGCGGCGGGGACCAGCCCAGGACCTCGCGGAGCTTCCGGTTGTCGAACCGGAGCGGCTTGAACCGGGCCTCGAACCGGGCGGGCATGAGGATGCTCGGCAGCTTCCCCTTCCCCCTGAAGAGGCGCCTGCTGGTCCACTGGGCGGCCCGGACCCCGAGGATCGCCAGGGGGTAGGGGATCGGCACCCCCCGGCCCCGGGCCTTGGTGCCCTTCAGATAGTCGCGCAGGTAGTCCTTGACCGGCACGCCGGAGTCGTCCACGACGTTGAACGTCTGGCCGATCGCCTTCGGGTTCACCGTCGCCTCGGCGAAGCAGTCGGCGCAGTTCTCGACGTGGGTCAGGGGGAGTCGGGTCGAGCCCCCGAACACGAGGTGCACCGGCCCGACCTTCTGCCCCAACCCGGCGAGGTACTCGTTGCCGCGTCCCCAGATGAAGCCGGGGCGGAGGACGGTCAGGTCCCAGCCGTGCTCCCCGGCCATCCGCCGGGCCACCCGCTCCTGCCAGACCTTGGCCACGGCGTAGCCGTCGCGCTCGTAGAGGCCGGGGCCGTGCTCGACCGGCGACTCCTCGGTCAGCTCGCCGCGGATCGCGCCCCAGTCGTAGACCGAGAAGCTGCTGGCCAGGACGAGGTGCCGTGTCGAGGTCCGGGCCATCGCGGCCAGCAAGCGTTCGGTCCCGACCACCGAGGCGGCGAACTGGGCGTCCTCGCCCCCCTTCACCGCCGCGGCGAGGTGGACCAGGACGTCGACCCCTTCGCAGGCGGATTCGAGGTCGCGCGAGGCGCGGAGGTCGGCCCGGAAGACCTCGACCCCGGCCGGCCAGGCCAGGGGATCGACCGAGGCGGCCGGCCGGACCATCGCCCGGACCGCGTGCCCTCGCTTGAGGAACTGGTCGACGACGTGCCGGCCCAGGAACCCGTTGGCGCCGGTGATGAGGACCTTCAAAGCTGATACTCCGTCGCGGTGAGGTCGGCGACGAGGCGGTTGACCTCGACCACCTGCTCGGGGCCGATCTTGGGGGGCTGGCCCGAGCCGAGCGAGCGGTACGTGTCGGCCAGGAGCGACCAGAGCCCTTCGTAGGCCCCGGGGCCGCCGTCGAGCTTGCGGCGGAGCGTGCCGAAGGCCGAACGGCGGACCGCCCTGGCCTCGTCCAGGCTGTCGAACAGGGGGCGGAGCGGCTTGGGGCCCCCTCGGACCTTGCGGACGCTCAGGCGGGTCTCGAACAGGTCGGCGGTCGCCTGCATCTTGGTCCCGTAGACCCGGAGCCAGAAGGCGTCGGGCTGCGAGTGGGCGCTGAAGCCGACCGACGCCGTCCCCCGCTCGGCGGCGATCAGGGCGTGGAACTCGTCGGAGGGGAGCGGGCCGGTCGACCGCTTCGACCAGGTCGAGGCGAGCTTGCGGTGAGGGCCGACGAAGGCGTGCGCCAGGCTGCTGAGGTGCGTGAGGAAGTCGGCGATCGCCCCGCCGGCCATCGACAGGACCGGGTGCGGGGCGTTGGGGTCGGCGAACGCCGAGCCTTCGCCGACGATGTCGAGGCAGAGCAGGACCTCGACGTGGGTGACCTCGCCGAACTCGCCCGAGTCGATCAGGGCCCGGATCTTCCGGGTCGCGCCGTTGTAGAGGTAGTTATAATCCTCGACGAGCGAGCGGCCGACCTCCCGGGAGCGGGCGACGAGGGCGTCGAGCTCGGCGAAGGTGACGGTCGCCGGCTTCTCCAGGACGACGTGCGCCCCGGCGTCGAGCGAGGCCAGGGCCAGGGCGTAGTGCGAGGTCGGCGGCGTGGTGACGTGGACGACGTCGGGCCGGACCTGGTCGAGCATCGCCCGGTGGTCGGTGTACCAGCCCGCCACGCCGAACCGCTCGGCGGCCGACTCGGCCATCGACCGCGACAGGTCGCAGACGCCGGCCAGCTCGACCCCCGGCAGTTCCTTGAGGCAGGCCAGGTGTTGCCGGGCGATGTGCCCGGCGCCGATCAGGGCGGCTTTCATGAGCGGGTCGCCTCCTCGACTCGGGGTCCGATGATCCGGGCGGCCGAGCCGCCGACCGCCACCGCGCCCGGCGGGACGTCCTTGAGGACCACCGTCAGGGCCCCGACCTTGGCCCCCCGGCCGACCCGGACGGGGCCGAGGACCTGGGCATAGGCCCCGAGCTCGACGTCGTCCTCGATCACCGGCGCGGGTCCCCCGTCCTCCTTGTTGCCGATCGTGACCCCTTGCCTGAGCGTGCAGTTGGCGCCGAGGATCGAGTCGGCATGGACGAAGATGTTGCCGAAGTGCCAGATCTTCAGGCCGGGCCCGATCGTCGCCCCCTTGGGGAGGCTGATCCCCGTCACCGTCTCGACCGCCCGATGTTGGAGCCAGTAGAGCTTTTCCAGGACCTTGCGGGCCAAGCCCGGCGGCCGGCGGTCGACCCGTCGGCCGAACCGGTACACGGCGATGGCCCAGATCGACTGCTCCTTGAGCCAGGGGCGGCGGGGGTATCGGGCCAGGTCGGCCTCCCAGTCGGGGTCGCGCATGGTCAGGCCCGGCCCCCGGATTCGACCAGCTTGTACTCGATCAGGCGGGGCAGGCGGCCCGCGTTCCGGTCGCGGAGGTAGCCGACCTGCCCGGCCAGGTTCGCCCACTTGGCGGCGGCGGACAGGACCCCATACCCGATCGCCGGCCGGAGCCCGCCGATCCGCCCGCGGATCTTCCAGGCCTGGCGGGCGGCCTGGAGCGGGTAGACTAGGGAGCCGAGGGCCGCGACGGCCAGCCCCGACCGGGGTCCACCGACCAGCCCGGCGACGATGCCCGCGGCGACGATCGCCAGCGGGATCAAGGCGCCCCAGAGCCGGGCCCGGTGCAGCTCGTCGCGGAAGAGTTGGGCCTCGCCGGGGAAGCGGGTCCAGATGTCGAGGCCGTTGTAGCCGCTCCGGTAGTGGCGGCGCCAGAACTGGCGGAACCGGGTCATGGCGATGTCGTGCCGGGTCATCTCGGCGTCGACCCGCCAGATCGTCCAGCCGAGCCCCCGGAGCCGCTGGCAGAGCTCGGGCTCCTCGCCGGCCGCCGCGGTCGGGTCGAACCGCCCGGCCGCCTCGAACGCCTCGGCCCGGATCACCGAGTCGCCGCCGCAGGCGACGGCCCGACCGATCGGCGTGTCCCACTCCAGGTCGGCCATCCGGTTGTAGATGGTCCGATCCGGCTCCTTCTCGCGGCGCCGGCCGCAGACCACGGCGGCGTCCGGTCGCGACTCGAGCTCGGCCCGCGCCCGGTCGATCCACCCCTCGACGACCTCGCAATCGCCGTCGAGGAACATCGCGTAGCGGAGGCCGGGGACGATCGCCTTGAGCCGGTCGTAACCCTCGTTGCGGGCCCTGGCGGCGGAGAACGGCGTGCCCATGTCGAGCCCGACCACCTCGACGCCCATCGACCGGGCAAGGGCGACGCTGCCGTCGTCCGACCCCGAGTCGACGTAGACGATCGCCAGCCCTCGGCCGGCGAGCGACTCCAGGCAGCGCCCGAGGCGCTCCCCCTCGTTCCGGCCGATCGCGACCACGCCCAGGTCGTTCATGGTCGGCCCCCTTCGCCGGCCGGAGCCCGTCGGACGACCCGGGCCGGCATCCCGACGGCGGTCGAGCCGCTGGGGATGTCGTCGATCACCACGGCGTTCGCGCCGATCTTGCAGTCGTCGCCGATGGTGATCCCGCCGAGGATGCAGGCCCCGCAGCCGATGTCGACCCGGGCCCCGACGGTGGGGATCTCCAGGTGGCGGTCGACGCTGACGATCCCCATCGTCGTGTTCTGGCGGATCTGGGTGTCGTCGCCGATCGACCGGGCGTGGATGATGATCCCGCTGTGGTGCCAGATCCGGACCCGCCGGCCGAGCCGGACGTTGTACGGCAGCGAGATCCCCGCGGCGCACTCGACGAACAGGAACATCACCCGGTAGAGGATCGTCAGCGGGGCCCGGAGCAGCTTGGGCCA